>Ga0256835_1001572_pt1 | contig 13552 bp, 6 predicted proteins | sample PIR30metaG_FD_185972 | JGI IMG/M metagenome (GOLD analysis project Ga0256835, IMG submission 185972) | Hydrothermal vent microbial communities from East Pacific Rise, Pacific Ocean - PIR-30 | ecosystem: Environmental > Aquatic > Marine > Hydrothermal vents | place: Pacific Ocean: East Pacific...
GAATTTCGCCTATAAATTCTCTCGCTTTTAATTGTTCAAGTTCCAGAATTATTTCGGTAATTCCGCTACCCCATTTTGGCTCCGGTATTTTTATTATATAATCATTTTTCATCATTTTACTTTACTCTTTACATTTTCATTACTTATCATTATAATATGCCATAACATTTATTTGTCAAGTTTTACGATTATTTATTATATTACCTTACTTATCATGAACCTGTTTTATTGCTTATCATTTCCTGTTGTTCCGATTTTTAGTTTGAAACAAGTAAAGAGATCGGTTTTTCTAATCCTAACCTATTTCAGGACAAGACAGCTTTTTTATGAATTTTTACCCGATTCTTTTATTTTTTATCGATAATCTCTTTTATATTTTTCTCTATTAAAAAATCCGCATGATCCTTAAGTTCATCCCTTACTCCGTGATTTAGAGTTAACAGAGTAACTTGAATCCCCTTTCTTCTTGCAAATTTCATGGCAGGGATAAAATCCGCATCTCCCGTTATTAATATTATTTTTTCCGCAATCTTTTCAAGGCTAATCCATGCAATGTCAAGTCCGATTTTAATATCAACTCCCTTTTGACTAAAATCAATATTAAAATCATCATCATTAAATTCCTCTTTCTTTTTTATTTTTTTTAATGATGATTTTTTAAATTTCCAGCCTCTGTAAGAAAGAGAGCCTTCTCTGACAGAAAACAGATCCGTCCTTTTAAGAGTTTGCAATAATTCTTTGTTATTCTTATATCTTTCGGTTTCTTTTAAATCAATCTTTTCCTTTGAAACAACTTTTGTTATTTTTCCGTCAAACGGAGGACAATCATAATAATAAATTCTTAAAATGTTTGAGTCAGAATTATATTTTTTATTAAAAGATACAATAAAATCTTTAACCTCTTCGGCAGTAGGATAATCTTTTTTAAATTCTTTATATTTTTTTACAAAAAATCCGCCATCTATCAAATAAATACTTTTCATCATAATTAAAAAAGAATGGCAGGGTTGGGACACCCGAAGATGTTTACATAAACCCAACCTTTGCCGGTTTCTTTTATAATATATAATAGTCATTATTTGAATATTTGTCAAGATTTTGCATGCTTTTTTAAGTAAAACTTCGTTTGAAGCTCTGAACACTGAGCCCATAGCATTGAGCACTGAGCGTTGAGCATTGAGCTTTTTTAAAAATCTGGCTATTCTCAAAGCTTTGAGCACTGAGCATTGAGCATTGAGCTTTTTTTAAAACCGTGCGATTCAAAGCCGAACAGCAAACTCTATCTAACGGGTTCAAACAATTTGCAATTTATGATGGATTGGGGGTACGGTTATTCATAAAAATAAAGCTTGTTCACTCGCAGGGTTTTTTGGTCATGTTTTTCTATTAATATTGTTCTTCAATTTTATTATCAGAGCTTTAAGAGTTTTCTCTTTCATCTTATTATTTTTTAGCTGACATTCCCAAATTATAATAACTTTCCATCCTTTTTCCCTTAGTTTTTGGTAATTCTTCTTATCTCTTTTTTTGTTTTCATTTATTTTCTTTTCCCAAAACTCACGATTGGATTCCGGTAATTTACCCGCCGGACAATTATGTCCGTGCCAAAAGCAACCGTTAATAAAAATTACCGTTTTGTATTTGGGTAAAACAATATCCGGTTTTCCCGGTAAGTCCTTAACATTCTTTCTGTAGCGAAATCCGTGAGCAAATAAAAATTTTCTTACCGTAATTTCCGGTTTGGTTTCCTTGCCTGATATTTTGGACATTATTTCGGAACGCTTTTGTTTTGAGAAAATATCAGCCAATTTTTTCCAAAATATGTTTTTTTATATTTTTTGCTTGTATAAAACTAAACTTTGGCGGCAATGCATTTCCTATAAGCAAGGCAAGTTTTGTCTTAGGTATATCAACAGGTAGTTTATAATCAGCCGGAAATGACTGTAATAGTGCTGCTTCCCGGGCAGAAATACATCTGTCTTCTTCAGGATGTAAAAACCTACCTTTCGAAGGATTTAAACACCCCCCTGTAATTGTTGTTGAATAATCATCCCACCTTAAACGCCCGTAAACATCATTAAAACCTATGTTCGGTTTTTTATGACATTCAAGAGTAAATTCCGGGACATCTTTTCTTCCTCCGCCGTTTTTTGGTATCTTCCTTATCATCTCTTGGATTCGTGCACTATGTTTAGGAATTACTTTGTGAGCGGGATCATCAGATTTTTCAGGACTTGGTAAACCTCCAATAATGTCTCTAACCGTAATTTTGATATTTTGCCCATCTGCTATATTTAAGTCGCCTAAAACCGAACCAACTAAAACAAGCCTTTTCCTGTTTTGCGGGATACCGTAATCACGAACATTGATAATATTATACTTAGGATTATATCCCAACTTCTTTAATTCTCTAAACACTTTTTTAAATAAATAATAATCTTTTAGACCCGGCACATTTTCCATCATTACGGTTAACGGTTTTAATTCCTTTACAAATCGAAGAAATTCCAAAACAAGACTATTCCTGTTATCTTTTACACTTCTTTTTTTGTTTAACCTTCTGATTGATGAAAAACCTTGACAAGGAGGGCAGCCTGCAAGCAAATGTAACGGCTCACCTTTTAAAAGGTCTTTTATTTTTTCCGTATTAAAATCTCTTATATCTTCATCATAAACAACGGTATTTGGATGGTTTAATTTGTATCCTTTAACAGCATATTCATCAACCTCAATTGAAGCCAAAACATCAAATCCGGCTTCTTTTAAACCTAAACTTAAACCGCCTATACCTGAAAATAAATCAATCGAATTTAAACTCATATTATTAATTCTCTTTTTTAAGTTTAGAAATATTTTCACTTATTGAATCCCGTAATTTTTCAGAAAAATCCGGCAATCCATAACCTGAAAAATGTTGCGAAATAAATAAAAACAATGTTGACATAAAGGGCTCTGAAACAGATAAATATTTCTCATATCCTACGATGTGTTCAATTAATAGTTTTTGTCTTGTGTTATTATTAACAGGTAATCCTATCTCCATTGAAGAAAGTTCTCTTGGATTTAATGCATAATCATAGTAATTATTTCCATTAAATACAAGACTTGGTAATATTGTTAAAAAATCAATTTTTGTAGGACTTACTAAACTATTTAAACGATATTTAGTTAAATTTTCATTTTTTCTATAATTTAATCTTTTCTTAAAATTATCATTATTTTTATCAACTAAATGCAACTTCACCAACATTAAATAACCTAAACTTTTATTCCAAAATTCATTTAGATGACAATCTGATGATAAAACAAGAAAGTAGTCATTATCTTTTTTTAAAATGTCACCTTTTCTAATAATATTATCGTTTGTTTTGTGATACATTCTATAATGCCATAGCTCTCTTATTTTATTAGTATCTTCAATATTTGCATGATTTGCTTTAAGTTCAACATCATCCAAACCGATTGAAGTTAGTTCAAACTTTAATTTTTCAAGAAAGATATCAATGAAATCGGGTTGAGATATTTTCTTTTGTCCGTTATCATCTTCACCAAACAAACTTACAAATTGATTAAACGAGAGTTTGCCGATTTTGATTAATATATTGTCAATAGATTGAAGTGTATTTTTCTTAATAGTTTGATTTAATTTAAAAGAAAATAATTTTAATCTTTCTGATATTTGGGTTTCTAATTTTTCTACTGATTTGTCTTCTCCTTTTATTTGAATAAACAGTCTTTCCTTATAATCAGCAAATTCTTCTCCGTTAATAACACTATTTACTTCTTCTTTATTGTCTTCTCCGGTATAAACAGCAATTAAACAATATTTTTTTTGCAATAATTCTAAAAGATTTTGTTTTGGATTAGTCTCTCCAACTTCCCAATCGAAAATTACGATATCCGGTGAAAATATATCTTCTTCTATATAGTTAAAGAAAAAAGAATGATTAGTAAATCCTGTTATTTCATAATTGTCCGGCTTCTCAAAAAGTTTTTTCACCAAATTGAACAATTGTAATTCTTCCCATATTTTTTCATATTTTAAAAGATGCTCAAAATTATTCCTATTAAGAATTTTTTTTTCATCCATAAAAACTGCAAAACGAGCAGCCGGAATCTTATCGTCTATTATGCAAATTGAATACTTACTCATTTTCCCTCTTTATTTTCAGGTGTTCTACTGAAATCCAAAGTAAAATGCGCCCCTTTCATATTCGGCAACCTGTCTTTGATAGGTGTTTCATAAATTTTTGCTTTCATTGAATTTAAATATGTTTTACAAATATACAGTCCCAATCCGCTTTTAGGGACTTTTAGACTATACCCCGGTTCAAATAAATAAGGCCTAATAATATCACTAATATCCGTTCCAGTATCTGCAAAAACCAAAGTTCTGTATTTTTGATTTAATTTTATAGTTATTTTTCTTTCTTTTTGCTCGGAATTTTCAATCCAATAAATACTATTATCGAATAAATTTCCTAAAACCTGATTTATTGCGGAATATCTACCGTATATCATAAAATCGTCTTCTGGATTTTCTACAATAAAATCAATTTGTTTTTCTTTCATTCGCCTTTTAAAAACTTCCGAGGCATATTTAATGGATTTTAAAATACTGAATTCTACAAAACTCTCATTTCTAATTGTTCTTAACGGACCAAGTCTTTTTAACTCGGTTTTTAAAGAATAAGATGTTTCTTTTAAATGCTCCAAATCCAGCTTATCAATATTTCCACTTTTCACGAGATGTAAAATACTATGATAGAAATTTGTTGTTATTTTATTTATTTCGTGTAAAGAAACCGCAACGGAAATTCCGAAACCAGCTTGTTCAACAAACTTATTCTGAACTTCTTCAAGCATTTCAATACTTTTCCTTAATTCCTTTACGGAACCTTCCAAATTGATTAACCCGTTTTTTCTAGTCTCCACCGTTTCCCATAAACCGTCGAAAAATGTATATGGATCAACATCAAAAGGATAATTACTATTTGCAACATTTGATATGAATTTTGAACCGGTTTTGGTAACTTCCGTTAATCTTTTAGGATTGGAAATAATTCCTTTTGTTAGTTTGCTATATTCGTCTCTTTTAGCGATATATCTGGGTTCCAGAATATTTTTAATTATGTTTTTAACCAATGTTGACAAATCTTTAAATGCTTTATTTTCAATTAATCCTTCACGATTTGTTTTATCGGTTAAATCAAAATTTGTGCTTTGATCTATTTCAACATTTCCAATAAAATCACGATATGATAACTTTTTGGCTTGTTTCGTTTTCTCTTCGGTTAGACCAAGCCAATCAGTTTCTGAACCAATTTTAGCATCAAAAATTAGGATGTTATCTCGATATATGGACATCCCTCCGAACTCACCTAAATATTCTGTTAATTCTTGATAATTTGAAATGTCAATCCAGTCTTTTAATCGATACCAAACATCAATATGCAAGTAAAACGCTCCACATTCGGGTTTTCTTTTTTCATTATTGGATTTCCAATAATTATTATCTGATATTCTTAAATCGTAATTTTTATCAATCCATTTTTGCGGTGGAATTTTATCATAAGGATGTTTAAAAGATAGCTCCGAATATTCTGCAATTCCATCTTCCGAAACCAAAACATCCAAAGAAAAATTCGGTGTTGATTCTTCATAAATCAGATGTTTCGGCAACTCTTCAATTTGAGGACATTCCAAAAATGCATTAAATGGTTTATGGATGCTTTTTTCTTGTTTTTCGTTTTTAATCGGCGGATTTGGTGAGTTCAAATTAAGTATAGCTCTGTTTAAATCAAGAACACTTTCTTCATCCCATTCAAAACCTTCCCTGCCACCATAAATGATTATTTGAGTTCCTGATCCAATTTCTTTGTAATCTCTTATTGGAGTCTGTTTTATTATACTCACGCCAATACTGTCAAGATCAATAAAGTTGTCGGATATAACATCAAATTTATCCCAGTCTATTTTTAAAACCAGTTCATAGGGATTTTCTTTGACTTTTGTTCTTATTTCTAAATATCTACCTAAACGATGTGTTGCAAATCGACCTACTCCTTTCTCTCCCAGTGGGATTCTATTACCGTGAGCTTTTTTCAATTGTTTAATTAAGGCATCAAATTGCCCTAAATTACCTGTTTTCCTTGCTGCTTCTCTTTCTTTTTTTATTTTTTCCTTTATATTCGTTTTTATTGTGGAAGCAGGTCGTAACCATCCGTTTTCAAGAATTTCCTTTGTCATTCCAATCCCGTCATCTTCCACTATTATAACAGGGCCTGGTAAATCAGGATATTCATATTCTTCATATTTGAGATTCGGTAAGTTCTTTACTTGTTCAATTCGAACCTTGCAATATGAAGCTTGGGCATCAATGGCATTTTTTATTAACTCCAAAACACCGACTTTTTCCGAACCGATTAATTGTTCTCCAAGAACTTTAATTAAATGAGCATCGGATTTAAAGCTGTATAAAATTTCTCCTTCGAGGATTATTTCGTCAAAAAGTTTTTTCGGTATTTTACGAACGGCATTCTGTGGATTATAATGAGGGTTTTCACGTTCAAGTAGTTTACCGTTTTCATCTCTATGTTTTATAGGCTTTCGGAATTCTTGATAATCGGATATTATTGCAAAATAATGTTCGTTCGATTCATTATCCGGTATTACTCGAACTATCTTACCTGTTCCAAAAAATTCTCCTTTACCAGCTTTTATGGGTTCATAAAAAATAAACTCTATTGGCAATTTGTTAAAATTCTTTAGATATGATTTGGGGAAATGGTATAAATAACCTAAAAAGTTTCTGTATTTATTTTTTTTTCTATATTGAGTTAATATCAATACTTCATTTTTTTTATCCATTTTTCTGCTCATTTTTCATTTTATATTTAATGTTTTGCAATATATAATCAATTACATATATCCCTCCCAAAAAGTAGTTTAACCACAATTAAATATCTCCTTCTTCCATTATAATCTTATTTTACACTTTTTTTTAAAAAAAATCATCTGTCCTTTTTTCATCAAAAATAGTTTTCAAATAAGAAAAAATTGTCCCTCTCCCACTCATCCCTATTTATCTTCTTCTCAATCTCAGGATCGATAATTTTTATTTCGTCGTAGGTGAGATTGTAGAGTTTGTAAACCATGAGATCGATTTGGAATTCTTCTTTTGATGTGTCTTCGCCGCGTTGTTTTTTTGAGATTATAATATCAACGAGATTTTCAAAAGATCTTTGTTGAGGTTCAGGAATTTTGGGGATAGGAATTTGTTCTACATATTGATTAGATAACCTATATCCAGTATCACCATATTGATGAACATTTCTATATACCCAATACCTTATTAATTGAGAATTTAGAATACTTAAAATAAACCTGCCAACTTCTCTTTTAAAACCAGAAATAAAAGCCATACTATCCAAAATGAATTCGTCAGGTTTAGACAAATAAAATGTTGGCTCATGTGTAATTCTTTGCCACACAATCTTCTCTTTCTCAAATTCTTCAAGGTAAGCGCAATTGCGGAGATTATATGGTGTTACTCCTTTATCCTGTCGTTTTTTTAATCTATCCCAATATTTATCAAGATGCTCTTTAATTGCAGAATAATCATTTACATTTATCGGGGGTATTCTATTTCCACTCTTATCAATATAGCCATTATGTGTATTTATAAGCCATAAATCGGCAAACTCCGCTTTGTATCTTTTAATATCCCTTCCTCTTAAAACAGGTTTTATGATCTCCGCTGATTTTGGGTCTTTTCTTATAAGTTCAACTTTCGTTTTACCATCAATTATAAATGCTTCATTAAAACCTGTTTTTATCCCGTAATATATATTTATATCCCATTCTTTCAACGGAGTTCCGATTTTTTCTATTTTTTCCTTTAATCTCTGCTCTTCGGGAGTAAGAATTATCCAGCTATCTTCAGAGAGGTTTGATAAAAGAGTAAAAGAATCCCTATCTTTTAAGTTGTCTATCTTGTCTTTTGAATCCAGAGTGAAAGCTCTTAGATTTTTTAAGTTTGTTTTTCTCTTTTTTATGATAAGAATATTTGTATCAACCGTTGCGCTCTCAAAAACATTCGGTCCGAGATCTATGAGTTCCAGAGGTTCGTATTCACTCAAAAACTTTCTCAATGATTTTCCGTAGTTAGCTCTCATCCATTTGTTTGATGTTATAAAAGTTAATATCCCTTCCTCTTTCAAAATTTCAATCCCTTTTTCATAAAAAAGGGCATAAATATCACCCGTTCTTTCAAATGTTTTATAGTTTAAATCTTTATATAAATCCGCATAATGGGTGTTTTTATCGATTGCCTTTTGCAATTGGATATATGGGGGATTGCCGATAACTATATCAAATCCGCTGCCACTGTTGTTAAATACTTCAGAAAATTCAAATTTCCAAGGGAAAAAAGAGCTTATTTTTGAGTTTTGAATATCTGTTTTTATTTTTTTTATAATATTTATTTGGTCAGCTAATTTTGCCAATTCAATTCCTGTCTTTTTTGAAACATTGTAAATAGCTTGAATTTTTTTAGCATTCATCGTTTTAATGAATTTTTTTTCTTTCTCTTCTAACCTATATGATAGATAATTTTTCACAATCTCATCAATTTCTAATTTAAGCTCAGCTTTCTCTTTTTCATTATAAATATTAAAATATCGATATTTTTTTTCTTCAAATTCTTCAATAATACTCCTTAATCTTTTATCAATAGTCATCTTTGATGAAGGAGGATTTAAAGAGATTATTATATCTCCCACAATTAACTCTGATATAAGAGAATTTCCGCACATAACTTTATAATCAAGGTTTGGCAGCGGTTCTATTTCATCTATCTCATGTTCTACAACAAGAGAAAGCCAAAGCCTCAGCTTTGCTATATCCACGGCTCCGGAAGCTATATCAACTCCATAGATTGATTTCTCTATAGCATGCTTTTTGAATTTATACTCGGTTCTGTTTTGGTCTTTGGGATCAATATAATACGATAAAATTATTCTCATATGAGCTATCTCCTGAAGCATTGAAACTATAAAAGCACCTGAGCCAACCGCAGGATCAACAACTTTTATATCCTCCAAAAGTTTATCAATCTTTTCGGCATTATCAAAAACGGAGTCGGGCGGCAGTGTATTCCAACCGTCAATATTTCCCTCTATAAGAGTTCTTAAATCTTCATCGGGTATTTCTTCCAAATGTTCTTTAAGATAATAAAAGAGAGATTCTTTCACCATATAATACACAATAGGTCTCGGAGTGTAAAAGGAGCCTGTGCTTTTTCTCTCTTCCTGAGCAAGAAGATTTTCAAAGATTTTTCCCAACATTTCGGGGTCAACTGCGACATCTTTATCAAGAGGGTCTTCCTCTTTAACGGTAAAATTGTATCTGTTAAATGTCTCAAGTATTTCTTCGAATATTTTGTTTTCAATGAAAATCTTAGATCCTTCCCAATTATATTCACTCTCAAAAAGCCCACCGTTTAAAAAAGGGATTTTTGAATTAAAATAGGGATGAAAATCTCTTGATACAGAATTTAAGTTCTGTTTGTTTAAAGCATCATAAAAAAGATGCTCTAAAACATCATTAAAATAATTACCGGAGCCTTCGGGATTTTGCAGATATTTTACTTCATCGGATTTTCCGGTGATTTCAAGGTAGAGGTTGTATAAAAAGTTTCTATCCCCTTTACCCCAAACTTTACCTTTTGGAACCCCAAGCCATCCTTTTTTTTGAATAAAATATAAAAATACTATTCTTCCGAGAAGTTTTTTTGCAAAGTCTTCGGGGTTAAGATTATTTTTTACCGCTTGTTTAATAAATGTTTGGTTTTTTGAAAGATTATCAAGTAGCTTTTTATATAATAACTCATACGATTTGAAAAACTCCTTGCCGACTTTTTCAATTGAAAAAGAATCCAATATGCTTTGAAGTGATACAGACGCCGATTCAAGAAGTAAAAGAAGCTGGCTTTTTGCTGTGTGAGAAGGCTCGTTTTTACCTACAAGATAAGTATATCTGACGGCAGGAGTTTTTTCAGCGTGGGGCTTTCCTTCTTTGTATGAGTAATCCATTTTAACAAAAGAAAAACGCCAATCAGGGTCATCTTCAAGATAAAAGGATACAAGAGCTGCATCTTTGAAAAGTGAATTTTTAAGATATTTTGCTATAAAATCCCTTTGATAATAGCGAGGTTTGGTAAGACCTGTTGTTTTCTTTAATTTCACCTCAATTATTGAAACTTCCTTTCCATCGGAAGTTTTAAGATTATTTATGAGGTATGCTGACTCAAAATAATCTTCTTCCTTGGGAGAGAGATTTATTCTAAGGTTGGAATCAACTAATGGTGTTTTAAATATATTGGATATTAATTTTTTGAAATTATCTCTGCTATATTCATTCTCAAGAACTTCTTTTATTAAAACAGTATTATCTGCCATAAAACCTCCTTATAAAAACTCCTCTGATAGTATTATTTCTTTTTTTGAGCTTTCATAATCTTTTATCATATTTAATAATTTATAAAGATATTCTACTGAAATATTATGATTAAATGTTTTATAAAGCTCTTTTTTATCATCATCATTTTCTATCCTCTTGGGAGAAAGTTTAATCAAATCCTTTAATTTTTTCTTAGGGAGATATCCCAAATATATTGCTTCACGGAGTTTGTTAAGATATTGTTTATCGTATTCTGTAATCCAAGTTTCATCTAATAAGATTTTTATAAAAAAGAGAGTTTTGTATTCATTGCTGTTTGAGGGAAATGAGGTAGTTTCATATTCGGCTCTGTCTTCTTCAAGGCTTTCTGAATAGGCTCTCTTGTTGAGCACAAGAAGATTGTAAAATTCGGCGGAAATTTTAAATTTTGGAGTTTCTTTTTTTGCTTTAAGTAGTTTTACAGCTTTTATAAAATCAAGCTCTTCCGAATGATTTACGGATTTCGAGGACAAGAAAAATCTTTTTATCTCCCCTTGTCTGAAAAAGGTCAAAAGAGAGTGACTATACTTTTCACGGGCTCTTGCTGTTCTCGCTTTTTTAGGTAATTTTTTTATTTTCTCAAAGAGCTCTTTTTCTTTATCCCGGATTTTTCTTATCTCGTTTAAATATTTAAGATCATCCGATTCTTCCCCCTCTTCCTCAATCACCTTGACTGAATTGATTTTGCTAAAAAGCTCGTGTGAATTTACATTCTCTTCTTCTGTTAAGTATTGAGCATCTTCTCCCATTGCTTCCTGAAATGCTTCCATTTTAGCTTTTGCCAAGGTTTCAAGAGTTAGTTCTTCGCTGGTTCTTGCCGTAGGGAAAAAGTTGTAAATATAAATACTACTATGTTTTGTCCCTATTCTGTTGACTCTTCCGACTCTTTGAAGAATTTTTGTTGAGTTCCAAGGAATATCATAGTTGATTATTATGTTGGATCTGTGAAGGTTTACACCTTCAGAGAGAACTTCGGTTGTTATAAGAATATTTATATTATCCTCTCTTTTTACGGAAAGAGGGTCAAAATTTTTTCTAATCTTAAGCATATCGGATTCTTTGGATTCAGAGGAGATTGATAAGAGGGTATCTTCTCCGAACTCTTCGGAAAGTTTTTCATCCAAGTAGTCTGCTGTCTCTTTGGATTCAGTAAAAATAACGACCTTTTTATCTTTACCCTCTAACCGCTCATTGATCTTTATATGATCATTAAGAATGATTTTCAGTTCTTCCAATTTGGGATCTTCGTTTTCATCAATATTATCCCAATCTGCTTTCAATTCTTTTAAAGTTTTTATATCCTCTTCAAGATCCGACAAAAAATTATCTGTGAACTCTGATAAATCATATTTAATTAGTTCAGCATTCTTTTTTTCTTCCAACGCCCTTTTTATAATTTCATCAGCATTTTCTTCATTTATAGAATCTAAAAGAGAAAATATATCTATTTTTTTGGATATATAAACTTTTTTTGTTTTTTCAATCATCTTTAAAAAATTCTCATGTGATTCTATTACTCTCTCCACAGTTTTTCTAAAAGCATAAAAACTGCTGTCAAGTCTTTTTAATAGAATAGCTTTTATAAAACCGGTTAGATTACCTTCTGAAACAATAACCGATTGGGAGCTTTTTTTAATTTCCTCTTTTTTAAGATATTTTGAGGGTCTGTACCTTGCATAATTAAGGTTTTTTATTACATCGATTGTTTCATCAAAAACAGTATTAATAGAATCTGTAAATTGATAAAAAACTTTATTCGGGGGTTCCACTTGCGGAAAACTCATCCCTTGTTTTTTCAAATCTTGTTTATAATGTCTTTTTATATCGGTTCTTGTTCTGCGAACCATAAGATACTTTAAGATTCTCTCTCTAAGCTCTTTGGAATTTTCTTTTGCTTTTCTTATATATTCTCTCTTGTTTTTTGCGGTTGAAATTCGTTTATCCAAATTTTTGAAAAATTTATAAAGATTTTTTATACCCGGAAGATTACTTCTAAAACGGGGTTGGAAAAGATAAATTTGCGTTTCAATATCCTGAGGTGAATTATTGATAGGGGTTGCGCTAACAAGAACAACTTTTTTCCCTATACATATCTCATGAAGTTTTACAAAGCTTTCGGTAATTTGATTTCTAAAAAGGTGAGATTCATCTATGAAAACATTGGAATATTTATCAAGATTCACATTTTCCAATATTTGATCAAGTTTTCCGTAAGATTCTATCAAGAATCCTCTAACTCCAAATTCCCTGAATACATCTTCCCAATAAGTTTTTAAAATAGGTGGTGTTATTACAAGTGTTCTTCCGTTTAATAATTTTGCAAGAAGAGCAGCCATGTATGTTTTACCGAGTCCGACAACATCGGAAAGAAAAACCCCATTATATTTTTTTAAAATTTCTTTTGCATAAATTACCGCATCTTTTTGATACTCAAGGTTTAAATATCCTTCAGGAACTTCTATATCATCCATAAGATCAAGATTTATCCTTTCTTTAAAATACTCATAAAGAAATTTTAGATAAAGTTCGTAAGGAGTTATTTGATCATTAAGATATGTTTTCTTTTTAATGCTTTCAGCAACAGCAGTTGAAACATCGACAGCTTTTTTCCAAAGTTCTTCAAATTTTTCAAGGGCAAATTTAACATCCGGCGAATCTTTTAGCTCGACATTAAATTCAAGATTATCAACAAGACCTGATTCGGAGAAATTGCTTGAACCTGTGATAACTCTTCCGAAATCGGGAGAATCCTCTCCGTATCTTATTATATAAACTTTTGCGTGAAGTTGATGTGAAGGGTGAGCTTTTATTATTAGTTTTTCATTTTTTATAAATTCTATAAATTTATTTATTCCCTCTTCTATTTCTTTTTTGTCATCACTCTCTTCCACATCAATTATATATCTTTTCCCTATTCTTTCAGATATATCGGGTCCCGATAATGTTAGTCTTCCCTCTCGTATAAGTTCATAAGTGGGTTTATTTACATTAATCCCAACGAGGATTCTTATTTTCTTTACATCTTGAAGTTTATCATAAAGCTTGAAAAATC
>Ga0256835_1001573_pt1 | contig 13546 bp, 9 predicted proteins | sample PIR30metaG_FD_185972 | JGI IMG/M metagenome (GOLD analysis project Ga0256835, IMG submission 185972) | Hydrothermal vent microbial communities from East Pacific Rise, Pacific Ocean - PIR-30 | ecosystem: Environmental > Aquatic > Marine > Hydrothermal vents | place: Pacific Ocean: East Pacific...
TACCTGGCCACGAACCCGCCGCTGCCGCTCGAGTTCAAGCTGCTCGGCTTCGAGCCCGAGCCCTGGACGCCGGCCGACGTGCTGGTGTGGCAGAAGATGATGAGCTACGACCTCAGCGGCAACTACGGGGAGGAACTGTCTCGCTACCGGCTACTGGCGCGCGGACTCAGCAAGGCGCGCATCGAGGCGCTGATCCCCGGGTATCCGGAGGACGCGCCCACGATCGTGCGCCGCCTGCCCGAACGGCTGCGCCCGCAGCCCCCTGCTCCCGAAGAGGCCCCGGCCCCCGCGCCCCAGGGCGCGGACTGGGTGGAGGAGCTGCTGGCGGTCGCCCGCACCCTCCCCAGCGGCCTCGAGGCCTCGAACAACTGGGTTGTGGCGCCCCAGCGCAGCACCACCGGCAAGCCGCTGCTCGCGAACGACCCCCACCTGGGGCTCTCGGCCCCCTCGATCTGGATGCTGATGGAGCTCGAGGCCCCCACCTATCACGCCACCGGGGCCACCTTCCCGGGGCTGCCCACAGTGGTGATCGGTAAGAACGAGCGCATCGCCTGGGGAGTAACCAACCACGCCGCCGACGTGCAGGACCTTTACCTGCTCGAAGAGGAAGGCGGCGGCTACCGCTACCGGGGCGAGGTGCGCCCCTACCGCGTTCGCCGCGAGACGATCGCCGTCAAGGGCGCCGAGCCGGTGGTGCTCGAGGTGCGTGAGAGCGTCTACGGGCCTGTGATCTCGGACGTGGTGACCGCCCCGGAAGGCCAGGCGCTGGCGCTCCGCTGGGTCAGCCTCGAGCCCGCCGACGAGACGATGGCCGCCTTCTACGGCATCGGCAAGGCGGGGGACTGGGAGGGGTTCACCGCCGCGCTGCTGCACCTGAAGGCGCCGAGCCAGAACTTTGTCTACGCCGACGTGGAGGGCAACATCGGCTACTTCGCCCCGGGCAAGATACCGCTGCGCAGGCCCGGCCACTCGGGCAAGTACCCGGTATCCGGCAGCGGCGAATGGGACTGGACCGGCTTCGTACCCGCGGAGGCCCTGCCCCGGACCTACAACCCGCCCGAAGGGTACATCGTCACCGCCAACAACCGCTCGACCCCCGAGGGCTGGCCCTACGTCTTCACCTATGACTGGGCCCCGGGCTTCCGCGCGGCGCGCATCGAGCAGCTGATCCGCGCCAAGCCCAGGCTGAGCCCCGAGGACTTCGCCCGCATCCAGGGCGACGAGGTCAGCTTGATGGCGCTCAGCTTCCGCCCGGTGCTCGAGCGCCTGCGGCCCCAGAGCGCCCGCGCCGCCGAGTGGCGCAAGAAGCTGCTCGTCTGGAACGCGGACGAGACCGCCTCCAGCACCGAGGCCAGCGTCTTCCAGGCCTGGTACGCCGAGCTGGCGCGGCTGCCCGCGGCCGAGGTGGGCCAGCCGTACTGGAACGAGCCCCTCTACCTGCGGCGGGCGCTGCTCGAGGGCGACCCCGCCTGCGACGCCCGCGGCGTGCGCTGCCTGGACTTCGCCGCCCAGGCGCTGGACCGCGCCCTGGAGCGACTCGACGCCTTGGGCGGCGTCGTGCCCTGGGGGCAGCTGCACCCCGCGGTCTTCGATCACGGGGTGATGACCCACCAGCCCCAGCTACGCCGCTTCTTCGACCGCAAGATCGCCCACGGCGGGGACCGCTTCACCCCCAACATGGGGGCCTACGACTTCGCCACCTTCCGGATGAACCACGGCCCCAGCTACCGCGAGATAGTGGCCCTGGATCATCCCGAGCAGAGCTACTGGATCCACCCGATGGGCCAGTCGGGCAACGTCCTCAGCCGTCACTACGCCGACCTGCTGCCGCTATGGGCGAACGTCGAGTACCTACCCATGGGCGCGGGCGAACCGGTGAGCCGGCTGCTGCTCGAGCCCTGAGCTCCACTACGGGTACTCGGGCTGGTCGGGCTCGTCCTCCCACAAGGGCGGCAGCCGACCCGGACGCCGCCACACCTCCCAGCGCGCTCCGTCCCAGGCGTACTCCCCGGGCGGGGGGTGGTCGAGGTAATTAAGGTGCATCGCGCCGCCGTAGGCCCCCGCCCGCAGGAATAGCAGCGCGTCTCCTTCGCGCGGTACCGGCAGCTCCACCTCGCGCGCCAGCACGTCGCCCGACTCGCAGGCGGGGCCCGCCAGGTCGTAGACCGCGGTGCGCTCGGAGGCGTAGAGCGGCACCACCGGGTGGCGGGCGCCGTAGAGCAGCGGCCGCAGCAGCGCCGTCATCCCGGCGTCGAGCAGCAGGTAGCGCCTTCGCGTCTGTTTTTCAGCCCAGACGCGCGCGACCAGCACGCCAGCGTCGGCTACCAGGGCGCGGCCCGGCTCGATCCACAGCTCGGCGCCGAAGCGCCGCGCCAGCGCGAACATCTCCGGGGCGAGCTTCGCGGGGTCCATCTCCAGCCCGAAGCCGCCCCCAAGGTCTAACACCGCAAGAAACCTCACCCGCGCCCGCAGGCGCTCCAGCACCTCGAGCCGCGCGGCGAAGTCCGCGGGATTGTTCAGGTCCGAACCCAGGTGCAGGTGCAGGCCGCGCATCTCCAGGCCGAGTTCGCGCCCGCGGGCGAAGACGCCGGGCCAGTCCCCGGGCAGCACCCCGAACTGGCTGTCGCCGCGGCCGGTAGCCAGATGGGGGTGGGTGTCCACGGGCAGGTCGGGGTTGAGGCGGAGCAGCACCTCGGCGCCGGGGAGGATGCGGGCGATCCGCTCCAGGTCGGCCGGTGAGTCGGCCACCAGCACCGGCACGCCCGAACGCGCCAGCTCCCGCAGCGCCGCCGGCGGCTTGACCGGGCCGTTCAGCACCACCTGGTCCGGCATGTAGCCGGCGGCGTAGGCGCGCAGCACCTCGCCCAGGCTCACCGTCTCGGCGCCCAGGCCCGCTGACCGTAGCCGCTCGAGCAGGCGCAGCCGCGGGTTGGCCTTGATCGCGTAGAAGATGCGCGCCCCCCGAAATGCCTCCTGGTAGCGCGCGACCCGGCCCTCGAGGCGGCGCAGGTCGTAGGCGTAAAAGGGGGTGGGCGCGCGCTTTAGCAGGTCCCGGACCGCATCCACGAAGTCCGCTGCGGGCGGATTCGACATACCCCACGATACCCCGCCGTTGTATCGTAGGAACATGCCGCTCATCGGTGTCACCAGCCAGACCGGCCGCACCGGCCGGATCAACGTCACTCCCATCTGGGGCGTGCGCGAACCCTACCGGGCCGCGCTCGAGGCCCACGGCGCCAGCGTCGTGGTGCTGCCCCCGCAGCCGGGGCCCCGGCTCGAGGCGGTGCTCGCCCGCCTGGACGGGCTGCTGCTCCCGGGCGGGGCCGACCTCGACCCCCACCACTTCGGCGAGGAACCGCACCCGCGGCTGGGCCAGGTGGACCCCGCGCGCGACGCGCTCGAGCTCGCGGCCGCCCGCTGGGCCGCCGAGCACGGCCTGCCGACCCTGGGCGTCTGCCGCGGGGCCCAGGTGGGCGCGGTCGCCCTCGGGGGCGGCCTTTACCAGGACCTCGAAAGCGCCGGCTTCACCCAGATCGGCCACGACCAGCCCGCGCCCGCCCCGGCGCTCTGGCACGGCGTCGAGCTGGAAGAGGACCGCTGGCTCGCCCCGCTCTTCGGCCGCCGCTTCCGCAGCAACAGCTATCACCACCAGGCCATTCGCGACCCGGGCCCCTTCCGCGTCCTGGCGCGCGCGGCCGACGGCGTCATCGAGGCCGCCGATCTGCCCGACCACCCCTTCTACCTGCTCATTCAGTGGCACCCCGAGCTGCTTCCCGACCACTGGGGGCTGTTCGGCCTGCTCGTGGAAGCCGCCGCCGGCCGCCTCGCCTCGGCGGCCGACTGAATGGCCCGAGCTCCGGCGGGGCGGAAGATCCGCCCCGCCGGCTTCGTTTTCCTGCTAGCTTCGCGGGTCCAGCGCGTCGCGCACCGCGTCGCCGAGCAGGTTCCACCCCAGTACGAAAAGGGCGATGGCCATACTAGGCCAGAACCAGACGAACCAGTACTTGAGCGGCTCGCCCCCGGGGTTGGAGATCCAGCTACGGGCGAAGCTGATCATCTGCCCCCAGTCGGCGTAGCCGACGTCGGCCCCCAAACCCAGGAAGGCTAGCGTGGAGGCGGTGATCACGATCGCCCCGATGTCGAGGCTGGCCAGGATGATCATCGGCCCGATGGCGTTGGGGAGGATATGCTTGAAGAAGAGCCGCAGGTTTCCCACCCCGACGGCGTGAGCGGCCGAGATGTAGTCCTGCGCCTTCACCTGAAGGATGTTTCCCCGCAGCATGCGCGCGTAGATAGGCCAGGCCACCAGGGCGATGGCGATCATCGTCTTGATCAACCCCCGTCCGAAGATCGAGGCGAAGACCATGGCCAGCACCAGCCCGGGAATCGAATAGACGACGTCCACCAGCCGCATCAGCAGGTTGTCGAGCCAACCGCCGAACAGGCCCGCGAGTCCCCCGACGACGGTGGCGATGACGAGCACGATCCCCACCACCAGCACCCCGATGTAGAACGATGTACGCGCCCCCCAGACGATGCCGTAGTAAATGTCGTAACCGCCGCTGGCGATGCCGAGCGGGTACTTTTTGCTGGGCGGTTTGGGCACCGGCGAGTAGCTGACGCGGGGGATTTTGTAACAGCTTCCCGGCGGGGCGAAGGTGGCCCGCCAGAAGGCGGGGTGTGCCGGGTTGCGCAGCGCGGTGCGCGCTTCGCTGCGCCCCAGCCCCAGGTCGCGCATGCAGCCCCGGGGCAGGCGGTCGGCGGTGAGCGCGGGCGCGAGCAGCGCCATCCCCGCGAAAAAGAGCAGGATGAGCACGCCGGCCACAGCGAGCGGGTTGCGCCGGAAGCGGCGGAACCGCTTCGACTCGTACCAGCGTTCCCGCTTGGGAGCGTCGTAGTCGGGGCTACTCATAGCGAATCCTCGGATCCACGACAACGTAGGCGATGTCCACGAGCAGGTTTGCCACGGCCATTATCAGGCCAATCAGCATTACGAAGGCGAGCAGGGTGGTCACGTCCAGCTGCAGCGCCGCCTTGGCCGCCCACTCGCCCAGGCCGGGAAAGTTGAATATGAGCTCGATCACCACGATGCCGCCGATCATCCGCCCCAGCATGGGCCCGGCCATGGTGATCACCGGAATCAGCGCGTTGCGGCGCGCGTGTTTGTAGACCACTGTTTTTTCGGCAAGCCCCTTGGCGCGGGCGGTGCGCACGTAGTCCTTGCCGAGCTCGTCGAGCATCGACGAGCGCATCACCCGCATGATGCCGGCGCTGACGACGATCACCAGCGCCGCGGCGGGCAGGACGAGCCGCTTCAAGGCTTCGAGGGTAATGTCCAGGCGGCCGTTTAGCAGGCCATCGATGGTGAAGAGGCCGGTGTATTTCTTAAAGTCGCCGCCGGCCAGCTCGATCAAGAGCGAGCTGGGCAGGCGGCCGATGCCGAACCAGCCCAGGCCCCCATAGATCCAGGCCACCAGCCAGATCGCCACCACGAAGGTAGGCAACGACCAACCCACGATGGCCACGACCCTGAGTAGTTGATCGAGCAGGCTGTCGCGGTGGGTAGCCGCCTGGGTGCCCAGCCAGACGCCTACCAAAACGATGGGAACGAAGGCCGCCAGCGCCAGCTCCATCGATGCGGGAAAGCGCTTGCGGATCGTGGTTAGCACGGGTTCCTTGGAGATGCGCGAGAAGCCGAGGTTGCCACGCAGCACCTCCCCGGCCCAGAGCTTGTACTGGACGACGAAGCCTTCTCGCAGGTGATATTTTTCGATAATGAGGTCCAGGTTCTCGATTTGTTTGTCCGAGGTTACGAAAGCCGCCGCCCGCTGCTCCGGCGAAAGGAGCTGCATCAGCCCCATGATGATGAGCGAGAGCACGAAGAGAACGACCGGGATTTGCAGCAGGCGACGGGTGATGTAGTTGAACATAGCGTCTCTTTTTTTAGGCGCCGGGCCAAACGGCCCGGCGCCCGCGCGAAGCTACTTCTTGCTGAGGTCTTTCCAGTAGAAGTCGCCGCTGATCATCGAATTGTAGTAAACGCCCTGAAGGTTGTCGCGGGTGATGATGAAGGGCGACTGGCGCGGATAAGGAACGTTGGGGATGACGTCGTAGGCCATGCGGCCGATCTTGCGGTAGATCGCAAAGCGTTCTTCCTGCTGATCGGGGCGCACCAGAGTGCGGGCGTACTCGATCAGCTTGTCGAACTCGGGGTTCTTGAAGTTCTGCCGCTTCGCCAGCGAGCCTTCGGAGTGGTAGAAGGGGTGGATGAAGTTGTCCGGGTCGGCGTAGTCGGCGCCCCACCCCAGCGGCCATACGGGCAGCGACTTGGCCCGCGCCGCCTTGAGGTAGTCGGACCACTGCAGCGGCACCACGTCGATCTTGAACTTGGGGTTGATGCTTTCGATGTTGGCCTTGAGCATCTCTGCCACGGCCTGGCGCACGGTGTTGCCGGCGTTGTGGGTGATTGTCACGCGGAAGCCCTTTTCCCAGACCTTACCGCCCCATGCCTTCTTGAAGTAGGCCTCGGCCTTGTCGAGGTCGAGCTTGCGAATGGGAATGTCCGGGTCGTAGCCAGGCCAGGTGGGCGGCAGGGCCATGGTGTACCAGGCTGCCTTGCCCTCGTAGATGTCGTTGTAGATGGCGTCCTGGTCCAGACTGTAGGCGAAGGCCTTGCGGACGTTGATGTCGGAGAAGAAGTCGCGGGGAATGCCGTTGCCGTCGAGCTTGCCCGAACCGATGTAGGGGTTGCTCTCTCCTTGCACGTTGAAGTTGAAGAAGACGACGTGCGCTCCGGCAGGGGACCAGGCCGGGTCGGACCAGACCTTGACGCCGGACATCTGCTTGACCTTGGCGTTGACTGTGGCCCAGTCGTTGACGTCCACGCGGTCGGCGTCGCCGCGGCGCAGGGCCTCGAGCCGGGTGGCTTCTTCTTCCACGGCCTGAACGAGGACGTTCTTGATGGCCGGCTTCTCGCCCCAGTAGCCGTCGAAGGCCTTGGCGACGATGTTCTTATCGTCCCACTTCACCAATACGTAGGGGCCGGTGCCCGAGGCGTGATTATGCAAGTAGCCGGTGCGCAGATCGACGCCGATCCAGTCCTTCCAATCGTCCTCGGTGCCGCTCCAGGCGCCGTTGGCGATGGCCCACTTGCTGTCTACCACGCCCGCAGCGGTGAAGAGCATCTTGGCGAAGAAGGCCACGTCGGGGCCGGCGAGGTTGAAGCGCACGGTGTAGAGGTCGTCGCAGACCACGCTGTCCTCGATCTTCTGCCAGTAGGCGTCGAGGAATTTGTCGATCTCGGCCTGGGAGGCGTTCTCACCCAAGGCCTTCTTGGCCTCGGTCATGGCGTCGTTGCCGTAGCCGGTGAGGGCGTCGCCATAGAACCAGGCGCCCGAGTCACCCGGCATGGTCACCAGGATGCGCTCGATCGAGTACTCGACGTCGCGGCAGGTCATGGGATTGCCGGAATGGAACTGAACCCCCTTACGCAGGTGGTAGACGTAGGTGAGACCGTCGTTCTTGACCTCGTAGCTCGTCGCCAGGGTGGGTTCGTACTCGCCCGGTACGTCGCGCTTGAAGCTATAAAGCGTTTCGTAAACGTTTTCGATAACGCCGATGGAGGCTCCGTCGTAGGCCTGAACCGGGTCGAGCGAGTCGAAGACCGCACTCTGCATGTAGACGTAGGTGTCCTGGGGTGTGGCCGCCGACGCTACGCCCAGCGCGGCGAGCGCAATCACTGCAAATAAGTGTTTTTTCATGTGACTCCTTTCGTTATTTATACGCGCTCATGGTAGCATTTTTCCTTCGGCGACGCAAGACGCGAGATCGAAAGATTGCGATGGTAATGCGGTTTTTCAACATCTTCCGCACCGCCGGGTTCAGGTCGCGCCACCGGCACCGCGATATGCACCCCCGGCCATGCGGTCGGGGGTGCGGCGCCGGCCCTAACGGTGGCTAGCTCTTGGGATCGAGGGCGTCGCGCACCGCGTCGCCGAGCAGGTTCCAGGCGAGCACGAACAAGACGATCATCAGGCTCGGATAAATCCAGACGTACCAGAAGTCGAAGGGGGAGCCCTGAGCCGTACCTAGAATGTAGCCGCGAGCGAAGCTGGTCATCTGCCCCCAGTCGGCGTAGCCAACCGGAGCGCCCAATCCCAGGAAGGAAAGCCCCGCCGCGGAAAGCACCACCGAGCCGATGTCCATACTGGCCAGGATCACCAGGGTGCCGATGGCATTGGGGAAGACGTGTTTCCAGAAAATACGGAGAGGGCTAGCGCCCAGCGCCCTGGCCGCGTCCACGAAGTCCTGCGCCTTGGTCTTGAGGATGTCGCCGCGGAACAAACGAGCGTACCCTGCCCAGCCGATGACCGCGAGCGCCAGCATCACCTGGGTAAGGCCGCTGCCGAAAATGCTTGCGACGATCATAACGAAGACGAGGCCGGGGAAGGAGAGCATCACGTCGGTGACACGCATAATAAAATTGTCTACCCAACCACCGACGAAGCCTGCCATCCCCCCCATTACGATGCCGATCATCAGGCTTATACCAACCACTAGGAAACCGACATAGAAGGCCGTGCGCGTGCCCCAGACAAGACCATAAAGAATATCGTAGCTGTTACCCGAAAGGCCCAGGGGGTGTTTTTCAGATGGCGGCTTGGGCAGCGGGGAGTAACTTGCGCGAGGAATGCTATAGCAGCTCTCCGGTGGTGTTAGTACCGCCTTCCAGAAAATTTTGTTGAGCGGGTTACGCAGCGCGCTTACCACTTCTGTGCGCTTTACCCCGAGGTCGCGCAGACATGGCCTTGCAGTACGCGACTCGGCCAGCTGGGGAGCGGTAATGGCGGGTGCGAAAAGGGCGACGACGACGAAGCCCAGTAGCATCACTGCGCCTACGATGGCCAGGGGGTTACGCCGGAAACGTTTGAAGGTCTTGGAGCGGTACCACGGCTCACGTTCGCGTGTGTCCAAATCGTCGTGCATGGCACCCTCCTCTACTGGAAGCTGATCCTCGGATCGACGATCCCGTATAGGATGTCGACGACCAGGTTGGCGATGGAAACGATGACACCGGTGAGCAAAGCCATACCGATGACGGCGGGGAAGTCAAGCTGCACGGCCGAGGCAACGGACCATTGTCCTAGGCCGGCGAAGTTGAAGATGACCTCGGCGAAGAAAATGCCATTGAGGAGGCCGGCGAACATCAAGCCGCCCAACGTGACGACGGGAATAATAGCGTTGCGGCGAGCATGTTTGAGGTTGACCACGCGTTCGGGCAGCCCCTTGGCGCGTGCGGTGCGGACGTAGTCGGAGTTGAGGACGTCGAGCATGCTCGAGCGCAGCACGCGCATGATCTGGGCGCTGGCTACTACCGTCATGGTAAGCACGGGCATGAACAGGTGCTTGAGGCCCGCAAGGGTGACGTCGGGTCGGCCATTCAGAAGGCCGTCGAGGGTGATAAAACCCGTGTAGGCCTTGAGATCTCCGCGCGCAAAGGCCACGAGAATATCGGCCGGGGCACGGTCGATGCCGAAGAGTTTGAAGTGGCCGTAGAGTACCGCGAGCAGCCAGATGCCCAGAACGAAGGTGGGCAGCGACCAGCCGACGACGGCGAAGACACGAACGAACTGATCGATCCAGCGATCGCGATGGATGGCGGCGATGGTGCCCATCCAGATGCCGAAAGCCATGATGGGCAAAAAGTTCGCCAGTGCCAGTTCAGCGGAGATGGGCAGCCGCTTACGAATCGTCGTCAAGACGGGCTCGTGGGAGGTTTTGGAATAACCGAGATTGCCCTTGAAGACCTCTTTGAGCCAGGTGCCGTACTGTACGAAAAAACCTTTGTCAAGGTTGTACTGCCGGATTACCAAGTCGAGGTGTTGAGCTTGCTGTTCTGACTTGACGAAGGCTGCAGCTCGCTGCGTTGGGCTGAGAAACTGCATCATCCCAAAAATGAGCAGCGAGATCGCCATCAGCACGATGGGAAGTTGCAGTAATCTACGTACGATAAAGGTTGTCAACGACTTCCTCCAAAAACGATTTTAAAAATGCGCGTATAGCGCCGGTTCGCTGTTGTAGCTCTGCCGTTGTATCAGGCGGCAGAGGGCGCAGCCGCGCCCTCTGCCGGAATAGTCAAAAGCCTTCCACGCTACCGCTTGACGATGTGCTTCCAGAAGTACGAGCCCGAGATCATGGGGTTGTTGTACACATCCATGCCCTGGGGCGCGTGCTTGGTGAAGACGTTCTTGGCCAGAACCATCCATCCGGTCGGCCGCGGCAGCGGCAGCACGGGCACGTCCTCGTAGGCCAGCTTACCCACCCGGCTGTAGAGCGCGGCGCGCTTGGCGGGGTCGGTGATGGAGCGGGCCTCTTCGATCAGCTTATCCATCTCTGGGTTGGCGTAGCCGACCTTTTTCGCGAAGTAGCCGTTCGAGTGGTAGAAGACGTAGATGAAGTTGTCGGGGTCGGCGTAGTCGGCGCCCCAACCGAGCACCAGCGCCGGCAGCTGACCGTTCTTGTAGGCGGCCAGGAACTGGGGCCAGGGCATGGCTTTGACGTTGATCTTGAACTTCGGGTTGAGGGCTTCGATGTTCGCCTTAAGAATCTCGGCTACCGTCTGGCGGGTGGTATTGCCCGAGTTGTAGGCGATGGTCATGGTGAAGCCGGTATCCCAAAGTTTGCCGCCGTAGGCCTTCTTGAAGTACTCCTCGGCCTTGTCCATGTCGAGGTTGTAGATGGGTAGGTCGGGATCGTAGCCAAGGAACGAAGGCGGCAGCGCCATGGTGAGCTTTACCGCCTTGCCAAGGTAGAGGTCCTCGACGATGGCGTCCTGGTCGAAGCTGTAGGCGAAGCCCTTACGAACGTTGACGTCGGTGAAGAAGTCGGCGGGAATGCCTTCGCCGTCGAGCTGGCCGGAGCCGATCATCGGGTTATCCTGGGCGGCGATCTTCTGGTTGAAGAAGACGGCGGAGGCGGCGGCGGCGACCCACTTGTCCGATTCGAGCACCTTGGCGTTGGCCATGCCGCGGATCTGGGTGTCCAGGGTGGCGCGGGTGTTCACGGTGATGCGGTCGGCGTCGCCGGCCTTGAGCGCCTGGATACGGGTGGCTTCTTCGTCCACGACCTTGATGATGACGGTGCGCATCGCCGGGTAGTTGTTGCTGTCCCAGTAGGCCAGGAAGCGCTCGGCGATGACGTCCTTGCCGTCCCACTTGACCAGCTTGTAGGCGCCGGTGCCGGCGTCGTGGTTGTGCAGGAAGCCTTCGCGCAGGTCCTTACCGGCCCAGTCGAACCAGTCGGCTTTGGTACCGCTCCACTCGCCGTTCTCGATCGCGTACTTGCTGTCGAGGATCGAGGAGGCGGTGTACATCAGCTTCACGAAGAAGGAAGGGTCGTTGTTTACCAGGTGGAAGGCCACCGTGTAGCTGTCAATGCACTCGACGGAGCTGTCGATGGCGTCCCAGTATTTGTCCAGGTCGTCCTGGGAGTAGTTTTCGCCAAAGTAGTCCTTGGCGTTGACGCCATCGTAGCCGATCAGGCTCTCGGCGTAAAACCAACCCGCCGAGTCGCCCGGGTTGGTGACCAGCAAGCGTTCGATCGAGTACTCGACGTCGCGGCAGGTCATTTTGTTGCCGCTGTGGAAGGTCACGTCGCGGCGCAGCTTGAAGGTGTAGGTCTTGCCGCCGTCGCTGATCGAGTAGTCGGTGGCCAGCACCGGCTCGAACTCGGTGATGCTCTCGCCCTTGTAGGTGTACAGCGTTTCGTAAATGTTGTGCAAGATCGCGCCCGAGGCGGTGTCGTACGCCTGGGCGGGATCGAGAGTATCGACCTCACCGTACGTCATGTGTACGTACGTGTCGGGGCCGGTGGCGGCGAAGGCCATGGAGCCTACCAGGCCTAGGGCCAGAATCTTCAACAAGTGTTTTTTCATACGTGCTCCTTTCGTACCTTACGGTCGCCCGTAGTATAGCAAACGGACGGCGAATATTGAGAGATCGTTTGCAGCGGGAAACAGGCAAGGACACCGCGCCGTCAGGCGCTGGAATCCTGCACGGCCGGCCCGTTCAAGTCGAGAGGAAGCCGCCGTCGACGGCCAGCATCGCGCCGCTGACGTAGCTGGCAAGGTCGCTTAGCAGGAAGAGGACGGCGCGGGCCACCTCGTCGGGGCGGCCGAAGCGGCGCATGGGCAGCCGCTGCTTGAAGTTGTAGGCCACCCCCACCTTGCCCAGTTCGACGCCCAGAATGGCCTGCTTGCGCAGGCGGCGTACCCCTGCGGTGGCGATGCCGCCGGGCACCACCAGGTTGGCGCGGATGCGCGGGCCGTACTCGCGCGCCACCGCGCGGGTGAGCGCGACAACGCCCAGCTTGGCGGCGTCGTAGTGAACCAGGCCGGGGGCGAAGGGCAGAAAGGCCTCGATCGAACCGACGTTTACGAGCGCGCCCGAACGCCCCGCGCGGGCGGCCAGGAAGCCCTGGGTCATCCAGTAGACGGCGTCGAGGTTGACGGCCATCTGCTGGCGGTAGAAGGCCTCGTCCACCTCGAGCAGATCGCGGAAGGCATAGACGCCGGCGTTGTTGACGAGCAGGTCGGGCGCCCGCCCCGCGAGGTCGCGCCACAGTGCGTCGATCGCCGGTTTTTGCGCCAGGTCGAGGGCGAAGGTCTCGACTTGGCCGCCCAGCTCGCGACGCAGCCGCTCGAGCCCCTCGCGCTCGCGATCGACGAGGACGAGCTCCGCCCCCGCCTCGGCGAGGCGCAGCGTCACCGCGCGGCCGATGCCTTCCGCTGCGCCCGTCACCAGCGCGCGTCTGCCGCCCAGCGAGATCAACTCGGCCAGCCGTGGCTCGTTCACGAAGGCCTCCCGCCCCCATTCTGGCACGCGCTATTCTGAAGCATGACGCAAAGCGAGCGAACCGCACTGGTCACCGGCGCGGCCGGAGGAATCGGCCTCGCCGTGGCCGCACGGCTGACCGCGGAGGGGTACCGCGTGGTGACGTGTGACAAGGAGCCCTCCGGCGCGCAGGAGGCGGCGCGGATTGGCGCAGCCTTCGTCCGGGCCGACCTTTCGGATCCCAAGGAGGTCTGGCGCCTGGCGGTGGAGGCCCGCCGGGCCTTCGGCCGGGTGGACGTCCTCGTCAACAACGCCGGCTTCCAGCACGTCGCGCCGCTCGAGCGCTTCCCCCTGGACGTCTGGCAGGCGATGCAGCAGGTGATGGTGACCGCCCCCTTCCAGCTGATCCGCTCGTTCCTGCCCGGAATGAAGGAGCGCGGCTGGGGCCGGATCGTCAACATGGGTTCGATCCATTCGACCGTGGCCAGCCCTTACAAGGCCGGCTACGTCACGGCCAAGCACGCGCTCCTGGGCCTCACCCGCGCCGCGGCGCTCGAGGGCGGCGGGGCCGGGGTGACGGTGAACGCCGTCTGCCCCGCCTACGTGCGCACCCCGCTGGTCGAGCGCCAGATCGCGGACCAGGCGGCCAACCTGGGGCTGGACCCCGGCGAGGTGGTCGGGCGGGTGATGCTCGAACCCGCCGCCATCAAGCGCCT
>Ga0256835_1001574_pt1 | contig 13541 bp, 13 predicted proteins | sample PIR30metaG_FD_185972 | JGI IMG/M metagenome (GOLD analysis project Ga0256835, IMG submission 185972) | Hydrothermal vent microbial communities from East Pacific Rise, Pacific Ocean - PIR-30 | ecosystem: Environmental > Aquatic > Marine > Hydrothermal vents | place: Pacific Ocean: East Pacific...
GTAACCGACTACCCCGGTATCACCCGCGTCTTCGAGAACCTGCGCGCTGCCTCGCTCAATCAACACCTGCCCATCTTCCAGGCGGCGGCCGAGAATGGCGGCAGCCTGACCCCAGCGCAGATGCAGGAGCTGGGTATGGCCCACGGCCATGGCGGCCCGCCCAACACCCGCTAGCCGAACAAGCAAGAAGCGAGAACGGCCCCGAAATCGGGGCCGTTCTTTTTGCGGTAGCTAACTAGTAGATATCGTTGGCGGTGTTGTAGACGTTGAAGTGGCCTGTCGGGGTGCGGATCCAGTCGCCGGTGATGCGAGCCTTCTCCTGCAAGGTGAAGCTATCGTAAACGACGATGAAGGACGGGGTGTCCTTGTTGGCCCAGGCAGAGACCCAAAACTCGGAACCATCCTTATTGAACTCGATGTGGACCATGCGGGCCTTAATATCACGGGCGCCGGGGACCTCCCAGCAAACCGGGTCTTTCTCGAGGTTCTCCTTCTCCCATGCGCAAAGAGTGGCGTTCATCTCGGGAATCGGAGAAACGGTGAAGTCGGCGATCAGCCAGGGGCTCTTCGGGTGAGTCTTGATGAAAAGGTTGCCCGGCGACTTGGTCTCAATCATCTTGACGACCTTCCAGGCGTACTGCGGGTGCCCTTCGGGGTCGGTCCCGATAACCGCGATCTTGTTGTCTTTGATGTGACCGGTAGCCCAGACAGGGCCGTATTCCGGATGGAGCCAGTTGGCACCGCGGCCCGGGTGGGGTTTGTTGCCCACCGGAATGCTGGCCACGAACTCGCCTGTCTTGGCGTCGATGACCGCCACCTTCTTGACCGCATTGGCGGCCACTAAGAAGTAACGCTTGGAAAGATCCCAGCCGCCGTCATGGAGGAAGCGGTCGGTATCGATCATCTTGACGTTGATCGGCTGACCCTTGAGGTCCATATGGGAGTAATCGACGAGCCAGGTCTGGCCGCCTTCCTTGATGTTCAGGATCCACTCGGGGCTGAAGTGAGAGCTAACGATCGAGGCCACGCGGTTCTCGCGCAGGAACTCGCCCTTGCTCTGGACGTAGCCCTGGGTAGAAACCATCTTGAGGGGCTCGAGCGTCTGCCCGTCGAGGATAACGAAGTTGCTGGGCCAGTAACAACCGACCACGGCGTACTTACCCTCGAAGCCTTCGTACTTGCTGGTATCGATGCTACGGGCGTCGAGACAGACCTTGGCTTCGGCCACCAGGGTCGGCTCCTTGGTCCAGAGGTCGATTACTTCGGCGCGGCCATCACGACCGATGACGTAGAAGTAGCGGCCGTCTTTGGAGGAGCGGAGGATGTGGGTGGCGTAACCGGTGGGCAGAATCTTGACCAGTTCCTTGGTGTCGCCGTCGACGATGGCCACCTGACCCATGTCGCGCAGGATGACGCCAAAGAAGTTCTGCCAGTTACGGGTCGTCTCCGGCTTGCTCGGACGCTGGGAAACCGGAACGTGAACGGTCCAGTTTTTCTTGATGTCGTCGAAGGTCCAGGCCGGCGGCTCGGGAACCGGCGAGAGCAGGAACTTGGCCATCAGGTCGATCTCGTCGGGCTTGAGAATGCCCAGCTTGCCCCAGGCGGGCATGCCGCCCATACCATTGGTAATGATCGCCTTGATGGCCGCCTCGTTCAGGCCCTCCTTCTTGAGGGTTTCGGGCTCGAGGTTCTTGCCGGTAGCGCCCTTACGGAGCACGCCGTGACACCCAGCGCACTGCTGGAAGTAAATCTTTTTGCCCTGCTCCATCTGCTCCGGGGTCAGCCCCTGAGCCAGCGCCAGGGCGCCAACCAAAATAACAGCCAGTACTGCAACTCCTAACTTATTCCACTTCATCTGCCATCTCCTCTCTTTCGCCTTTTTCACATCGCAACACGTTGGAAAGTAGACGCATGTGAAATATTGTCATAGCGGTATCATTGTACACTAACATGCGATTAGTTAGCACTAGTGTTACCCACATAAACCACATGCTCAAAGCCGCCAAGACGCCATGGTAGTACTCCTATCCTTAGCGTTTTCTGGTAGTAGAAACATTCCATTCATCACCTGCCGCTAGCCACTTTTGATACTATACGGTTCCCGGAGATCTGGATGAATAACCAAAGTCGTAGATCCCTAGTTATTCACACCCTGCGGGAAAACCCGCTCTTTTCTCACCTGGACGAAAGCGACCTTGCTCGGGTAGCGCGAATCGTGCAGCTGGTTCAGCTTTCTGCCGGCGAAATCCTGTTCCACGAAGGAGAAGCCGTAGAACATACTCATATAGTGGCCGAAGGCCTGGTTCGTGTTTACCAGGTTGGACCAAAAGGAGGACGTCGGCTAGTACTACACATGGCCGCCCCCCCAGAAAGCATTGGCGAAATCGCCGCCATGAGCGAACGGCGCTTTTATCCGGTTACCGCCGAAGCCGCCACGCCTAGCCTAATCGTCAGGGTGCCTCTAGAGCAGATATCCCAAATGATGGACGAAAGACCACGCTTTACCCGAGCATTACTACGCTCGATTTCAGAAAGGCAGTTCGACCTCTTGATGTTGCTGCGCCGGGTAGCCTTTTTTGAGGTACAGTCGCGGCTGGCCCAGTACCTGCTCGACCAGCACGCCGCCCACGGTTTGGGATTTCCCCTGCCGACCAATCCAGAGCTGGCCGCCCTCCTTGGCACGGTGCCGGAGATCGTTAGCCGAACCCTCAATCGAATGCATAAACAAGGCTGGATTCGCCTGGAAGGTCGCCGGGTCTGGGTCGAAAACGAAGCGATTCTGATAATCGTCGCCAAAGGCTAGGCGGCGCCCGCGGGCGCCGCCTAGCCGGCTGCCGCAGCTAGCGGATGGCAGAAACCTCGGAAACGGCTACCGGGCCGTAGTTGTTGCCCCAGGAATTACGAATGTAGCTGGCCAGGGCCGCAATTTGCTCGTCGCTAAAACGGTCGCCAAAAGCCGGCATGGACGTACCTGGCTTGCCATGGAGAATTACGTCGACGACGTACCTTCCGTCGGCCAGGGCCTTATTGCCGGCCAGGGCGGGAAAGACCGCCCCCATACCCTGGCCGTCGCCGCCATGGCAGCTCGCGCAATGCTGCGCGTATAAAGCGGCGCCCCCGGCTGATGAACCCGACGCCGTAGGTGCAGCTTTGGCTACCGAACGCGCCAGGGCCTCGATCTTGGTTGGCTGGTCGGATACCGGGCTCTCGGCCCGAAGAGAAATCCACCACGAAACCACGGCCACGCCCAAGAAGAGGATTAGCGGTAATACCGCATAAACGAAGACGTTTGGAGGACGGGGATTGTCTATCTCAACCGCATCTACCAGATCAACCTCAACCGGGGCGCGCAGCGGCGCCTGGCTAATATGGCCGGCAAAGGTATGATTCTTACGGGTGACGTCGAAAACATAACGGTGTTGATCGCTAGAGCCGTCCTGATATTCGGTAACGACGGTCAGGACGTGCACCCCTTCGCCAAGCTCAGCCGGGTCGAGCTTTACCCGGAACGGCGGCTCGGTGATGGTGTCCACTGGGGTGCCGGCCCCGTCGACGTATACTTCGACACGAACGATGTCCATGTTCACCTCCTAGTGAGCGTGCCCTTCGGGCTCATACTCATTGTGGAAATTGACCACTACCCACCACATTCCCTGCGGTATGAAAAGGTAGACGGCGGCCGAAAAGAGGATCAGGTTGATCCAAAAGCGGTCAAGGTAACCGGTGGCCACCATCCCGATCGCCGAAAGAACCTCCGCCACCGCAAACAGGTAGGACGCCTTAACCAACCAGGGCTTATCGAACATGCGCCCCATGGCGTAGAACATTGCATATAAGCCGGCGGTCAAGACGAAGAAAAAGCCATAAATTATAATCGCCCCCACCATTTGCGCAATTTCGTGGTTGCTAATCATGGGCACCCTCCGCTGCGGCTTTTGGAGTACGACCAATTGTCAGCAGATCCCACACCAAAATTAGATAAGCGGTCAGGAAGAGCATGCCCATCCAGAAGCGCCACCAATGAGTATTGGTGTACCAGGGGTGGGTGTAAGAAGTTATGTAAGCGTTCCAGGTGCTACCGAGTTCGGCGCGCTCGATCATCGTCTGGGCGAAGCCGGAGATGGTGAACGAGGCAACGACGCCGATAATGCTGAAGATCAACAGGCCGTAGGCCCATGGCCAGATCTTGGAGTCGAGGGGAACTCGGACCCTTGGATAGGCGTTTTGAACCGCGATGTAAACCAGTGTCAGAACAGTGCCAACATAGGCGCCAAAGAAAGAGAAGTGGCCGTGGGCCGCCGCCAGCTGGGTGCCGTGAGAGTACATGTTGATCTGCGGCAGGGTTTGCATGAAACCCCAGACGCCGGCCCCAATGAAGTTGCCAAAGGCCTGGGCAATTGCCCAGAAGAGAGCCGGCCGGTTGACCGTGTGCAGGCGATGGGCGCCAGAGTCATAGACGGCGTGGACGACCATCGCCACCAGAGGCAGGGGCTCGAGCGCCGAGAAGAAACCGCCGAGGCCAATCCAGTATTCCGGGGTGCCAATCCAGAAGTAGTGGTGCCCCAGGCCGAGAATGCCGGTCCCGAAAACCAGGGCCACCTCGAGGAAGAGCCAGGTCTCGATCAGCTTGCGGGGCGTGCCCAACAAGTACATCAAGCTCCAGCCCATTACCACGCCAACGAGCACCTCCCAGGTCGCCTCCACCCAGAGGTGAACGACCCACCACCAGAGATACTGGTCCATGGTGACGTTGACGGTGTAGTGCATCCCGGCGGTATAGAGGGCGCCGAGAGCAACCAGGTCGAAGATCAAGACGCCGAGCAGACCGGTAATTCGCCGCGCCGCCAGGGTAGTAGCGATAACGTTGAAAAGGAAGATTGCTACCCAAGCAACAATGGCAACATCGGCCCAGCGCGGAGCTTCGACGTACTCACGTCCCTCATTGATGAACCAGAGAGTAAAGGCGTTGCCGGGACCAACCTGAACGAAGGTATACACGAGGACGACAACCGTCACCCCAGCAACGATCACCCACCAGATGAACTTGGCCAGCTTGATGCCGATCACCTCGCGCCCTGTTTCCAAAGGCAAAAACCAGTAAACCCCGCCCATCAAACCGACGAGCAACCAGACGATCATCGAGTTGACGTGAAGGGTCCGGTTGGTCATGAACGAGAGGGTTCCATAGAGAAATTCGGGGTCGATATACTGATAGGCCATCAAAAGGCCAAAAGTAATCTGAACGCCGAAGAGCAGAATGGCCACGGCAAAGTACCAAAGGGCCAGCTTCTGCGATTCATACAACTCTTTTGGTTGACGAAGTGCAAACGCGTTCACTAGATTCCTCCCTTACTGAGCCACCCCGAAACGCGGGGGGAATCCATTGGTGTCGATCGCCGACATCCACTTGAGGAAAGCAACCAGCGCCACTGCCTCCTCATCGCTGAAGTGCAGGTTGGGCATGCGCCGACTGCCTTGCGGGTATTTATCGGGGTGCTGGAGCCATGTTTTCATGGCCTCTTCGTGACTGGCCGCACCCACCGCCGGCCTGATCCGCTCCTCCCACCAGGGATCGAGCCAGGCCCGGGTCAGATCGGGGGCGTAGTAGGCGCCGTTACCCAAAATCTGGTGGCACTCCATGCAATTTCGCCCCTGAAGCGTCATTTTTCCCTTGTTGACTAGGTCATAGGCCTCTTTGGGGCTGTAGACCTTTCCGAAGAAACCGGTTTTTTCACCGATTACGGGAACCTGTCTTCTCTTTTCCCCATCCCACTTCAGACCGATCTCGTGATTGATGACGGTCCAGGTAGGTACCCGCCCGGCTCCAGGGCGGATCTGTTCGGTGGTGTCGAAGGTCAGCCACATAAGAATGAAGAGCATGATCATGCTGCTGACCACCGCGGCGTTGCGCCAAAAAGTTGGCGAAAGCCAGCCGTAGCCGCGACTGAGCACCAAGGTGATCACGACCGACAAAAAGACGGCCGCAACCGAGATTTGAATCCAGCTGTAATCCATGCAAACCTCCCCTCACGAACTTCGTTACGTTATGAGTATCCGGTGAAGGAGGGCTTGCGTCCATGACATAAGTTCAGGGACATATGTCCCTAATACGGGAATTGTACGGGGGCAGAATCAACCGTCTTCGTTACCCAGACGGCGTATTTCTTCGATAAAGCGCTCGACGCTGTCGAACTCGCGATAGACGCTGGCGAAACGAATATAAGCCACTTCGTCGAGCTCGCGCAAAAAAGCCATTGCCTTTTTACCGATTTCTTCGGTGGATATATCGGGGGAATCAACCTGATCTTCAAACCGATACGCGAATCGCTTAAGCATTTCCGGATCAACCGGCCTCTTCTCGCAAGCCAGCAACAGACCGCGAAGAAGCTTGTCTGGATTGAAGGCTTCCTGGGAACCAGAACGTTTGGTAACCATCAGGGGCTCGAGCTGGGGTCTTTCATAAGTCGTAAAGCGACGTTCGCAGGTCGGGCACTCGCGGCGACGGCGTATGGCCAACCCGCCATCAGAAGGCCGGGAATCTACCACCCGGGTATCTGCAGCGCCGCAGTAAGGACAGTTCATCGTCTAAGGCAGCTCGCTAAGAACGTCATAGAGGTCGGGCGGCTGCGGCGGTTCCGGCAACTCGACGTTGACCACCTCACCGTGCAAACCCTCCGAGACCATCGAACCCAGAGCCACCACCGCCCTGGCCAAAGGCTGATCGTACTCTTCTCCTGCGGCTTCGCGGCTGGGGATCAGACCGTTGACCCGCACCGTCTTGGGATAAACGCTGCTCGCACCCTCGATCAGCCCGCGCATGGCCCCCCGAATAGAAGCTACGTGGGGTTCGCTGTTGTTCGCCGGAGGCATTATGACCACCACAAACCCGCCTCCCGCCAGATACTTCAACCCCTGCTGCAAAGTGTAAAGGCTCGACTTGACGTCGGAGTTGAGCAACTCGTACCACTCACTCTCCAAAAGCTCGACAAAGGGAGTTTGGCTGACCGCGTTGGTTACGTGAACAATACCATCGAGCATGCCGTAAAGTTCTTCGATTTTTTCGAACGTGGTTGATACGTCGATGCCCACCGACATGTCACCACGAATGGGAATTGCGGTTCCGCCAGACTCCTCGACCTCCGAAGCAACCGCTGCTGCCAGTTCCACGTCGGGATCAACGGTGATCACGGTTGCACCGTTACGACCGTAGGCCAGAGCGATGCTACGCCCATACCCGCGTCCGGCGCCGGTGATCATGACCACCCGCCCCGTCAGGCCCAGGAGGCCGTCTCGTGACATATCGCTCATTCTCCCGCCTCCTCTCCGGCCTCGCCAGGTACAACCGTCACCGTCCGCGGTTTGGGCACGATTGGCGAATGGTTGTTTGGGTAGAGGCCGTGACCTTTTTCCTCGTAAAAGGCACGCATTCGTTCAAAGTCCGCTTCCAGGTCGCCGCTGGGCATGAACCAGTCGCCGACGCCGACCTCGCGGGTCTCGTAGTTGATGTAACCCAGGGCCAGCGGCACTCCTGCTTCCAGGGCCATGTAGTAAAAGCCGGTGCGCCAGTAGGGGGCACGTTTGCGAGTGCCGTCGGGGGCGATTACCACCACGCCGGCCTCGGCATTCTTGAGGTAGTCGGCCACCTGACCGACGAAGCCGCGACTGTGCTTGCGGTCGACCGGAATGCCGCCCAACCAGACCATCACCCGACCGATTACCGGCGGGAAGAGCTCTTTCTTGCCAATCCAGTGGAATGGCAGCCCCGAGGCCCAGCCCCAGAAGAGGGCCGGGAAGAAGTCCCAGTTGGAGGTGTGTGGATAGGCAATGGCCACGAATTTGGGGACGTCGGGCAGCTCAAAGACTGGCTTCCAGCCACTGAGGCGCAGTAGCCAGCGCCCCAGTCGCTGCAACCAGGTTTTCTGCTCCCGCTTCTTAGCCATGTTGACGTTTATACCTTATCTTATACGAAAGAACAAAAAGCGGCTTTGTCAATTAGTTATACTAGCTCGAAGAAACAAATTTTTGTTATTGCGGATATCGAGCCGTATCCCCCTACTGGTTAAGACCGGCATTGCTTGCTCACGGCCACCAACCTGCCATCGTCCAGCAGCCGAAAGCTAAATCTGCAACAACGGCCTACCTTCAGCCAGACGCCCGATAAAGAACACCGCCTAATTATTCGGGAGAATATTTCACCGGCCGGCTTGGAAAAGGCGTCGTCGAAAACAGCTCATTGGTGCGAATAAAGGCCAGCATGAAGCGCGAAAGGGCTTCGAGCTGGCTCTTGTGGGCCAGCACCGCTTCGTGCTTTACCTTTTCCTGCGCCCCATCGAGCGGCAGGCGGTGCCACTCGAGCCCCTTGCCTCGCGGGGCCGGCTCCAGGGCCAGCGAGGGATGGTAGCCCTTGGGCAGGGGCCACTCGAGCCCGCCGTGGACTATCCAGTAGCGCAAGTTTTTCATGGTGCCCAGTCTGCCGGCAACGCGCTGACCAAAATACGAGGTCGCCTGATGGTCTGGGTGGGCGTCGCGGGGAGAAGGCAGCAAAACCACCCCTGGCTGAACGCGCTCGAAAATCTCGCGTAAGTCACGCTCCAGTTCTTCACCCGTATACGGGGCGCCATAGCGAAAGCTACCCGGATAGCCGACGGCGCTCAGTCGGGTATAGGGCGAGGTATAAGGCTGGTAAAAGTAGTCGAGGAAGAGGTGGCGCAAACCGCGGTCGGGGTAGCCAAGGAAGAAGAGGTGATCCTCCGCCACCCCTAGAACCGAGGCCGCTACCCGCGCTTCATTCATCCGTCGCAAACCCAGCTGGCGTAACTCTTCGGGGCTAACCTTCACCCGGTGACTGAGCAAAATCTCGTCCATTTCGAAGCCGTCGCCGCTGGTCATCCAGACAATGTAGACCTGCCGCCCAGCCCGGCGCGCCTGCTCTATGTAACCGGCGCAGCAAAGCACTTCGTCATCCGGATGGGGGGCCAGCACCAGCACCGGCCCGGCTGCCAGCTGCTCGACCGGCAATTCGCCGACGTGCGCCCTCCCCCACCAGGCGTAAACGTACTGAGCCCAGCCGGGGGCGTTGATGCCCAAAACCAGAATCAGCAGGGCCAGGGCCAGCAGGTTCACCCAACGCAAGCGCATGACCTAGAATACCCGACACAAGAGTAGTAAACGATATACCACGTGCCAAAAACTTAATTTCAAGCCATATATGGCCGCTGTGAATTGTCTTAGCTCAAGTGTGATTTAAGTTCCTTTTCTATATTTTGGAATACGTGGCATTTATCCCTAGTAAAATAATATACCTTGAACCAAACTAAATTTGAAAGGAGATGCAATATGGACAGTGAACAGAAAAACAAGCAAGTGGGTTCTAACACCGTGAACTTAGGCGTTTGGGCCGTAGCTTTAATGACTGCAGCTGCCGTCATTAGCCTCAGGGGCCTACCGATGATGGCCAAAGAGGGATTGGCCATGTGGTTTTACATCGGGTTCGCTACGGTATTTTTCTTGATCCCGGGCGCCTTCGTTTCGGCAGAACTCGGCGGGATGTTCAACAGCGACAAAGGGGGTGTGTATACCTGGGTCAAAGAGGCATTCGGTAACACCTGGGGTTTCGCGGCAGTATGGCTGCAGTGGATTCAAAACGTGGTCTGGTACCCGGTAGTTCTAGGTTTTACTGCTGCAGCCATAGCCTACCTGGTCGGCCAACCCGATCTAGCCAAAAATCACGCTTTCAATTTTGCGGTGGTCCTCATCGTCTACTGGCTAGCTACGTTTCTAGCTCTCTCTGGGGAACGTTCGTACAGCCGCTGGACGCAAACCTTGTTCATTCTGGGTACGGTCATCCCTGGCGTATTCTTAATGATCCTGGCTGCCGTTTGGTTGCTGCAAGGACATCCCATGGAAATGCTGCAAGCTGGGTTTGCTGCAGCATCATCTTCGGGTCAACAAGTACACCCATGGCTGCCACATATCACCGGCTTAGGGAGCATAGCCTTTTTGGCGGGCACGGTGCTGCTTTTTGCCGGCGTCGAGGTTCAAGGTGTGCGTGCCAACTTAATGAAAAACCCCTCGCGCGAGTTTCCCGAAGCCATGATGATCGCGGCTGCCATCATCTTTCTTCTCTTCACCCTAGGATCGCTCGCCGTCGGAACGATTATCCCGCTCAAGGAGCTTAGCCTTACGGCCGGCATCATGCAGGCCTACAAAGCCTCCCTTGACATATTCAGGTTAAGCTGGCTTGTTCCCGTAGCCGCTGGCTTGCTTGCCATCGGAGCTCTAGGCCAGATTATCACCTGGGTAGGCGGCCCGAGCCGGGCGTTGCTGCAAACTGCAGAGGACGGGGAAATTCCGCCGTGGTTCGCGCAGAAGAACGCGGCAGGGGCACCCAAAATGATACTCCTGACACAAGCATTGATTGTCACAATCCTTGGCTCTTTTTATCTCATTTTCCCCAACCCGAGCGTAGCGTTTTACGTACTTAGCGCCATGACCGTGTCGTTGTACCTGGTGATGTACATGTTGATGTATGCAGCCGCCATCAAACTTCGCTATAGCAAACCCGATGCTCCGCGGCACTTCCGCGTTCCTGGAGGTAACCTTGGCATGTGGCTTACTGCCGGAGTAGGCTTCTTGGCGGTAGCCTTTGCTTTCGTGGTTTCGTTTTTCCCACCCACACAGCTCCCCGTCGGTTCTCCGACGTTATACACAACAATGGTCGTGCTGGGGCTGGTTATCTTCGGTGGCACTCCCTTCCTGATCCAGTCATTCAAAAAGGCCTCTTGGGAAAACGCCGGACGGGGCCCCTCAGAAAAGTAACGAAAGACAGGAGGAGACATGGCTCTCCATAAACGTTCAGACTTACTGCAGGTAGTGTTCGACGATGTGTACGCACTGGGTGAAGGCGCCACGCTACGGCTGCCCAAATTCCACATTCCGCCCGATGGTGTTCGTCCTCGCGTAGCTCTTGACATCGTGCAGGACGAGCTGATGCTCGATGGAAATGCTAAGCAGAATCTAGCGACATTTTGCACTACTTGGGTCGAACCAGAAGTTCACCGCATTATGGATACGGCGCTCGTCAAAAACATGATAGACAAAGACGAGTATCCACAAACAGCCGAACTGGAACGTCGTTGCGTTCACATGTTGGCGGATCTCTGGAACTCACCGTCTTCCACAAACACGATCGGTTGTTCCACAACTGGATCGAGTGAAGCAGCGATGCTCGGCGGGCTTGCCTTGAAGTGGAGGTGGAGAAAGCGGCAGGCTGCCAAAGGCAAACCCACTGATAAACCAAACCTGGTCAGTGGTCCCGTCCAGGTCTGTTGGCACAAGTTCGCGCGCTATTGGGATGTTGAACTGCGCGAGATACCTATGGAAGAGGGGCGGCTGACGGCCTCGCCGGAAGAAGTGCTGAAACGAGTAGACGAAAACACCATTGGTGTAATTTTGACTCTCGGATTGACATTCACCGGACAATACGAACCCATCAAAGAAGTTAGTGACGCGCTGGACCGCCTAGAGCAAGAAACCGGGCTGGATATTCCCATTCATGTTGACGCAGCCAGCGGAGGCTTTCTAGCGCCATTCGTAGATCCTGACCTTGTTTGGGACTTCCGACTGCCCCGAGTTAAATCCATAAACGCATCGGGGCATAAATATGGCCTGGCCCCGCTGGGAGTGGGTTGGGTCGTATGGAGAGACGTCGAAGACCTCGATGAAGAGCTTGTCTTTAACGTTAATTATCTAGGAGGGGAAATGCCCACTTTTGCGCTAAACTTTTCCCGTCCTGGTGGTCAAGTCGTGGCTCAATACTACAACTTCTTGCGCTTAGGCAAGGATGGTTATAGGCGCATTCAAGAGGCTTGCTATGACACTGCCGCCTACATTGCGGACGAACTTGAAAAGCTCGGGATCTTCGAGATTATTCATGGCGGCAAGGGTGGTGTCCCGCTAATAACGTGGCGGATGAAAGAGGATGCCAGAGAAGCCTTCAATCTCTTTGACCTCTCCGACCGCCTCAGAACCCGGGGATGGTTAGTACCTGCCTATACTTTGCCAAGCGGCAACGTGCAAGACGTAGTCGTTATGCGTGCCGTTATACGCCACGGATTCAGTAAAGATCTAGCTGCCTTACTACTTGAAGATATTCATAGGGAAATCGACCATCTTCGCCAGCACCCACCAGGGTTGTCGCTCTCATCCGCGGAGGCTGCAGGCTTTGACCATAGCGGTCGCTAGGGCAAATTCTGTCACAGCCAATCGCATGTTCAAGGCGGCCGTGAGTTTTCGGCCGCCTTTTGAAACAATCGTAAATTATTATAAATTTTTCCTTTGCCCGGCCACGCACATCTGCTAATATAGCTATCGCATGCCCTAGAATACCCGGCAATGGCGACATCCGCCGCAAAGGATCCATAGTCTGGATTATCAGCTTCAACCCTTGAGCCCCAATTGCCTTTCACCGCCGGCGGCTCCGTCCGCCACTTACAGAACCAAAGCTCCAAAGCCGCCCGATAGAGCATGTATATATGTATTGCCAAACATAATGTTCGTAGTATCTTATAGTTGAGGAGGAAGCAATGAAACGGTTCTTCGGATTAGGGCTTGCAGCCCTCGCACTGATTTGGGTTGTAGCAGGATGCGCAAACCAAGGTCAAGTAGCGAACGATGAGGACCAGGGCACCAAGGTTATCCTCCACTTCGACAACTTAACAAAACAAAACGCGCTCCCTTTATCGGTGGCCGTATCCATAGGTAACGAGCAATGGAAACGCATTCTGCCAGAAGAAGACGGGACTTACAGTTTTTACATACCCGAAGGGGAAAAGCGTTACGCCGTAGCCGTTCGCTGCGGCGAAGAGTTTCCAATGAGCGCCTTCGCAAGTGGTGGCGCCTACTATCTAACCACCGATCTCACCACCGAACCCTACCTTGGCTGTTCAACCCTCGGCGCGGTCGGGGGACTATCCGGCACCGCCGACGTTTCGGCCCTGACCGGCGCACAATCACTACGCGTCTATAGCTTTTTGCACACCGACGAAGCCGACAATGCCACAACTAGCAACTACTCCGTCATGGCTCCGCAAAAGTCTGACGCCGACATAGTACTGCTGGCATATAGCAGCACTTCTTCACTGTCTCCCACCAACCTATTGGGAGGGCGCGTCTTCCACGATATCAACGTCTCTGGCCAAACCCAGCAGGATTTAACCCTTGACGCAAGCGATGTAATAACTGCTCACAACATAGACTCTTTCGAGGTGCCTCAAGGTTGGGGCGGCAGCTACAAAGCCAACTTTTTCGGCTCCGGTGGTTCAGCCGTCACTCAGGGAAATCTGGGAATTGGCAATCAAGCTGGTGGTCGGTATTACACATTTGGCGGAACGAACGGAGACGACCTCTTCGTAGTCCAGCTAGACGCCAACGATGGTGCAAGTCTTTCTCTGGGAAAAACGTACGTCATGAAGCCAGATACCGTAGGTGACCTCTCACCGTCTTTCGCCATGCAGCCATTTCCAAACGGCTATTCGGTTGCC
>Ga0256835_1001575_pt1 | contig 13534 bp, 16 predicted proteins | sample PIR30metaG_FD_185972 | JGI IMG/M metagenome (GOLD analysis project Ga0256835, IMG submission 185972) | Hydrothermal vent microbial communities from East Pacific Rise, Pacific Ocean - PIR-30 | ecosystem: Environmental > Aquatic > Marine > Hydrothermal vents | place: Pacific Ocean: East Pacific...
CAGTCCCCGGAACCTCTTCAACGAACCCATACTTCTTTAACCACCAGAGAGCGCGCTGAACTACGTATGTGTTGAGCCCTAGAGGCTCAGCAATGTCGCGAGCGGTAAACGATCCGCTACCCATGTCTAGGGCTTTGAGCAGCACCAGCAGTATCCAAGGCCTTTCAGCGATGATCCTCTTGACAACACTCATCGCATCAACCCCTATATCGAATAACAAGAAGCCTTATAAATCGCCTCAAGAACACATGGTGAAACGGTGCGGGGGTGCCCGAGCCAGGTCAAAGGGGTCGGGCTGAGGACCCGATGGCGTAGGCCTGCGTGGGTTCAAATCCCACCCCCCGCACCACATCAATTCTACAGTCCTAAGCCTAATGCTCAGCCCGCTTGCTACCTTGAGCACTATCAAGTCTGGTAGAACCTCACACTTGAATGAACCCCGTCAGTATCCCAGCTCTGTTAAACCCAGCTACTGCGTTCACTGGAAACTTCTTCAGGTGGTATAGGGGATTCCTTTATACGTTGCTCAACCTCTTCAGCGAGTGAATAGAGTAGAATTCTAACCTCGCGGACCACAGGTTTCGCTATCTTCTTTATTCCTCGGTGTCCGGGGACGTAGCTTGGCTTAACGAGGTTAGCCTCTTCAAGACGCTTCACGTGCGTGCTTATGTTGGCTTTGCTCTGCTTGAGTTTCTCTGCGAGCTCCTCTATACCCATATCCTCCTTCATTGTGAGCCCGAGTATGCGAAGCCTAGTTATCGATGCTAGGGCGCTAGCTACCCTCTCAATGAATTCCTCGCCAGCTACATACATAACGCCGTTCTCTATCCAGATACCCCTACCGCTATGAGGAGCCTTGGGGGCATCAGTGCGGGACTCTGGTACCAATACCCTTACCCATCACTAGACCTAGCCGCGATCCCTTTATAAACCTACGCACGTAGAGAGATTAGTCATGAGTGATTAACGAATGTTTGGAATCCTCGATAAGGGCGTTCTTAGGCTGGGCAATAGCGAGATCGTTATCGAGGACCACGGATCATCAGTACTTTATCGCCGAATAGATCTCTCGGCTAACACCACTGTGCAGGAGATGATTATCAGCAAGAACGTCGAGCTTAGGCTCACACCCATATACCCAGTTTTCTATCCTCGGTTCGTGACCCAGTACATGCTGTGCCTCCTAGACAAGGCAATAACTCTCGCTCCAGGAGAGAGCGTTGACGTGTATGCCTCCATACCCATAGACGTCGCCGTGTACGCCTATACGCCTCAAAGCTTCCGCATACTCGACATAGTGCCCCTACATAGCGAAGCAAAGTACGTGCTCTACGGCTCCATAGACAGCGGCATCGTGGCGCGGCTATGCACAACATCGATACACATCTCAATGCCGCCAACAAGGCTCGGGTACGCAATCTCGAGGCTAGTCATCAGGAACGGTATAGGCAAGATCGTGTCCGTTACGAGGATCCTCCTAGATGCGAGCCCCCTAAGGCTATACTATAGGCCAGGTACCTGGGAAGCATATACTCAGACCATATACATGAACATAGTTAGCGACACCATCGCGATAATAAGCTATGGAACCCCCTTCGTCGAGGGCGTTGAACCCATTGATGACCCAGACAGCTTAAGGCCTCCAAGGATATATAATAGAACTGAGATGCTGCAGGGATACTGACTATGCTTATCGAGAGCATACTCACCTCAATATCCTCGTTCTTCGTGCACTACTACAAGTACTTTGAGGCAGCGCTGACCATAGCCATAGGCATCGGCGTAGCGTACGTCTTCAAGAAGCTGTTGATAAGGCAGTTCTCCCGCATAATGCCGATGCATATAGCGAGGATCGTGACCCGAATAGTGTACTACACGATCATAGCGGTCGTGATCCTAGTCGCTGCGGGGATCGTTGGCGTGAATCTTGTTGGGCTCCTGGTAGCGGGAAGCATGACGAGCATAATCATAGGCTTCGGCCTTCAGCCAGTGCTGTCCAACCTATTCGCTGGGATATTCGTTATAAGCGAAAAGATACTGACTCCTGGAGACCTCGTCGAGATAGACGGCGATATGGGGCGCGTCGTCGAGGTATCGATAATGTCTACAACAATACAGAGACTCGACGGTGTGTTCGTTCGCTTCCCAAACAACAAAGTGTTTACCTCTAAGATCCTCAACTACTCGAAGTCTCCCGCAATAAGGCTAGACTTCGTAGTCTCCATAGCCTACCGAGAAGACGCTGAGAAGGCTTACAGAGTCATTGAGCAGGTCGTTAATGCGCATCCACTCGTGCTCAAGGATCCGCCTCCAGAGATCTTCGTGTCTAACCTGGGAGCGAGCGGTGTAGACATCCTTGTGAGAGTCTGGGTACCAACGCCAGTCTGGTACGATGTTAAGAGAGATCTGCTGTGGAAGATAAAGAAGGCGATAAGCGATGCCGGCATAGAGATACCGTTCACGCAGATCGATGTGTGGTTTAGGAACAGTCTGAGGCTTGAAGGGTTGCTATGTAAGAACGAATAGCGGATTCACCTCTATCCCTAGCCTACGAACCTTTTCCGCGCATCTACTACAGAACTTATAGCTCTTCGCATCGACATCGATTATGGAGTTGCTAAAGCTCATTACACACCTCCTATTACTGCAGTGCTCTAATCCGAGTAGGTGACCAACTTCGTGGAGAACCTCCTTAGTTACGCGCTCTACAAACTTCTCAGTGTTGCTACACAGCAACCTCGCTATGAATACCGTAGCTACTCCGTAGCCAGGGAGCGCTAGCCCAAACACGAAGTTCAGACCCTCAACATAGCCATCGTGATCGCATACCCCGACGACGATATCGTAGTCCTGAAAGATCTCCCGAAGGAACATGTTTAGGCTGGGAGCGTGTACCTGCATCCTCAGTGCGTTGATGAACCTTTCTTCAAGCCTTACACGAGCCTCGTGAGTTTCGAACCCGAAGGCAAGCGACAGGCTCTGTCTAGCGATTCTCAGAGCCTTGTCGAGAGCCCCACTACCCTCTAGACCGATCCCCACAACTATTGCGCGCACAGCCATGTAGATCCCTCAGATGCGGTCCGTCTCATCACGGTTCAGTGCATGAAGAGTTCATCACTGGTTAATATCGCTCACACAAAAACTCCTCTCGTGATGAACGCGCTGGAATCTGATATAAAGATGATGACTCTTTCAGCGGGCTGAAGCTCTCTTACTCGCAACCTCGACAAAGAACTTGTAGAGTGGTGAAGGTTCTAGCGGTCTGCTCTTGAACTCTGGGTGAGCCTGCGTGCCCACGAAGAACGGGTGATCCTTCAGCTCCATGAACTCTATGACCCCATCGTAGCTGAACCCACTTATGAGGAAACCAGCGCCCTCGAAGAGATCCACATACTTAGCATTGAACGCGTATCTGTGTCTATGGCGCTCGAACACAACGTCCTTATTATATGCTTGGTACACGAGCGTTCCACGAATTATCTTTATCGGCTTAGCCCCCAGCCTCATGGTGCCACCCATGAACTCTATGTTGTGCTGCGATGGTAGTAGATCGACTACGGGGTGAGGCGTTGAGGGGTCGAGCTCCGTGCTGTTCGCCTTTTCAAGGCCCAGAACATTCCGAGCGAACTCGACTATCATCATCTGGAACCCGAAGCATATTCCGAGAGTTGGTATGCCGTGCTCTCTAAGGTACTTAATTGCACGCACTTTACCCTCTGTTCCCCGCTTCCCGAATCCAGGAAGTATTAGAGCCGCATCGACTCCCTCCAAAACCTCCTCAACGTTTATGCTTCCAAGCTCTATATCTGTGGACTCTATCCACACGAAATCGGGTTTCACCCCGACATGCGCACACCCATGGCGAATCGCCTCGACGATACTTATGTAGCTATCCTTGAGCTTGGTGTACTTGCCTATCATCGCGATTCTGAGCTTCTTGCTTGCGCTCTTCACCTTCTCAACAAACTCTATCCACTTATCTAGCACAGGCTCACGGTATTCGAGTCTCAGCCTCGATGTTATGAGCCTCAGAATACCTTGCTTGTGTAGTAGCAGTGGAACTTCATATATCGTCTCAACATCGTGATCCGATAGAACAGCATCGTAAGGCACGTTACCGTAAAGAGCTATCTTTCTACGTGCTTCAGGCTCGAGAGGCTTTTCACACCTGGCTATTATTATATCGGGCTGAATACCTATCCTTCTAAGCTCTTGAACACTGTGCTGCACGGGCTTCGTCTTCTGTTCGCCCGTAGCCTTAAGCGTGGGTACGAGAGCCACGTGAATGAATAGCGTGTTCTCAAAGCCTTCCTCTAGCCTCATTTGTCTAGCGGCTTCGAGAAAAGGCAGCCCCTCGATATCTCCAACAGTCCCACCAATCTCAACAAGCACTACGTCCGCTCCATAGTCGCGAGCTACGCTTCGTATCTTCTCCTTGATCTCATCAGTTATGTGAGGAATTATCTGTACGGTTGCACCGAGGTACTCGCCCTTACGCTCCTTCATAATCACCGAGTAGTAGATCTGCCCCGTCGTAATGTTGTTCTTCTTCGATAGGTTGATGCCCAAGAACCTCTCGTAGTGACCGAGATCGAGATCCGTCTCACCACCGTCTTCAGTAACAAACACCTCACCATGTGCGTAGGGATTCATTGTTCCTGCATCGACATTGAGGTAAGGATCTATCTTTATTGCTGTGACGTTGTAGCCCATAGACTTTATCAACATCGCTATAGAGGCCGTTACGACCCCCTTACCCACACTGCTGAGCACTCCACCCGTTATGAAGATGTATTTGGTTACCATTGCCCCGAAGCGTATTGGCTGCTAGGGTCTATAACCACTTGGGTGGGACCCGACCGAAACTGTGATTGCGCATACACCCATAGCTAAGGCATTTCTACAGACTCTCTAAGCGATGCATAGGATACAGGGCCCGCTTCTAGTGAAGCATAGGCTCTTGGTCTTACCCCAAGTATGTTCCTCAACTCATTCATGTGTAAATAAAGACCGCGCACTCGCTGTATGACCCACCTCAAAGATATTACTATCCAGAGTACTTTGTTCCAATGTTTATATGTAATCACCGATCTAGAAGCAGAAACTAACGGTGATAGCAATGATAGACGTAGCTATCTCTACAGCAATTTCATTCGCGGTCCTGGCAACAGCAACAATACCAGCGTTAATTAGTAGCAGGTGCAGGCATAGACCATCGACGACCAAGAACGTAAATTTTCAATCCTTGCCCCAGATAACGCCCACGGTCGACGACCGTACTGTAGACAAACTGATTGAGGAAGGCTATGCATACTCCATAGACTTAGGAGACTCGAGGATGGTGATCGTTGTACTCAGCACTACTAAGCATGCGGGTGAGCCGATAGATGTGCATGTACTCGATGCACTGCCCAACGAGCTTGCAGAAGCAACTACCTGAGCTAACTCTAGTCGCTCTCATGCTAGGGACCTCGCTAAGAGCTCTCGAACTGCCTTCGATTCTCATTGTACTGCTAGGGTCATCAATCCTTGCGCCTCTAATCCTTATCAACAACGCACTCAAGCACAAAGATATTCAGTTCATTTACAGTGTCACACTCATCGCACTCGCAATGGCTACAGTCCTATCGCTGCTCATGCACGCCCTCAATCCCCTCAGATACGCGATGCTCATGGCCGGCACAACGCTCCTCGTATACTCAGTAACTAGGTTCGGCACCATCGTTCAGAGAACACTGATTCCGCTATCAGCAGTGCTGCTGTGTTTAGTAGCGACATGCCTGACAAGCCACAGAGCCATGGATCTCGCACTTCCGGCAATCGCGGTCTTGCTCCTTTACCTATCGCATAGAAGTCTCGTAAGAAGAGTTTCTGTAAGCTTTGACGCAAAGCAAGCGCTGATCTCTGTCTCTACCCTAGCGCTGTGCCTAGTCCTAGGCTCGACTCTCAAGAACGTTCTGAGTGCTGTGGTCGCATCCATGAGCTTGGGCTACGCAATAGAATTGCTATCGATACAAAACGCTATATCTCGCTCTCCTTGGGTACGTACGAGATCACGAGCCCCGGAACCTTGCCTGCATAGTAGCGTAGATTCTCTTGAATGAATCTGCGCTCGCTTTCGTTTATCGCGAATCTTCTTCTTGCCCACATAAGCGTCTCGCTTGTGATCTTTCCACGGCCCTTGCTAGCAGCCATCTTGATGAGGCTATCTATCTCAGCGGCGTTGAACCAGCGTGTTATTCTAGCGATCTCCTCAGCCATCGAGGGCGATAGAGGTATGCCATACCTTTTTGCAGCTCTTAGAGCAATCTTCTTCCTCATCTCGCTATCCGGATACCCCATCAACACCACGAGGTCGAGTCTTCCTGGGCGTAGGAGTGCTGGATCGAGGATCTCTGGGACGTTAGTCGTCATGACTATGAATGGCCTTGACGGCTCTTGCAGGATGTTTAGCCACACATTGACTTCGGCTATGTACGCTTCGTGTATCGCTTGCAGACGCTGGACCAGGAAGTCTGCATCGTCGACAAGCACGATAACATCTTTCCTATTCTTTATCGCGGAGAATATGCGGTAGAGAGTCTTCTCGGTCATGCCGTACCACATCGATCTGTATGTGCTGGGCGCGATCCTTACGAGACCGCGATTCATTGCGTGAGCCAGCGCTTCCGCCGCTACACTCTTTCCAACTCCGGGTGGGCCAACAATTATCATGCCCTTAGGCGCGTACTTGGCTCCCGACCTTACGGGGTCTATAACGAGAATCTCGATGTCTTCCCTAATCCTGTCAGGGAGATCGTTTATGTTCCACATCGGTTTGAGTACAGGGATCTTTATCGTGTAGGGCTTGGCGTAGTCCTCCTTTATCTTCACCTTAATGACGTCCTGCTCCTCTAGTGCTAGGTATAGAACCTTGACGTCCTCAGCCTCAACAATGTTTGGCACTCCGAGCCCTAGTCTAGCACCATAGTAGTCAGCAATGTCTTGGGCTCGCTCAAGGATCCTATCTATCTCGCTCGCCGTCAGCTTGTCGGAGGTTACTATGAGCACTATGCCCCGCGACTCTCCCTCATCCTCTGGACCCTCCTCTAGAAGGCCTCCTCGAGCCACGACTCCGACTCCGTGGATCTTCTTGTTGTACACAACTATGGTGACAAGGTAGTCGAGTTCGAAGGCCTTTAGCTCTGCTGCTAGGTGTATCATTATCTGCTTGAGGTATTCACGAGCTAGCCTTACGAGCTTCTCGAGGCTATCTCGATCCTTTACGCTGACACGCTTGTAACTACCGTCGTAAAGCAGCGCTACGAGCTTCGTAACCAGAGCAAGCACCTTCTCGTGGCTATCGTCTATGATTAACGGCGCAACTACAAAGCCTTCATAGTACTTCGGGAGATCCTCGGTTATCTCTGCCGCAGTAAGCTTTAGCTCCGATATCGAATCTGTTGAAAGCCTCTCCATGCACACTACCATCCTCAATTCCCCTACCTCGGTATTTTAACACTTTTGTGTCGAGGTGGTGTAGCACCTAATCAACACTTTCGATCAGCGTCAACGCGTCCAAATAGTTCGCCCACGATAACGAATCTCAATGACTCGATGTATTGGAATAGAAATGATTTCTGTAAGCCCTTTAATGTAGATGTACCTAGAATCCACGCGAAGAATCTTAGAGAAGCTGATCTCACGCACACCGCTAGCTACGGAACGATCGACTATGACTATGCTATACTCCTTTCTTTGATCCTCATCACAGGAATACATAATCCTGAGCACGGTTTCACGAATAGTGCCACGCTTCACTGCAATCACGCCCCAAAATCAGATAAAGGAATTTCAATCACCGCTCATTCTGGGGAGTACTCATCATCTCTTTGGAAGTACCCTAACCCTCGCACCCAATGATACGAGCTCACTCAGTAGCTTAAATCCTTCAGCGAAGCCATCGCCCTTCCTCGTCCCTAAGAATACCGCTCCCAGCCGTCCCCGAAGGTACTCGCCTAGGCATCTCCTAGAGATCTCCACCGTGAACTCATTGAAGTTGAGCAGTATGGCACAGGGTACGTACCTTGCTAGCCACGCGGAGTCCACCATCATTGAGCGAACGTTCACTCCACTAATCACGAACTCTATACTAATTTCTTCCGGATCCTCACCTAGCGAGCTCCTTACTCGAAGTCTACCGAGTAGACTATCGATATCGATCTCAGTACATTCTGCTAGGATTGAAGAGAGTTGATGATCTCTACCGTGCCGAGAGGCTTCCATGAGTATCTCTATGCCGAGACAGGGCCCTGCAATCCTGTGGTAGTACCGCGAGATTGAGAGAGCCATTCTCGCTACATCGCAGTAGCCAAGAACTAGTTCACGACCACGATAGCTCTCTGCGGTTGTGTGGCGAGGGCTAAGGTATGGCAGCAGAAGCTCTCTGCCTACGGAAAGCGCTTTGTCTAGCGCCTTCACTAAGCATCTCTGCGTATCTAGATCAGAGACTATCACCGCATCGAATTCTTTACCTACATATTCGAAGATCTTGTCCTCGCTATCGACATATAGATACTCAACGTCTACACCACGCTCATAGAAGTGCATGAACTTCGCCGCTCTCAGAGGTCTAGAGCTCGCAATCACGACCTTGCTGAGCATCTTTCCACGCTCTAGAAGACTCTCTAAGAGAGCCCTGCCACAGACCCCCGTCCCAACAACTAGGATCTTCAAGGCTTTTCACGCTCGATGCGAAGCCCCCACAACCTGATCAAGTGTTTTGCAGCCTATTTCCTCTAGCCATCGCCTCAAACCGCTGAGTATCTCCTCAACAAGCTCTCTACCGCGTCGCGCGAGCATGGTACCGACTTGAACTGCCCTAGCGCCAGCAACAATCATTTCTGCAGCCGAGCGCCAGTCATACACTCCGCCACACCCAATAATATCGCATCCATACTCTCGGTACACATCGTACACGCATCGCACAGCTATGGGGTGTATGGGTGGGCCAGAGAGACCGCCATACACATTGCTTAGCACGGGCTTCATCGAGTACACGTCTATGTACATCGCTCTCACCGTGTTGATCAGCGTCAAGGCCTTTGCCCCCGCCTCAAGAGCCTTACCAGCAGAATCCACGAGCCTATCGCACAGCCCTAGCTTAACTATCACGGGCACACTCACAACACTAACCACCTGCTTAACGAGGCTACCTACATGCTCTGGCACAGACCCGATCTCTATGCCCGTCCCCGGAGCATGAGGACAGCTCAGGTTGAGCTCTATTGCAGAAGCCCCAGATTCATCGGCTAGCGAAGCAACAACAACGAACTCCTCATCGCTAAAGCCACCAACGCTAACTATCAGAGGAACCCCCAGCTCACGAGCCTTCGCGCAGAGACGAGGCAGTACCTCTGCACCTGGATTCGAGAGCCCCACAGCATTGATTAGCCCACCACACTCGAGCTCCACGACTATAGGCGGTTCATACCCTGCCCTAGGCTCCAACGTGATGGTCTTCGTTACCAGAGCCGAGACTCCGAATCGGTACAGTATCTCGAGATGCTCTGGATACGCACCAAGCACTCCACTAGCGTTCATCACTGGATGACTGAGCTCTATCGACGCAACTCTAGTCCTCAACTCGGCCACGCATCTCCACCTCGTGGAAGAGGGCGAGCCAACGGCTTTTCAAGAAACTCACCCTCTAAGTAAGCGATGAAGCCTCGCACTATCGTCGCCACAACACGGCCATTGAGCTCCAGCCCCTCATAGGGACTGACGCGGCATTTAGACTCAACGTGTTCTCTAACGACGCGTGTCACACCGTCGAGATCCACAATAGTGTAGCTAGCAACGCAGCCAGGCTCTATACATCCCCATCCACGCACTCCAAGGATCTTCTGCGGACCTAGGTTAGTGAGCCTAACGACGTCCTCTAGACCAAGAACGCCCCGCTTGATTAGGTCCAGTATCAGTGGCGCATAGAAGTCTAGCGATGCTATTCCAGGGCAACACACATCGCCGCTCTTCTCTTCCATCGAGTGCGGTGCGTGATCGCTGCTAAGCGCATCTAGGGAGCTCATGCACAGCGCCAGGCTCTCAGCTATCTCGGGAGGTCGAAGAGGTGGATTCACCACCGCTGCACAACCGAGCCTCTCCTCATCGATGCTGGTTAGCCGGAGATAGTGTGGACATGTATCCACAGTGAAACCCATGGACTTGGCGTAGGCCACTACGAGACCGTTCGTTGCATGAGTGACATGTATGCGAAGCCCCTTCGACGACTTCACTACCTCTCTAAGAAGGTTTAGAGCCTCGAGCTCAGCCTCTACGGGTCTACATCTCCACCTCGTACCGAAGCTACATCCCTCGCGTATGAGCCCCGGATGCTCAGCATGCACAACAACGAGCGTATCCCTTGGGATCCTCGACGCTAACGCAGCAAAGCGCTCATAGTCTTCAGGATATATTTTCACCCCCACGACTCCAGAAGTAGATAGCATTGCGTACAGCTCACGCAAATCCTTTGGAAGCGCTATGAATACGCCAAAGTCCACCCAACTCTTGCTGAATAAATCAACTAGTTTCCTACGAAGAACCTCAACTCTGTCTATTCGCGGTACAGTATTGGGCATGTCTACTACCGCAGTGACCCCCCCATGCACCGCTGCTCGAGTACCACTCCACTCATCCTCTTTGTAGGCTAGGTCTAGCCCACGGAGATGCACGTGGATATCTATCATCCCGGGCAGAGCAATCCAACGAGATAGATCGACCGTCTCTACACCAGGAACGTTCACGAACCCGTACTTAACATCCTTGACGAGACCATCTTCAGTGATTAGCGTGATCTCAATAAGGCCCAACCGCGGATGGAAGTAACGTAGCCAGAAGCTACGAACTTCGGCTGAGAAACTCTTCAACTTCAATGCACCTAAACAACGGGCCATCACGGCAGAGTAGCTTTGGTAGGGGTCTTAAGCAGCATGATCCGCAGATGCCCATACCGCACTTCACGGTGGTCTCGATAGAGACCCATACTCGATCGACCACACCGAGTTCCTTAGCTACGCGACACATCTCCCTAAGCATCGCCTTGGGGCCTATACCTATGATAGTGTCGTATCGGTTCCTATCCTCTGCAACAACCTTAGCCATCAACTCCACGACTGTGCCCTTGAAGCCACGACTACCGTCCTCGGTAGCGATCATGACCTCTCTGCCATGCAGTTCGAGACCGATGAGCGAGGGATCAAAGAGCTCGTTACTGTCTTTAACACCCCACACAACATCTACGTATACACCACACTCCTGCAACACCTTCGCTGCATAGGGTACTGGAGCTATGCCTACACCTCCAGCCACCATCAATACTCTATTACCAACATTCGCGGTTTCGAGACCTCGACCAAAGGGCCCTCTGAACCCCATGAATTGTCCAGGTCCGAGAGATGCTAATCCATGCGTTCCGCGCCCACGAACCTTGAACACTATCTGCACTACCCCATCATCCGAGTACATCGATACCGACATCGGGAACTCTTCGAGGCCCGGTACCCACACCATGAGGAACTGAAACGGTTTAGGCGTGGATGAGAGTCTCGTTAATAACCTTGCCCTCAGCATATACATGGAGGGCCCTAGCTGTCTCAGCTGAATTACTCTAGCTGGAGCTAGCGACATGGTCCAGTACGAGCCTCACAATTTCGTCGGGACCAACTATGGTACCACAGTAGACGCATTGAAGAGCTGGAGGATTCTTGCTTAAGGCCCTGAACCTAGGAACTATCGGTTCACGCTCCTTGTTGCTTATGCACGTTGGATTCGGGCACTTCAACACGCCGATCACGGTATCGGGTATCTCTACGCGGAACTTCTTGACGACCTTAAAGTCTTCGACTATGTTTATCGTTGCTTGAGGCGCTATCAACGCTATGGCATTGACCTCGTCAGCGCTGAGGACCTTACCCTCTATCTTGACTATATCCTTACGCCCAAGCTTGCGGCTCTCAACGTTCATCAGTATCGCTACGCGAAGCCCCTCAGCACCGCTTATACGAAGTACTCTAAGCACGGCGAGAGCTCTACCCGCCGGGATGTGGTCTATCACTGTGCCCATCCTGATCTTCGAGACCGTGAGCGTAGGCCTCTCGCCGCTCAAGGCTCGACACCAAAGATCAGTGCTAGGAGTGCCATCCTAACGGGAACGCCGAGGGAGGCTTGATAAAAGTACGCTGCGTACTTCGTCGAGTCGACCCGGTGATCGATCTCGTCGACCTTTGGCAGCGGATGCAGTATCTTGAGCTCTGGCTTAGCTCGCTCTAGGAGCTCCAACGTTATCCTGTAGGACCCCTTTACGCGCTCGTACTCCATGGGGTCGGGAAACCTCTCTCGCTGGATTCTCGTAACGTACATTACGTCGATCTCATCAATGATCTCCTCAACGCTACTCCTCTCCTCGTATACTACCCCCCGCTCACGTAGGACACGAAGGACTTCCGGTCTAGCCCTTAGGAGCTCTGGAGAGACTAAGTAGACCTTCTTCGGCTTGAAGAGCGTTAACCCGTATATGAAGGACGTTGCCGCCCTTCCATAGCGGAGATCCCCAACAACAGCGTATGTCAACCCATCGATCATTCCGAACAGGGTCCTAACAGTGTATAGATCCAGCATCGCTTGCGTTGGGTGATGCTGCTTACCGTCGCCTGCATTCACGACGGGTACGCTAGCTATTTCAGCGGCATACATCGCCGCTCCCTCGTAGCGATGTCTGATCACTATGAGATCTGCATAGCTATCGAGCATCCTGATGGTGTCTGCAAGGTTCTCGCCCTTGGCTACGCTGATCGCTTCCGCAGAGGTAAACCCGATCACGTCGGCACCAAGCCTCTTAGCGGCGGTCTCAAAGCTTAGCCGCGTCCTAGTCGATGGCTCGAAGAATGCCAGCGCCACTATCTTGCCTCGTAGCAGATCTATCTTCGTACGCACATACTTACGCATTCGGTCTGCGATCTCAAACAACAGCTCTAAATCCTCACGCGAGAAGTCGAGTATCGATATCACGTCTCTGTTGAGGAATGGGTTTGGACGCACTAAGCCCCAGCAACCAACCGATTGCTTGGGGTATAAAAGCGTCGCTACTTAGCAATCAGCGCCACGAAGTCGCCAACATCGACGAGCCTAGCCCTCGAGATAGCGAGTACCGTACCTTCGCTAGGGGTCTTCACTTTCCTATCCTGGATAGACCCCAACACATCGCCCTCAACGACATCTGCGCCAACGTCTACTTCCGGAACGAAGATGCCTACGTAGGGAGAGTACACATAGCTCGCCCTTCGAAGCACCCTACGTTCACTGCCCTTCGAGCCAGCTAAGGAGCTGAGGATTGTTCGCAGAGCCTCGATAGCCTTCAAGACGCTTGAGCGCGGCACGCTCATACCCCCAGAAACCCTTAGTTGAGCAACATTCCCCACAACTGTGCTGAGCTTACGCAGAACCTCTGAACGCGGTTCCTCAACGAGTATGGGTATACCGAAATCAAGTTCCTCGC
>Ga0256835_1001576_pt1 | contig 13525 bp, 11 predicted proteins | sample PIR30metaG_FD_185972 | JGI IMG/M metagenome (GOLD analysis project Ga0256835, IMG submission 185972) | Hydrothermal vent microbial communities from East Pacific Rise, Pacific Ocean - PIR-30 | ecosystem: Environmental > Aquatic > Marine > Hydrothermal vents | place: Pacific Ocean: East Pacific...
GATGCCCTTTGTTTTAAAGCTTTTGGAAGGTGGCAAACGTGTTGCCATTGCCACCAAGGAGATGCTTGTTTTAGGACATGATTTATTTGCACCATACAGGTGGAAAAACTTATATCCCGTAGATTCTGAACATGCAACTGTATACATGCTGATGAAACCATATATTTCTTTGGTGAAAGAAGTGTATCTTACCGCATCAGGAGGGGCTTTTAGAGATTTATCACTTAACGAGATAGATAACCTTTCACCAAAGGATGCGTTAAAACATCCTGTGTGGAGTATGGGATACAAGATTACCGTTGACTCTGCGACCTTGGCTAATAAGGGTATAGAGCTCTTAGAGGCTCGGGTGCTATTTGATATTCCACCTTCTAAACTGAAAGCGGTAATGCATAGAGAGGTTATTGTCCACGCCATGGTTGTACTCCACGATAACTTTACACTTATGGGAGCATATAAACCCTCTATGCTTCTTCCAATACAGTTTTCACTGACATATCCCGATCTTAAAGAGTCTTTGCTAAAGCCCATTAGTTGGCATGGGCAAACTCTGCACTTTGAAGACATTCCCACAGACAAGTATGGCATGTATAAACTGGCTATAGATGTGTTGAATACAGACGATAAAAAACTGTATATGCTATATCTCATAGCAGATGATATTGTTGTTGAGAGGTACATGAAAGAAGAAATAAAGTTTTCTCATATGCCTATGCTTGCTGAGAAGATAATAAATGTCCTATCGGGTAGTGATATACCTACCTATCCAGAAGATAGGGTAGAGTGGTATAGACAGATGAAAGAGAGAGCAAAGGAGGTAGCAATATGAATATACTGCTGGCGATTATTGCGTTGCTTATTATGGTAACCATTCACGAAACAGGCCATTATCTTGCCGCAGTTAAAAGTGGACTAACTGTAGAAGAGTTTTCCATTGGTTTTGGTCCCCTTATATACAAGAAAGATATTTTCGAGATAAGATTAATTCCTCTTGGGGCCTATGTCATGATAAAAGAGTTGGAGGATCCGGAATACGAAGGAGAGGATATCCCCATAGGGGCCAAAATTAACACGCTGATATGGGGACCTTTATCTAATATACTTTTGGGTATAGTGCTATTTGCTTTGGTTTTTATGATTGGTAATGTTTACTATCCTGCTGTGGTATATGTTCCCAAAGATTCCCCATCTTACAAAGCTGGCATACGAACGGGAGATAAGATAGTCAGTATTGATAAACATCCTATTAAGCAATTTACCGATATTACCTCTTATATGATGATGAATTATGAACCTCCTCGTTCTGTTAATGTTGAGGTGGAGCGTAAAGGAAAAGAATTGATGTTTACTGTTACTCCAACGCAGACAAGTGATGGTAGATATATTATTGGAGTAGCACTCTATTATCCTCCTGTTGTTGGTGATGTTATGAAAGATTCTCCCGCCTATGGAAAGGTGCAAAAGGGGGATAAAATCGTTTCCATTAATGGTCAACCTGTATCCTCATTTAATGAGGTCTATGAATATATTATGAAGACAGCTACCGGTGAGAGGTACTCCTACACCTTAGGTATTATTAGAAATGGTAAAGAGATATCTGTTAAAATAGATGTTGTCAAAGATAAAGACTCATACGTCTTGGGATTTGTGCCTCAGAGTCCTGCAAAGATAGAGAGATACAATGTCTTTAACGCTATCTGGAAAGGGCTACAAAAGACATGGGCTACCACTGTGTTGTTCTTTAAAGGGCTTTGGCTCATGATTACAGGTCGTATTAGTCTTAAGTATGTTTCTGGACCTGTAGGTATTGTTGCAATTATGGGCGAAGCATTGTCTGCACGGGTATCATTTATTCTTAAGTTATCCTCTTTTATTAATATGAGCGCCCTTATTACTATAGCATTAGGGCTTACAAATCTCTTGCCTTTACCAGCTCTTGACGGTGGTAGATTGGTATTTGCAATATTGTCTCTCTTTGGTTTGAAGATTAGTAGAAAGGTAGAGGAAAAAATCCACATGTATGGCTTTTATGCACTGCTGGCACTACTTGTTCTTGTGACATTTAAGGATATACTTGCCATTATTGGTGGTGGGCTATAGTATGTTTTCAAAAAAGGTTGTCTATGTTGGTGACGTTCCTATTGGCGGAAAGCATCCCGTTGTTGTTCAAACTATGCTTTGGCGTCCGCTTGCTGATAGGGAGGGTAATCTTAGAGATTTAATTGATGCTGTAAATGCCGGGGCGGATATTGTAAGGGTATCTTTTCCCAGTCCTGATGACTTTGAACATCTAAAGTGGCTTGTAAATCATTCACCTGTACCTATTGTAGCCGATATCCATTATGACCCTCGTCAAGTTATATTAGCTGTGGAAGCTGGTGTGCATAAAATACGCTGGAATCCTGGAACCATAGCAGTAAAGAGGGTAAAAGATGCCCTGAAACTTATTGCGGAAAAGAAACTACCTATAAGGTTGGGCTATAATATGGCCTCTTTGCCAAGAGAGCGTATAAAAGCTGGTGAAGATGTTAAAGAGGCGATTCTTCGAATAGCCCGTGAAGATGTAGACATGCTAAACGATGTTGGAGTTGAGGATATTGTCATTTCTATTAAATCTTCAACGCCCAATGAAACCATAGATCTCAACAAATCTCTTAGCCAGTGGTTTAATGGTCCTATTCATATCGGTGTAACAGAAGCTGGTACACTTCTTGATGGTACTATAAAGTCTTCTTATGCACTGGGTTATCTCCTAAGAGAGGGTATAGGAGATACCATAAGGGTTTCTCTGTCTGCTGAGCCTTGGCAGGAGGTTAAAGTGGCGTGGAAGATACTATGTGCATCTATAGGCCAGTGCAGAGGACTAACCATTGTTTCATGTCCTAAATGTGCCAGAAGTACAGGTCCTGTATGGGAGATAGCCCAGAAAATAGAAGATAAATATGCACATATAAGAAAGCATATTACCGTTGCGGTAATGGGATGTGCCGTTAATGGGCCAGGTGAGGCCAGAGAAGCCGATGTGGGTATTGCATTCGGTGGTCCTGGTGAAGCAGTGCTCTTTAAAAAGGGCAAAGTTTACCGCACTTTCCATTTTGATAGTGATACAGATATAATGAAAATAATTACAACGGAAATAGATAAAATTCTTGAGGAGGAGGTATAACCTATGAGAATGTCAAGAATGCTGATTCCGACACTAAGGGAAGATCCTGCCGATGCAGAATCTATTTCTCATAAGCTCCTTGTAAGAGCTGGTTACATTCGTAAGATATCTGCTGGTATTTATGCATATCTGCCACTGGCATGGCGTGTTTTGAAGAAAATTGAAGATATTGTCCGAGAAGAGATGGATGCTATTGGTGGGCAAGAGGTATTGATGTCTATTTTGATGCCCAAGGAAATGTGGGATGAAACAGGACGTTGGGACCTTTATGGTGATGAGATGTTTAAGACAAAAGATCGTAAGGGAAGATGGTTCTGTCTTGGACCAACCCATGAAGAGCAGATAACAGCCCTTGTTAGAGATAATGTGTCTTCATACAAACAGCTACCTGTGATTTTCTATCAAATTAATACAAAGTTTAGAGACGAGCTAAGACCGCGCTTTGGTGTTATTAGAGGAAGGGAATTTATTATGAAAGATGCCTATTCCTTCCATACATCTGTAGATGATTTGAAGAAAACATATGATGATATGTATAGGGCATATAGCAATATATTCCGCCGAGTAGGGCTTGATGCCGAGGCATTTGAAGCTGATAGTGGAGCTATTGGTGGTAAGATGTCTCATGAGTTCTTGGTACCTGCTGAATATGGAGAAAGTGAAGTTGTAAAATGTGAAAAGTGCGGATACAAGGCTACTATAGAAGTAGCACATGCCCCCTATAAGAAAGTTGATTATCCGCCATCAGATAAGCCTATAGAAAAGGTTCACACACCAGGTACCCATACAATAGAGCAGCTGGCAGAGTTTTTAGGCGTTGAACCTTCTCGTATTATTAAGTCTATGCTTTACATGGTAGATGGCAAGATTGTTATGGTGCTTATCAGAGGAGACTATGAGGTTAACGAGACAAAACTTGCCAAGGTTCTTGACGCCTCGGAAGTGAGACTTCTTACTCCCGATGAACTTGACGAAATGGGACTTGTGAAAGGATACATTTCCCCGTATGCTGTAAAAGATAAAGATATCAAGATTATTGCCGATGAGTCTGTTCAGGATGTTAAAGATGGTGTTATCGGTGCCGACGAAACAGATTACCACTATATTCACTTCAACATAGATGAGTTTGATGTGGAGTATGTGGATATTAGACAGGTGAACGGTGGAGATGCTTGTCCTGTATGTGGCGCTCCACTGAAGAGGTATACAGCCATAGAGGTTGGCCATATTTTTAATTTGGGAACACGCTACAGTGAACCTATGGGGGCTACGTATCTTGATGAAAATGGTCAGCGTAAGCCGTATATTATGGGATGCTATGGTATAGGTATTAGCCGTGTAATGGCTACTATTGTTGAGAGAAGCCACGATGAAAACGGTATTATATGGCCTATATCTGTGGCACCATATCATGTAATTATTACTGTTCTTGATGTTAAAAAAGACGATATTATGACCGTTGGAGAAGAGATTTATAAGGCACTCACAGATGCCGGTATAGAGACGATCCTTGATGATAGAGACCTTAGACCGGGTGTCAAGTTCAAAGATGCTGATCTTATTGGTATACCGTTTAGAATCGTGGTATCGAAGAAGACAGTGTCTTCAGGGGAGTATGAAATCAAGGATAGAAAAACTGGCAAGGTTTTCAAAGTATCTAAAGATGAGATTGTTCCCTTCTTGAGGGAAAAGATCTATGGACAATGATAATCTACATATTAAGTCAAAAAAGGTATGTGCAATAGTTCCTGCATTTAATGAGGAGGGAAGGGTGTCTGAGGTTGTTAAGGTGCTCAGACACCTTTTCCCTTATGTACTTGTTGTTGATGATGGTTCCACGGATAAAACTTCACTTGATGCAGCCATGTCGGGGGCTGCGGTTTTAGTGCTTCCTGAGAATGTGGGTAAGGCACACGCCTTGCAGATAGCTTCTAGGTATGTTCATCACTGCAAATATGTTGTCTTGTTTGATGCAGATTTAACAGGTTTGCATCCTTCACATGTTTATGACCTTCTTGAACCTGTGCTGAGGGGTAGGGCTGATATGACAATAGGCCTTTTGCTTGGTGGTCGTGTTGCCACCCATCTTGCTCAAAGTCTTGTTCCCCATATATCGGGCCAGAGGGCTATGAAAGTGGATACACTCCGTAAATTTTTTGAGGAATATGGTGACGTTAGTGGATATGGTATCGAGGAAGGACTTAAGCGATTTGCTAAGGAGCACAACCTTAAGGTGGAATATGTCAAGCTTTGGGGAGTAGCTCAGGTTATGAAAGAAGAAAAATACGGATTAAAAGAGGGAGTAAAGATGCGCATGGGTATGTATAGGGACATTGTACTAACGCTTGTGCGTAGTATTAAAAGATTTGTAAAGAAGACTGTAGGGAGGTGATTGTATGCATATATATATTTCCGAGGAAGTAATAGGAAAGTCTCATGTTGTAGCACTGGAGACAGCGGTTTTGACACATGGCTTACCATATCCTAAAAATGTAGAGGCTGTTGTCAAAATGGAAAAGGCTGTTAGGGAATCAGGGGCTATTCCGGCTACAATAGGTATTGTTAACGGAATTATTAAGATTGGTTTGACTCTTGATGAAATAGAAATGCTTGGTACAGTAGATGGGCGACAAAAGGTTTCTATAAGGGATATTCCGCTGGCTGTGTATGGAAAGTGGAATGCTGGTACCACTGTTAGCGCCACAATGTGGATAGCTCATAAAGCTGGTATAGAGGTGTTTGCTACTGGTGGTATTGGCGGTGTACACCGTCATGTGGAGAAGACATGGGATATTTCTGCGGATATGTATGCACTGGCAACGATACCTATTATGGTTGTGTCTTCAGGTGCTAAGAGCATTCTTGATTTACCTAAAACATTAGAGTATCTTGAAACTTTAGGTGTCCCTGTATTAGGCTATCAGACCAATGTTTTTCCTGCATTTTATACGGGAAAAACCTTGCTTCAGCTTCGTCATCGTTTTGAAACACCTAACCAAGTGGCCGCGTATTGGAGAGTTCATAAAGGTGTAAATCTGGACAAAGGCGTGCTCCTTGCTAACCCTATACCGGAAGATAAGGCTATACCTCAATCGGAAATGGAAAATATTATGGAGAGTGTGCTTGACGAGATGGAGCAAAAAGGGGTTACTGGTAAGGATGTAACACCATTCTTGCTTTCTCGTATTGCAGATATCCTTGGCGAAAAAGTTGTAGAGGCAAATATAGCCCTGCTGGTAAACAATGCCCGTGTTGCCGGTGCTATAGCACGTTTCTTGTAAGGTGATGGCAATGGCAATGGATGTTACACCTATTCTTGTTATTGGGGGCAGCAATATAGATATAAAGGGTAGAAGTAGTGTTCCTCCTGTGCTTGGCAATTCCAATCCTGGTGAAGTGTATATTACTCCCGGTGGAGTAGGTAGGAACATTACATCTACACTGGCAACACTTGGAGCTGTTGTTTCACTTATAACATCATTTAGTACAGATGAATGGGGACTGACAATTAGGGCGAGTTTGGATAAACAAGATGTAGATGTATACGTTGTAGATAAAGGTTATACTGGAACGTATGTTGGTGTGCTTGATAATCACGGTAAGACAATCATTGGGGTGGCAGGAAAAAATCCCGCCTATGAAATCACATGGGATGATATCAAAGACTTTATTACAGATGCCAGTATATGGGTATTTGATACAAATCTTTCCCCGGAGCTTGTTGAGAAAATTGTTATGGAGGCTCAAGAAAGACACGTATTTTCGGTTTTGGTACCAGCTTCTCCCAAAAAGTTAGAGCCTGTTGTTCATGTTGTCGAAAAAGTCAATATGGCTGTGCTTAATAAAGACGAGGTAGAGCTTATAAGAGATATGAGACCTAAGGATATCCTTATAGGCACAAGTCACAGCAGTATATCGATTTGGCATAGAGGTCAGATTACCAATGTGCATTTTGCTCCTGTTCATGATTATGTAGATGATACAGGAGCAGGAGATACCTTTACTGCTGCCGTTATCTATCATCATCTGCTAATGGGTATGGATCTTGTAGAGAGTGTTAAGGTTGCTTTGGATTATGCTCGAATGAGCCTTGAGAGTTACTCGTCTGATATTTAAGGAGATGATTGTATGTATAGAGACATGTTTAAGGTAGCTGTTATCGGTTATGCAGGTGATATTGATAAGCCACCTGTTTCGCATGTTGCCGATATAGCCCTTAGTATAGGTAAGGCGCTAGGGAGAGAAAGATATGTGGTGCTAACTGGAGGACGTGACGGAGTCATGCATCTTGTTAGTAAGGGAGCCGCAGAAGAGGGTTCTATTGTTATTGGTATTACCCCTTATGCTTCTGGTGGTATTACTCCTTATGCTATAGAAATTTCTACTGGTCTTGATATGGCTATGAGGTCTGGTGTACTTCTTAACTCTGCCAATGCTGTAATATCTATTGGTGGTGCAGCCGGTACTTCTGTCGAGATATTTATGGCCTATTCGTATAGAAAGCCACTTATACTCATGAGGGGTACCGGAGGATGGACCGATAGAATTATTAAGATACTGGAAGAAGACACAACCCTTGGCGGAGATTCCCTTGATTATCGTCTTGCCGGTAGAGTATATATTGCTGATAGTGTAGACGAAGCAATGAAGATTCTTGAAAGAATAAGGGCAAACAGGGAATAACCCTGTTTGCCCTTTGCCGTTGGCTATAATGTGCATTTGACCCAACCACCATCTACCGGTATTACAGTCCCTGTGATAAAAGATGCTTCGTCAGAGACAAGGAATGCAACGGCTGCAGCAATTTCTTCAGGTTTTGCCAACCTACCCATAGGTACATCTTGAACGCGGAGTTTTTCCTCTTCTTCATATGTTATACCTTTCTGTTTTGCTGCATAGTTTATAAGGTTTTCCATGCGCTGTGTTGCTGTAAGTCCTGTAGCGATAGTATTAATTGTAATGTTGTAGGGGGCCAGTTCAAAAGCCAGATGTTTTGATAGTCCCACCACAGATGGTCTAATGGCGTTTGATGTTAGCAGGTTAGGATATGGCATTTTTACAGAGACTGATTCCATATTGACGATGCGTCCCCATTTCTGCTGTTTCATACCAGGAAGTACTTTTCGGATCATTCTTACCTTGCTGAGGAATGTGAGCTCGAAAGATTTTATCCATGTCTGGTCATCTATGTCGTCAAAGTTGCCAGGTGGTGGACCACCAAGATTATTGACCAATATGTCGATATGTTCTTCCTTTTCTAAGATATCATTAAATATCCGGTCAATATCTTCTTTCTTTGATAGATCTCCTGTATAAGCTATAACACCGGGTATTTCTGCGATTAGTTTCCTGACGTTATCTTCACTCCTGGATGCTGTATATACCTTGTAGCCTTTATCTATCAGTGTTTTGACGATGGCTTTACCGATACCTTTTGTTCCTCCTCCTACAAATGCAATCTTACCCACAGAGTTCACCTCCTGTTTTTAGAATATACATGAGTATGCTGCCGGCTACTGCTACATTAAATGAATCTATAGTTGACGATTTTAGTAGTAGATTTAAGGTATCGGGATATTCTTTCCATATATCGGAAAGTCCTCTTCCCTCACTACCAAGGCATAGTGCAAAGTCATCAAGTTTCATATTAAATGTTGGCTTACAGTTTTCTTGGTGGATATAAGTTGTAATGATTTTTATGGTTCTTTCTTTTAATGCTTTGAAAATCTCTTTGTTTCTTCCTTTGAATATAGGGATAAATAAACTGTATCCTGCTGATGATCGTATAACTTTAGGGGATAGTGGATCTGCTGTTCCTTCTCCTACCAATATGGCCTTATACTGGAGTCCTACTGCCGTGCGAATAAGTGTACCAACATTTATGGGATCCGACACTCCGTCAAGTACAAGAAAAGGTCCTCTATCTGGTAGTGTTTCAAGAGAAGTGTAGTGTTTTTCTATCACTGCCATTATGCCTTGATCTGCCATGACATCGTCAAGTGTTTTAGCCAGTTTAGGGCTAAGTAGTATAGGATTGAAATCTTCATAGAGTTGAGCATTTTTTTCATCAGTAAGCACAATATATTTAACATCTGTGGACAGTGTACTGGTAACTATATCATCTACTATTTTTTTACCTATGGCGATCGTTAGTCCTGTCTTTTTGCGATAAGATGAGGATGTCAGAATTTTCTTTATCTCTTTGTATGTTGGATTATCTTTACTCGATATGACCTTCACTCTATCTCCTTCCTTTCCACCCGTTTCCCAAATGATACAAGTATTTCATAGGGTATGGTGCCTGCGAGATTGGCTATGTCATCTGCCCATATGCTGCCTTCTTCCCAATCTCCCATAATTACAACCTTGTCTCCAACTTTTACACCTTCTATATCTGTTATATCAAACATAGAAAAATCCATAGCTATACTACCTATTTGTCTGGCAGTTTTTCCTTTGATACCAGCCCAGACTTTACCGCTGAGTATTCGCTTGTATCCATCGGCATATCCCATAGATACTGTAGCTACTTTGGTTGGCTTATCGGCTATAAATCGCCATCCATAAGATACTCCTTCTCCAGGTGGTATTTCCCTGATATCTGATACTGTAGCTTCTACACGCATAACTCTTTTTAGTTTGGTATCAAATTCTGGTACTTCACTGTACCCATATATGGCTACCCCTGGTCTGACCATATCAAAGTGCACTTCTGGGTATTTATAAAGGGCACTACTGTTGGCAGCATGGACGATTAAGTCATCGCGGGGTATTTCGTTTAATACGGCCATGAATCTGTTTATCTGTGTGCGTGTTACCTCTTCATCGCTATCGGCTTTGGCAAAGTGGGTTAGTATGCCTTCTATCCTGCCTGGGAATGTGGTAAGTAGTTTCTTTATGGAATCTATGTTGGAGTGTAGTATGCCATGTCTGTGCATGCCTGTATCTATCATAAGATGGGCTTTTAATTTTTTAGTGTTTGCAAGTATGAAGCGTCCAAATTCCTCATTATTGATAACAATGCGTATTCCTTTTAAGGCCAGCTCGTCTAAAACATCTGGTTCGTAATGGTCGGTTGTGCCCATGATCAGTATCCATTTGGCTCCAAGTCGCGATACGGTCAGGGCTTCTTGTAGTGTTGCAACACCGAATCTCTTAATGCCAAGATCGAGTAGTGTCGGCACAACAATGTGGACATCATGACCATATGCATCTGCCTTTACCATAGCGAGTATCTCAGATGATGTGAGTTTGCGAATTTCTCCGAGGTTATGGGCTATGCTACTCTTACTGATAAATGCAGTTTTCATAGATATTCCCCCTTCCGAGAGGTGCCTTTTTGTTATATAATACTCCATGGTCTACCTATTGCGGAGGGGTGACCGAACTGGCTAAGGAGCCGGACTTGAAATCCGGTGTAGGCCTATGAAGGCCGTGCGGGTTCGAGTCCCGCCCCCTCCGCCAAACTTTTAGAAAACATTAAGTAAATACCCTTGACGACATTTTTAAGACTTGGTAGTATATCTTTACCCCCTGAGGAGAAGTGTCCCCCGCTTCTCCACAGATGGAAGAAAATGCATCCCCCTAATGGACCCCGTACCCCCAGGGGTCCTTCTCCTCTTTTTGGGTAGAATAAAGTAGAGGTATGAAAGGGGGCGTAGGCCATGAAAAATGCAGAGGAGATTATAGAGGAAGGGAGGAAACTCTACGAGAAGCTGACAAAGCTTTTGAAAGAAGGAAAAAAGCCATCGAAAGAAGATGTTGAAAAGCTTCGTGAAATTATAGAGTTTCATAATAGACAGTACTTTGTATTGGATAATCCTATAATTTCTGATAAGGAATATGATGGGTTGTTTCATTTACTGTTGAAGATAGAAGAAAAATATCCCGAACTCAAAACACCTGATTCACCAACCCATAGGGTAGGTGCTCCTCCAAGAAAAGATTTGCCAACAGTAAGGCATAAAGTGCCTATGCTATCCCTTGATAATGCGTTTGATTTTGATGATCTGAGAAAATTTGACCAAAGAGTCAAATCTCTTTTGGGCATAGAGGAAGATATAGAGTATGTTTGTGAACACAAGCTTGACGGACTTGCTATATCTCTTCGCTATGAAAATGGTATTTTAGTGCTTGGAGCCACTCGTGGTGATGGGATAGAGGGTGAAGATGTGACACCTAATGTCAAGACGATAAAAGTTATCCCTCTAAGGTTAAAGACAGATAATCCTCCTCGTGTTGTTGAAGTGCGTGGAGAAGTTTTTATGCGGTATAAGGATTTCGAGGAACTTAATAAACGTCAACGTGAGAGAGGCGAAAAAGAGTTTTCTAATCCGCGTAATGCTGCAGCAGGTTCTATTAGGCAGCTTGATCCATCTATAACAGCAGAAAGACCTTTATTTTTTTATCCGTACGCTTTTGGAGAGCTTGATGGCATTCGCTTTCAAACACATTATGAGTTTCTCAAGTGGGCTGAAAGCGTAGGATTTTTGATTAACCCTTATACAAAGGTGTGTAAGGGAATTGAGGAAGTAATAGAGTACTGTGACTATTGGACAAAACACCGAGATAAGCTTGACTATCCTGCTGATGGTGTTGTTGTCAAGGTTAATCGCATCGATTATCAAGAGATACTCGGCTTTAAGGCAAGAAGTCCTCGTTGGGCTATTGCCTACAAGTTCCCTGCGGAGGTTAAAGAGACCGTCGTTGAAGATATTATTGTTAGCGTGGGAAGAACAGGTGTGTTGACTCCTGTCGCTATACTGAAACCTGTTGTGCTGGATGGTGCTGTTGTTACACGGGCATCACTACACAACGAAGATGAAATTAAACGTCTTGATGTTCGTGTTGGTGATACTGTTCTTGTGCATCGTGCAGGACAGGTTATACCTGAAGTTCTGGAAGTTGTCAAGGATAAAAGGCCTAAAGATAGCAAGCCTTTCCAAATGCCTGACAGATGTCCTGTATGTGGGGCTCCTGTAGTTAAAGAGGGTGCATATCATAAATGCACCGGTTTTCGTTGTCCTGCTCAGGTAAAGGGTCGCATTAAGCATTTTGCCTCTCGTGATGGTATGGATATCGAGGGACTCGGTGAGAAGCTCATAGAGACTTTGGTGGATAAGGGGCTTGTATCAGATGTGGGAGATCTATATTATTTGAAGATGTCTGATCTTGTGTCCCTTGAGCGTATGGGTGAGAAATCTGCATCTAATCTTCTCAAAGCCATAGAGAAGAGTAAAAGTAGACCTCTGTACAAGCTTATTTATGCTCTGGGTATTCCTCTGGTTGGTCAGAAGACTGCATCTCTGATAGCAGAGCAGTTTCATAGCATTTATGAGCTGGGAGGATATATCAGTGATGAAGATGTGAAGCAGTTGCCTACCGATATTGCCCGAGTCTTACGTAAACATTTTCACTCGTGGTTTGAGGTGTTATCTGCGGATAAGCCCGAAGATATTCCAGAAGAGTGGTGGAAAAAACTGCGTGAGATGGCCAGGCAGAAAACTCAGGATATAATAAATAAGTTATATAGCATTGAAGGTGTCGGTGATGAAACTGTCGGTGCTATTGTTAAAACTTTTTCGCAAAGTGGTACTTGGGAAGTCATTGATAAATTGCAGAAGGCAGGCGTTAAGCTAAAAGAGGAACAAAAGGAAGGAAAACTATCTGGTAAAACGTTTGTCTTCACAGGTAGTTTGAAGAGTATGTCACGCACGGAAGCTGCCGATGCTGTTCGAAGTCTTGGGGGCAGGGTTGCAAGTAGTGTATCTAAGAAGGTTGACTATGTTGTTGTGGGAGAAAACCCGGGTAGCAAATATGATAAAGCACTAAAGCTTGGAGTAAGAATTATTAATGAAGATGAGTTTTTACGGCTCATAGGGGAGGGTAAGCATGGAGAGGAAAACGGTGAAGAGGATAGTGGTAGTGCTATTCAGCCTCCTCTTCCTCTTGGCTAATATATATGTACCCGATGCTGTTGCCCGTATATATAAGTTTGGTATGTATACCCGTATCAACGATATATGGGTGTCTCCTAAAAATGAGATATGGCTGGCTACCGACAATGGTGCTTATAAAATTAACTTGTCTGGATATGTAATCAGATCGGTAGATACTTCTTATGGTTTACCAGATATTTATGTGAAAAAGGTTTTCGGCGATGATCATGACCGATTGTTCTTGTTAACTGGAGCTGGTCTTTCTGTTGTATACCTGAGTGACCATGTCAGTCAAACTTATTCAGATTATGAAGGGTTACCACTTGGGGCATATCAGACATTGGATGTGTCTGACGATTACATTGCTGTGGGTTCTTCAGAGCAGATGTGGTTGCTAAATAAGCATACGGGGAAGACATGT
>Ga0256835_1001577_pt1 | contig 13520 bp, 12 predicted proteins | sample PIR30metaG_FD_185972 | JGI IMG/M metagenome (GOLD analysis project Ga0256835, IMG submission 185972) | Hydrothermal vent microbial communities from East Pacific Rise, Pacific Ocean - PIR-30 | ecosystem: Environmental > Aquatic > Marine > Hydrothermal vents | place: Pacific Ocean: East Pacific...
AGATTAGGGTTTTGACCGATACTTTTAGGATTTTAGAAGCCTCTTTTAAAGCATAGGGTCGCTCCATACCACTGACGTCTATACTTGCCCAAATAATACATAACAGTCTCGGTAGGCTAAAACAAATTATAGAGACTATGAACAAGAAAATCATTAGAGATCTATTTATCCTAAATCATTTCTTGTAAAGAAGTGGTTTCAGGGGAGGGGCTCTTAATGAAGCACAATGCTACTTGTAAAAATAAGGAGGAGTTCACGTAAGTAATTAAGGTTTGTATCCTGCATGTAGTGTAGAAATTGGCAACATTTTAATCACTCAATAGTAATAGTTTCTTGAAGATGAATTCAGATGGCGATTATGTCTATGATGTAGCCTTAGTTTTTTCACACCAAATATATGGGCCTTTTTTCTGTGCAAACACATCTCCAGGTCTTTTTGATGATGTCACAAAAGAAATGTTCGCCTCTCGAATAGTACTGACTACAGGAATAGGAGAAAATTTATTAGCAAACAACAAATTTCATGGCCCCATTGAAACAGTAGAACTAAAAGACAAAGGGCTAAATCTTTTTTCTTTGATATTTCCTTATAGAATTCTAATAGAAAGAGAAGAACAATCTGGAATTGGAACTATCCATAGAATACTTATTTTTGTGCTGCAATTTCGTGAAGAACAAAAGTCAGTTATTCTGGAAAACATGTCTTTTTTAGAACAACAACTAAGGAAATTCATGGCAAAACAAGATCTTTCTTTCTTAGAATCGGATCAACCTGATTGTGATAAAAAAGGAAAAGAATTCCTAAATCTACTTAAAGATAGAATCAACCATGTAATTTCTTTAAGACTAAGAGGAAAAGAAATGGGGGGTACTCTTTTCCACTTAGGGAATTTACCAAATATTTCTGAGCAACATAAGCCGATTGTAGGAGTTTTGATAATGAACCCAAATGGAATTAAGTACTCTGATCTAATTAATAATCTCCCTAACTTGACAGAAAAGCAACTAAATGAGTTCTTAGAAGAATTAGAGTTAATGGGGTTCATTAGCGTAGAACAAGAAAGTGATGATAGACTTATTATCCCTCATTAAATATGTTAGACATACTAACTTTCTGACATACTCCCACGACTGAAGTCGTGGGGTTGGGCGTATAGGCATGAGTGTTTAGACGTCATGCCATTTTGCGCCTGTACTCGCCGTGTCCCGACGAGAACGAGATAGAGGGGGTCTTGGTCAGGGTTAATGATTCCAATCCTCTGTTTAGTATGTTTATTGAGGCATTCAGGTTTCTGTCTATTTCTAGTCCGCATGCTGGGCATTTGAACACTCTGTCTCCTAATTTCAATTTGTGTTTTACGTGCACGCACCTAGAACAAGTCTTGCTTGTGTTTTTAGGGTCTACTCTTATCTTATTGTTTTTCTTGCGTATAGCTGTGTTTTTCATTCCAGCACACAGAAAAAATCTCCTAAAGAAACGTATTGCAAATACTTGTGCACGTTTTTACTTGTTTTCTTGTTTTCACCCACATGTTCTTTTAGTTTTTTCAGGTTTAGGTCTTCTATTGCCACATACTCGTGGTTGTTGAGTATGTGGTTCACGGCTTTGTAATAAAAATCTTGTTTGATGTTCCTGATTTTTTTGAATAGCCTGTCCCTCTTCCCCTTTAGTATGGTTATTCTTCTGGAGTGTTTTAAGCGTCTTTTCTTGTTTATCTCCTTTTTCTTGTCTATGATGCTCTATATTTTTTCTATTTTTCTTACCAGTCTCATTATCTTGTTTTTGTTTAGGTTTAGGTTTAGTGTTTCTCCGTTGCTCATGGTCAACGTGTTTTTTATCCCCACGTCAATGCCTACTATGTTGCTGTTACTCTCTTTTTCCTCTTTATCTCTTTCATGCACTATGTGGGCAAAGAACCCGTCTGGGTCTTCCTTCACCCATACCTGCTTTACAGTCTCCTTTATTTTCTCCCATTCTGGCTTCCTTGTTACCTTGTCCTTGATGCTTACCCATCCAATCTTGGGAAGATACAAGTTCTTTCCTTTGAACTTGAAATCTCTCGGATAAATAAGAATACCATCGTAATTCTTCTTTTTCTTATACTTGGGAAAATCCCGTCCTTCGTCTTTGTATTTAACAAAATCCAGCAATGCAAAATGAAGCTTTCTCGCTATTTGCTGAAGACACCATACAGACGTCTCCTTCAGGAAAGAATATTCTTTTCTCATAAGCGTTATTTCTCTACACATGTCAGAATACCACAAAAACTCCCGTGTTTGTTCGTAGTGTTTTTTCTCTAAATTAAGCAACTTGTTCCATACGAAGCGAGTATTACCTAGACTTTGCCTTAACAATTGCGTCTTTCTATCACTCGCATATATCTTAACTTTGATTGTTGCCTTCATTTTCCTTTTTGCTCCTCTATATATCGTTTTATGGTTTCTTCAGATATGTGCCCCACACTTTCAACATAATAACTTCGTGTCCATAACGATGGTAATCTGGTTCTTAACTTTGGAAATTCCTGTCTCAAAACTCTTGAAGTATAACCTTTTAACTGCTGGATAATCCAATGCGGACTTGCTGTCGGTTTTGTTTTAACAAATAAATGCACATGTTCTGGCATAACTTCCATTTCTACTATTTCAATTCCTATTTCTTCCGCTTTCGTTTTAAGAAGTTCTTTTAATCTCTTCTCTATTTCGCCAACAAGAACAGGTCTTCTATATTTGGGACACCATATCAGATGATAACCTATGTTATACACTACTGTTTTAGTTTAGAATGTCGCCATCTTTAATACACCATAATTAATTATATGGCAAACATCTATTTGATTTTATGATGGGCATTCCTCCCACCACTAAATGTGGTGGGCTTCCTGCCCAAACTTATCGTGAACTACCCCTTGCTTTTGCGAGGGGCTTCCTGCTTCACAGAGGAGACGCTCTCCACAGGCGCTACGGGCCGTCCCAGCCCTGCAAGAAAAAAATATACAAAAAAAAACATATAATTTTCGGCTTTCATTTAATCCCCTCCCTTTCGTAAGGGGATTTCCAGCCGAGAAAGGTTAAAAAAGAAAAACAATATTATTTTATCTAAAATATCTATCTATATTCATTATAGCTTTGCTTATTTGGCTTCGATACCTAACAGCTTTAAAGTTACTGCCATCACAGTGTACATCCTATTTTCAGCTTCATCAAAAACAATACTTCGTTCACTGTAAAATACCTCATCGGTCACTTCTTCTGGTTTTCTAGGTAAACAATGCATAAATTTCCAGTGTGGCTTTGCTAGTTTTCCTAGTTCCATTGTTACTTGATAACCTGCAAAATCACGTAATCTTTTCTGTTTTTCTTCCTCATGCCCCATTGAAACCCAAGTATCTGTAACAATTACATCAGCATCTTTAACCGCTTCTTTAGGGTCATTAGTCATTTCAAACTTAACACCATTCTTCTCAGCAATTTTGCGTACTTCAGCTACAACATCTTCTGCAGGCTCATATCCCTTAGGAGTTGCAACAGACATGTTTATACCTACTTTTGTAGCACCAATCATTAAAGAGTGACAAACATTGTTTCCGTCACCGACCCATGCAATTTTTAGTCCCTCTAACTTGCCGAAATGTTGCTTTATGGTCATTAGATCTGCTAGTATCTGTAAAGGATGAAATTTTTCACTTAATGCATTAATTACTGGAACGGTAGCGTATCTTGCTAAGTCTTCTACGTCTTCATGACCATAAACACGAGCTAATAATATATTATTATATCTTGATAGTACTAAAGCAGTATCTTTCAAAGTTTCATTAGCCCCTAATTGAATGTCATTCATTCCTAAAAACAACGCATGACCGCCTAAAAAAGCAATACCCGTCTCTGTGCTTACACGAGTACGAGTACTTCTTTTCTGGAAAATCATGGCCATAGACTTTCCTTGCAAGGGCCTTTTCTGAATATTATTCTTGACCCATTCTTTCATTTTATCTGAAATATCTAAAAGCTCTAAAATTTCTTCTTTGCTATAATCCAGCAAAGTAAGAAAATCTTTTTTGGGCATGTGTAATGATCAGTGGTTAAAAGTTAAAAATTATCGGTCAGAACAAAGAGAAAAAAGTGAATTAATAATACAGAAAACGCAAGGAATTATTTTTATATGTAAACGATATTCCAAAACGATTTTAAAGGTCTGGAAATCTTTATCAGCTATTGAGACATATTTACTTTGAAAAGGCTTGAGAAGAACCTTAGAAGCCGGGAAATTAGATAATAACTAAATTAGAAGAAAGTTGGGTGAATTAATGCATTCCGAAATTCTTGAGCTTCACGTTATTTACCATGGTGCGCCGGTTCTTCATTTATCACAACAGAATGAGAACATAATGTTAGCTGCTGGTAGAATTGTAGCCCAAGACGCATTAGGTATTGAAGCTACTGGTGAAAACATAGTTATGGAAGAACTTGAAAATACATATATTCTTTATAAAAGAAGTGGAAATTTCGTTGTTGCCATGAGATGCAAAAAAACAGTGAGTAGATACGGAGCAGAGGGATTACTAAAAAGAGTCATTAAAAGGCTTAAAGAATCAGAAGAAATCATCAAAATAGCAAGTGGTTCTCAAACCGAAATTAAAGAACTAAAACGAGATCTTGAGATAATTTTAGGAAAAAAACTTCCTGTTAATCCACAGGAAATGGTAAAAATTGATCAGATAATACAATACAATTTTCAAAAATACCCGTTTTATGACTTAGTAGGCATAGCTACACCAGAAGGACGGCCAGTAATAGTTAATTACAGAGAGCAAAATATTATTCCACACGCAGAATATTTTTGGAGAGATATTGTAAACCTATTACATATTCAATTGGGAAAACAAACTAATTCAATAGTTACACAAGACCCACAATGGTTACATATTGTACAGCCATTTTCGTATGGTGAAAAAGAAGATTGGTGGGCTTTTATTGCAAGAATCAGGATTTCTGAAGCGATTAAGTTTTTTGGAGCGAGTTATGAAATAATAATGAGTAAAGTTTTACATTTAGTAAATAAAGAATTAGTAATCCCTCTAAAGGAAATAGTCATTCCCATGATCCGCACAGAATTAGCACAAATTGGAATGGAAGGGGCAATGGCAGACGTTCTTAGGTTCATAAATTCTTTTGACTATCCAATTTTAAGAACTAAATATGTTTCTGCAGACAGGTCAGGGAGATTCACTGCTGAATTTCAAAAAGATCACAAGGATTTCCCTATGGAATTAGATTTTTTAGACACGTTGGTAAACTTAGGAACCGCAATAAGAACAAATAATAAACAACTCATTGCAAAAATCATGCAAACAGAGGAATTGACTTGGAAACTAATATTAGATGTTTCATCTGCCTTAACTTTTATGCGTTTTATGGAGGAGATGGCTATTTTTTATGCTAAAGAAGGATATTTTGATGACTATTCAATGGGAAGACCATATCCTTTCGAGTTAGGCATGGGGAGCGTTAGGAGATTAAAACAGAATATGGATCGAATAATAAGTATGTTAAACCAGAAAGTCCCTGTTGAACTCTTTTTTGAAACCGATTTGAAAGAAGAAATCCCAATATCAATCAAAAGGGGAATTTACGTTTCTAAAGGAAATCCCCCCCTAAGCAAGTACTGGTTTGCATTAATTTATTTGCCCATAAAAAAAGCAGCTTTAGTTTTATATAAGGACATTATGAATAGGTATGTTGGTTTTTTGACATTAAACAATGACTTTGTAGAATTAGTAAAAAATAGAATAGATTATATTAAAGATGAACTTACAAACCAAAATGAAGAAGAATAATTTATTAAGAACATGAGATTTGGCTAAAAGAATATATTTGTTCTCTTTTCAGTTTATTATTTATTTGAAAGAAGAATCTCTTAATAAATTGTTTTCAAAGAAGGTCTTGTGAGTAGTGAAAACCCTAATTTTAGTCCTTTAGGTAGTTTAGTATCGGGAATAATTACTATGATCTTGTTAATCACATTATTCTTTTCTCTCCAATATATGCCAATATGGCTCGAAAAAGCTAGCTTTCTAATTATTGCGCTTCTTTCTGTTTTTGCAGGTTTTTTAGCTACGTATATAGCCATTAAACAAGAAGTAATAGGAGATATCTCAGGAATAATTGCTTCTAATATTGGTATAACACTCCCAAGCATGATTGAGTTAGGATATGTATTTTTCCTTAAAACATCATTTACCTGGTTGAAATTCATTACATCGTTACTAGCATATTTTTTCATGTTTATCTTATTAATCGTGGTCGTAACTGTTTCTTCATTACTTGGAACAAGACTAGCAAATTATTTGTTTCAGCCAGGACTAAAACCAGTAGAATAATCACTTGTTATACTAGATAGTAACTTTTTCCTCCAACAAAACGCCTATAACTTTTTGCGTTAGTAGAGTTACGAAAGAAAGAGGCGTAGTAAGCATGAGCAAAAAATTCCTTGAAGAATACTTATATGCTCCTCACGGGTTCAGGGATTATGAACCAGCTACCTATAGGCTTATTAAAAAAATAATCTCAACAATGGAGGAAATACCTTTAAAATATGGGTATGAATTATATGACGGACCAATCGTTGAAAGAAGAATTCTCTACGAGGTAAAATCGGGTGGAGAGATTGTAGGTGAAGTTTTCGAGGTGAAAGGAAAAAGTAAGGAAAAATTGGTTTTAAGACCAGAGATGACACCTACATTAGGAAGACTAATAGCAAGAATGGATCAAGAATTAGTAAAACCAGTCAGATGGGCAACAATTAGTCGTTATTTTAGAGATGAAACTCCTCAGAGAGGAAGAGTAAAAGAATTTTGGCAGTTAAATGTTGATATCATTGGTTTAGATTCTGCTTATGCAGATGCAGAAGTAATAACTATTTTACATGATATCCTTATAGAATTAGGATTAAAGAAGACAGAATTCCAGATATATGTAAATGATCGCCGAATATTAGAAGCGGTTTTGAAAAAACTAGGAATCACTAATATTGATGAGGTATATCCCATTCTTGATAAAAAAGATAAATTACTTCAAGAAGAACTCAAAAAGCAATTAGGTAAAGCAGGCCTCAAAGAAAAAGAAATTGAATTATTATCCTTAAAATTCCGTAAGTTTGATAAGTATAAGGAAGATATTCTGTCTCAGTACAAGGGCAATAAAGAAATTTTAAAGATAAGCAAAGACCTTAATCAAATCAGAAAAAATGCATTTGTAAGATTTCTTGTTGAAAAAGGAATAAATGAGTCGAATGCAGAAAAACTTTTTGACATTTCTGAGATTCATGGCCCTTTAAAAGAGGCATTATTTGAACTAGAAAAATATGTCTCAGAATTTGGTGTTGAGCACAGCGTATTCGAACATATAAAAGAGCTCGAAGAATATTTAGAAAGTTTTGGAGTAATTGATACTATTATTTTAGATGCTAGTATTGTTAGAGGCTTCGCTTATTATACAGGGATCATCTTTGAAGCGTTTGATTCAGAATCCTTGATCCCGAGGGCGTTAGCCGGAGGAGGAAGATATGATAACCTAGTCTCAGTATTAGGGGGCCCCCAAATTCCAGCAACAGGATTTGGAATGGGGGAAACAGTAATTTTAGAGATTTTAAAAGAAAAAAATAGGCTCCAAGGAGTTTCAATAGGGATTCCTGAAATCGGAATAAGGCCATTAAATAGAAATACAATGAAAAAGGCCCATGAAATAGCGCAGATACTTAGAAAAAGTGGAAAACACGTGTTATTTATGCCACCTAAAGGAAAATTAGGGAAGACAATTGAACATTTCGCTAAGAGAGGAGTTAGATATTTAGTTATTGTTGGTGAAAAAGACTTAGAAAAACAAGCGGTAACAATAAAAGACTTAGAAACTGGGGAACAAGAACAAATAGCCATCAAAGAGCTTGAGAGATATTTAAATGAAATTATTAAAAATTAAAAACACTAATTAATTTTAGGGATTAGTAGAACTTACTAAATAATTTTTAATTCTTTTCCTACTTCTTCAAAAGCTCTTAAACCAAAATCTAAATCTTCTTTAGAATGCGCAGCACTGATCATTACACGAATGCGGGCTTTTCCTTTAGGAACAGTTGGATAAAATATCGGTGTGGCAAATACTCCTTTTTCAAATAATTTTGCAGAGAATTCTTGAGCAACTTTCGATTCTCCTAACATTATAGGAGTAATTGGTGTTTGAGAATGACCAATATCAAACCCTAAAGATTGCATTTGTTCTTTGAAGTATTTTGCGTTATCCCATAATTTACGAACTAATTCATCAGATTCCATAAGTATTTCAACAGCCCTTAGAGCAGCAGCAGTATCTGGAACTGTTAAGGCACTACTAAACAAGTAAGGTCGCCCACTTTGTTCATAATAATCAATAAGTAAGCTCTCTGCTGCTAAGTACCCCCCAACAACTCCGAAAGCCTTTGAGAGAGTGCCTAATTCCACGTCAACACGTCCATGTAATTTGAAATGATCAACAATTCCTCTACCATGATCTCCAAGAACTCCTTCACCATGTGCGTCATCTACGTACACAATCGCATCGTATTTCTCTGCAACTTCCACTATTTCAGGTAAAGGTGCTAAATCCCCATCCATACTAAATACTCCGTCTGTAACGATGAGTTTTATTGGATGATCTTTTCCTTCTTTTAGTTTAGCTTCTAGATCAGATGCATCTCCATGTTTATAGATGTATCTTTTAGCTTTTGTCAACCGAATCCCATCAATGATAGAAGCATGATTAAGTTCGTCAGTGAATACTGCAGCTTCTGGTGTTGGTAATAATGGAGGTATCCCCGCTAAGTTTGCGTTGAAACCTGATTGAAGGACAAGAGATCTTTCAGTACCTTTGAATTCAGCGAGTTTTTTCTCTAGTTCACGGTGAATTTTCATTGTACCTGCAATACTACGAACAGCCCCTGGCCCAACACCATATTTTTCAATTGCTTCGATTGCAGCCTGTTTTAATCTAGGGTCATTTGCAAGCCCTAAATAGTTGTTTGAACACATATTCAACACTTTCTTGCCATTAATAATTAGCCAAGCTCCCTGGGGGCCTTCATTCTCTTTAATATAGTTATAACGACCCTCTTTTTTCAACTGTTCTAATGTCTGGCTCACAAAAGAGAATTTGGATGTCATCATGATAAATTACCGAATTACTGCTTAAAAGGATTGTATGAAAACAAAGGAAAAACCTTCAAAAATCATTAAATAAATGCACCTTCGTTCATGACATTACTTAAAAAACGGCTCGATTAGCGGTCAGTCATGTCTTTCAAATATTTGAAAAAAATCATTAACTTATTAAGTGTGTTTCAAATCAGTTATTTGAAAAAACTCTACTAAAGGTAGTGAGTAACTTTGACGAGCCAATGTGAGATGTGTGGTCGAGAACTTCATGACCATGGCATAATGATTAAAATTGAAGGAACAATTCTTGAAGTATGCTCTTCATGCGCAAAATTCGGTACTCCAGTGCAATCAAAAGCGAATAAACCGATATCTGAATTTACGGTTAAGAAAAAAAACAGTAAAAAAACAAGCAATATAACGACAAAACATAGAACTCCCAAAAAAAGCAGGAGTACAATGAGGCCAGAAAAAGTTTTAATTGAAGGCTACGGAGCAATTATCCGAGCGGCAAGACAGAAAAAGAAATTATCTCACTTAGATTTAAGCCGAAAAATAAAGGAACCTGTATCACTTTTGCAAAATATAGAGACCGAAAAAATAAAGCCTTCAGACGCAGTGGTGGAAAAACTTGAAAGAGAATTAGGAATAACACTACTTGAAGAGGTAACTGATTTTGAATATTCCCCTGAACCTCTTAGTGGAAATAAGAAAACAACACTTGGAGATATAATTGTAATTAAAGACAAAAAAAAGAATAAGGAATAAAGCTAATTAATTTAATTGGATTTTAATCCTCTTCTTTTTTGTTTTTTACCCCAACCCTTTTCTCCCCCTTGTAATTTCATTTCTGCATTTGGGTCTTTAGCATAAATAATTTCGTCTCCTAATAATTCATATAGAAAGATCGCTAATGCAGATACTTCGCTATGAGGAAAATAACCTACCGCACAATTATAATCTACATCCCCATATACATGACCAGGAACTTTTGGTCCACCTACAATAATCAAAACTCTATTTAAATTCTCTTCTCTAAGCTCTGTGATCACTTCTTTATGGGGTGCTCCATACATTGTTAAATGCACAGTGGTACCTGAGTAATGTCGTATGAATTTGTAAGGTGATTCTAGAAAAACTACTTTTGTGGGCGCCCCCCATCTTTTAGCAACTGAAGAAATACTTTCTTCTAAATGTTCGTCATGTTCCCCCGAATAATACCAATTTTCAACGTTGAATAATGCAGAGCTAAGCCCAACATGAGTTGACAATCTTTTATCTCTTTCAATTCTATGCCCTAATCTCAAAACATCTATTTTAGCCCCGTTCAACTTTAGTCACCAGACTCCCAGGATTTTCACCATTCAAAACATCAGTTATAAGCTTTGGATTATAGCCATCAACAAAATATAGAGGAATACCACTCCTCTTTACTATTTCTGCACCAACTAAGTCAAATAGTTCATAATTACCAGGCTTTTGCTGGTTTTCCATAACAATCTTGATAAAATCGTTATAATCAATGACATCCAATGGTCTTGCATCTTTAAACTTTCGAGGGTCTTTGTTATATACCTTTTTTATGTTTGAAAGGTTAATTAATAAGTCCGTTCCTAATGCTTCCGCCAGAATTGCGGCAACAGCATTTGTAGACTGACCAGGTTGCAATCCACCGCTAATAATCAATGTACTATTTCCACTCATTATTCGTAATGCCTCCTCAAAAGACTGTGGTGGAAAAGGATAGGCCAAATCTTTAAGTGCGGAAATAAGTAATAATGAATTTAATCTTGAAGCATGAATGCCTAGCAAATCAAGATGAGCATTAGATGTGGAAGAAGAAAGAGATCTAGCGATGCTAACTAATTCTCTGGAAAGTCGACCACCACCTACAACAACAACCATTTTAGAAACAGAATATTCTTGCTGTTCCAGTACATTTCTAATTACTGAGGCATAATTACCAATTAATTCAATATTATATTGATTATTTTCTTTAAAAATAACCGAACCTCCAATTTTGAGGGTTATTTTCATGAGTTTCACCTTTTTATATATAACTAAAAATGTTTTAGTATATCTTATCTTAGGTTAACAATGTTTTTATTTCTAAGAAGAGAGAAAGACGATAAACTACTCCTTGCTTTTGCGAGGAGTAATTACGAACTTTCGCCTTCTTCCATACTGAGCCAATGATAAACGAGACCTAATACTAAGGCAATGAAGAACATTGCTTGAATTAGTACTAATAATACTTGTGGGTTTAACATCAGAACAAGCTTGAGATTTTACCATTTTAATCTTGTTGGTTGAAACTTGTATTAGAATCATGTTTTTATTTCTTAAGTTGAAATTTTATTTTTTGGAAAATGGGCTTTAATTAGAAGAATTGTTTTTCATTTTAAGACTCAATTTTTTAGGATGAAATATTTATAATTTTAAGGTTAATTAATGATTTAGAAATAATTGTATTGTTAATTATATTATATAGCTAATAATAAAAAGAACAATTATTCTCCCAAGAGGGTACTGTCATGAACGAAGAAGATAAAAATATTCGTTGCTGGTATTGTGGGCAATTAACTCCAGCAAATAAAGAAAAATGTATTCATTGTGGAACACCATTATTAACAACTGAAGAAGAAATAGATATTGATGAATTTTTAGATTTAGTAGATAAAATAGAAAAACCAAGTAAACAAGAAAGCTCAATTAAAAATGAACAAGAAGAAGTTGAAACAAATACTTTAAGTTCGCCCACGCCCTCAAATCCTCAAAAAGAAACAGAAATAAAAAATACAGATACAGATCTTCAAGAAAATTTACCAAAAATAATGGATGTTCCTAGACCGCCTGTAGAAATAGAGGAGGAAGAAGAAACTTTTTTTGAAGAAAAGCCTCAATCATTAACACCACCTCCCGTTCCATCAATAACAAATGTTACACAAGAAGGAGACAAAAAAAACATAAAAACAAATCAAAACAATGAAGAAAGACAGGAGATTATTCCTGAAATAGAATATGAGAAACCAACAGAATTACCCGGTTTTGAAGTGCCAAAACCACCTACTACGCTTCAAATACCAGAAGAGAGAGAACAATCCGAGCAACAGATCCCTACGCCACCAGAGATCAGTTCTAGTAATGAAGAAAATATAATGCCAAGTTTTAGTGGAGGAGAAACGATTCCAATTCCACCAACAAAAGACGCGGAAATCACAGATGTACCATTACCACCACCAAATACTCAGCAAGAAGAAGAGCATGAAGAAACACGTATCCCTGTCCCAAAACCACCTACAAGAGCAGTGAGTAATGTAGAGTTTCCTCTACAAGCCTCATCACCCGAAACAGAAGAAACTTCTAAAGAAACTGAAATTGAAATCACTCCATCTATACCGCCAGAACCATCTTTTGAACCTAATATAAATGTACCAATAACACAGCAAAAAGAAGAAATAAGAGAAAAAGAAAGAGAACAAGAGAATTTAGAAACAAAAAAAGAAGAAACAAGACCAATTGAGGAAGAACTTGAAGAAGAGCTTAGACCAAAAAATTTAGCGGTAAAAATAAAATATGTTGCTTCAATTTCAATAATTATTTTTCTCAGTGGTTTTGCTTCAATTACCCTTGAAAACCCGAATTACGAGTATACCCCTCTAACCTTCCCAGATCCAAACCAAGTAAAAATAAATCAGATTATATTTATTGGATCCTTTTTCTTTTATCTAATAATAGGTTATCTCTTGAAATTAATGGTAATTCAACAAATTCCTTCTTCCCAGAAAATAAAAAGATTCATAAATGCTATATTTTACATATTTTTACCTTTAATAATTTCCTCTACAATTGGAATTATATTATCAATCCTATTAAAAATACAAAGTGAAAATTACGTAGTACTTCAAATTAATCTATTTGGTGCAACAGTTATCCCATGGATAGTATTCTTTACATATGGCTGGTTAGGCATAATAATAGGATATGAAATCGGTGCACAAAAAATAATAGATATTCAAAAGAAAAGAAGAATAACAAGTATAAGCTAACAGCCTTTATAATCTAAAGCGTTTTTATGAAAAAATTTTTTTCATTACAAAACATCACAATAAATAACAGTTTTTTATAATGTTCATATTAATAACACGAAAATAAATATGAGGCCATTAGAAAAAATCTTGTATTCTTTAGCTATTATCTTTCCTCTTTTCGCATGGATTATCCTTTCTTTGAGTACAAAACATTTTTTATGGATACTATCTCTGGAAATTCCATTAATACTGTTTTTATTACCGCGTGAAAAAAATGAAGGAAATAACTACGCAGAAACAGAAC
>Ga0256835_1001578_pt1 | contig 13517 bp, 11 predicted proteins | sample PIR30metaG_FD_185972 | JGI IMG/M metagenome (GOLD analysis project Ga0256835, IMG submission 185972) | Hydrothermal vent microbial communities from East Pacific Rise, Pacific Ocean - PIR-30 | ecosystem: Environmental > Aquatic > Marine > Hydrothermal vents | place: Pacific Ocean: East Pacific...
GGTCGGCGGAGCGGATCTCGCCGTACTCGGCCAGCAGATAGCGCAGACGTTCCTGCGGGTAGGTGTTGACCACTTCGTACGCACTCAGCGGCGCGTCGGGGTCCATCCGCATGTCGAGCCGATCGCTCTCAAAGCCAAATCCCCGCTCCGCCCGGTCCAGCTGAAGCGACGAGACCCCAAAATCCGCCAGCACACCGGTGATCGGCCTCTCCTCCAGATCGGGCAGCAGTGAAGCGAAGTCTCCGCGGTAGAGCCTCAGACGCTCAGCATGGGGGGCCAGCCGCTTTTGGGAAAAATCCAGCGCCGTCGGATCGCGGTCGATTCCGACAAGTTTCAGATCGGGATGGTGATCAAGCAGGGCCGAGCTGTGGCCGGCGTAGCCGAGGGTGCAGTCGACCAGCCAGCCCGGCCGGACCGATGCGAACGACGCCAGCACCTCTTTGAGCAGGACCGGCAGATGGGGAGCCTCCATGGTGACCTTCTTTTTTTGGTGGTATAATACCCAAAAAGTTCCCAAAAAGGACCCCGCAATGGATGAACGGCACCTGATCGAGGAGATCCGCAACGTCTCGCTGGCGATGTTCCGCAAAAACTTCTTCGGGGTCTATCACGGCTCCATCTCGGCCCGGATCAACGAAGAGCATTTCCTCATCAACACCAAAGAGGCGATCTTTGATGAGATCACCGAGCACTCGCTTATCCGGCTGGAGTGCGAGCACTACGACTACCGCTGGAACACCGCCAGCATCGACGCGCGGATCCACGAGGCGATCTACAAACACGTCCCCCACGCCAAATACATCGCCTACACCATGCCCCCCTATGTGACGGCCTATCTGTTCGCGCAGGAGGTGTTCGAACCGCTGGATTATTTCGGGGACAAGATGATCGGGCGGATCCCGGTCTACGATCCCCACAGCTTCGATGACTGGTACCGACGGGCGCCGCACGAGGTGTCGGATTATTTTGTGCGGGAGTCGGGCCATCTGATGCTGATCCGCGGTTACGGGGTCTACAGTTACGATCGGGACCTCAACGCGCTGGCCAAGCGGATTGCGGTGCTGGAGAACAGCGCCCGGCTGCGAATGTTATCGACCCCATAACCTGTAATATGGTATCATGGGGTAAAATTTTTCTGTGGAGTCAACAGGTATGGAAGAGATACAGTCACGTCTGGAGATAATACGCCTTGCGGTCGATCTGGGAGATCAGGCCGCTGTCAACCATCAGGTGACCCATCTGCGTAACCTCCCCACCGATACCGATCTGCATGCGATCCTGGATGAGCTGGAACGTCACAACTTCCATCAGGCCCTGTTCGCGATGCGGGAGTATCAGGAACGTCGGGAGCGGGGGGATGATTTTTTTGCTTTGCAGACTCCCGAACCCGAACCGGCTCTCCGGACCGATCCACAGACACCATCACAGACCGAGGAACTGTTCGGGCTGGATGCGCCGGAAGTTCACAGAGACGAGGGGGAAGAACATATCCTCAGTGTCGATGAGATGCTGGCGATGACTCGGGAGAGTGTTGCACCGCCACGTGCCTACGAACCTCCTCCGACCGAACCGGTACCGGCAGAGGACCCTGCAGCAGAAGAGACCGCTTCGCGCCCCCAGGAGAATGATGCCGATGAGATGGCCCTGTTCGATCTGGGTGCAGAAGAAGACCTCGCCGTTCCCTCGGCACCGGAGAGAACAGACGCCGAGCCGGTGGCGCCTGTGTCGACCGAGGCAGAGGAGGCCGGTGCTCCGGCCGCTTCGTCGGTTGAAACATACGTATCCGACACGGGACTGTTTGATCTTGATGACCGTATTCGTGCCGCTGAGGAACCGCACGCCTCGCCCGAGAACAACCTCGTGAACGAACCGGCAGAATCCCGTTCGGCCCCATCCGAACTGTTCGGTTCTGTCCTCGACGAAACCGTTGCCATGCCGGAGTCAGTGCCCCCGGAAGAAACGCTTTTGACCGGTGCCGAAGATCACCCCCATGAAGCTGCCGGGGAGCAGATGGATGAGGAGGTCTTTGTCGCTTTGGGCGGATCTTCGTCCCGGGAGGAGTCCGAGGAGGAGTCTGTTCTGACGGATACGACCACTCCGACAGCCGATACGGCTCCCGAAGCTCCCTCACTGCCCGATGAGTACGAACCGGCCCCCGATGAACCCCGCTATGAGGCGTTTGCGTACATGGGGCAGAAGTTCCGCAACATGCTCCACCAGTTCCCCCAGAAGATCCCGTACGAGGAGGGGGTCTACATCGAGGCGCAACGGTTCATCGACCGGGTCAGTACCGAGGACTATACCGAGTCGCAGGTGGAGGCGATGATCGCCCGCTATCAGGAGCTCAAGGCCGAAGGGCATCTGGCCGAAGCGGCCCAGGTGCTGATCGCCGCGGCGACGACGGAGTCGACTTTCGCTCAGTTTATGCTGGCGCGCGAGCTTTTCAAAGGGGAAGTGCTCAAGCCCGATCATGCGGAGGCTTTTACCCAGATCAACCGGATGGCCGAGGAGGATTATCCCGAAGCGATCTGCGATCTGGGGCAGCTCTACGAACACGGTATCGGGATCGACAAGAACAAACGTCACGCTCTGTTGCTCTACGAAGAAGCGGCGGCTATGGGGATCGAACGGGCCCGGCAGCATTACGAACGGTTACGTCGTGCCAATCCCATCCGCAACCTCACTTCACTTTTTTCCCGTAAGTAACCGTATTCTCCTCTCCCTGTCAACATATGTTTGACAGGGGAGCATATCGAAGTACCTTTTAATCACAACTTGACTAAAATAAGGCCACATTTTTTCCAAAAAGGCAGCAGGCATGATTACATGGATGCAAAGACACAATCGATATCTGGTGTGGACCATCTGGGTCGCGACGATCGCATTTATCGGCGCAGGCTTCGTCGGATGGGGCAGCTACAAATACGGCTCCAAGGCAAGTGCCGTCGGCAAGGCCGGAGATGTAGAGATCACCAACGAACGGCTCAATTTCACCTACCAGAACCTCTATGAGCGCTACAACGAAATGTTCAAAGGGAAATTTGACGAAGAGCAGGCCAAAAAGATGGGGCTGCTCAAACAGGCGTTCGACTCGCTGGCCTCTCAGGCACAGTTGCTGAGCCTGGCGCACAAATACGGGATTACCGTCAGCGACAAAGAGCTGGCCGACTACATCGCGTCGATGCCTATCTTTCAGCAGAACGGGGTTTTCAGTAAGAGCATCTATCGTACCTACCTGCAAAACCGCCGCCTCAAAAGTGCCACGTTCGAGTCGATCCTGGCCGATGAGCTGACGATCAAGAAGCTGCTGGGGCTGATGGAGAGCCCGTCGGTCCCGTTCGAACGTGAAGCGATCGCTTCGGCGTTGAGCGTCTCGGACAAGGTCGCCTACAAAGTGATCGATCCGGCGCAGTTGAGCGCCACGGTCAGTGACGAAGAGGCCCGCAAAGCCTGGGAAGAGTCCAAGGACCAGTACATGACCCCCCGCCGCTATGCGTTGTCACTTTTGTGGACCGATACGGCCGATATCAACGTCACCGATGAGGAGATCCAGTCCTTTTATGATCAGAACAGTTTCAACTATGTCAATGCCGACGGCAAGCAGTTGACACTCGAAGAGGCCAGGCCGGCCGCTACCCGTGACCTGAAGATCAAAAAAGGGAAAAAACAGGCACTGCTCGACTACATCGCGCTCAAGAAAGGGGAGAAGAAACCCCAGGAGCAGGTGAAGCTGGCACAGAACGATCCGCGCCTGCCTGCCGAGATGTGGAGTGCGATCGCCCAGAGCGACTCCGGAACCCTCCTCAAGCCCAAGCCGATCGGTGATCGCTACGTCACCGTCAAGCTTGAGGCTGTCGTCGAGCCCGAGCCGATGCCGTTCGAGCAGGCCAAACCGGCTGTGATCGCTCAGCTCAAGAAGAGCAAAACCGAGACCCTGCTTGAAGAGGAAGCCAAGCGTGTCCTCGACAACATCGACAATGAGGATCTTGTCACAAGCCCGTATGTCAGCTTGACACAAAAAACGACCCTTTTCCCGCTGAATGAGATGGAGAGTTTACAATTTGTACAAAAGCTCTTTACATCTTCAGCAAAAAAAGGTATCATTACGTTGTCAAGTCGTTTGGTGGTTTACAAAGTGATCGATCAGAAGATGGATACATCCGATGCCAACCTGACCCAACAGATCGCCGGAGAAGCCGATCAGATCAAACGACATGTTTTCGAGAGAGCATTGTTTAAACAATTGAACGAGCAGTACCCCGTCAAGGCATACGTAAAAGGACTCTGATTGAGCAAGACCATCTTAGCCATCGATGTTGGATCCACTAAGATAAGCGCGGTGATCGCCGAGATGTCCGACGAGGGCAAGCTGGAGGTCACCGGCCACGGTTTTGCCAAGTCGCAGGGGGTCAAAAAAGGGATCATCACCAACATCGAGCTGGCCTCCCGCTCGATCAAGAAAGCCCTGGCCGATGCCCGTCGCATCGCCGGCAACAACATCTCCCTGGCCACCATCTCCATCTCCAATGCCTACGCCAAGAGCCTGAACTCTACCGGCATCGTCAACATCCCCCACAAAGACATCTCCCTCAAAGAGATCAACCGGGTGATGGAGACCGCACTTTACAACGCCAATATCCCCAACGAGTACGAAGTGATCCATGTCCTTCCGTACAACTTCAAGGTGGACGACCAGGACTTCATCGAAGATCCCTACGGCATGAACGCCAGCCGGATGGAGGTGGATGTCAACATCATCCTCACCCAGAAGTCGAGCCTGAGCAACCTCACCAAAGCGGTCCGCTCCGCCGGACTGGAGATTGAGTCGATCGTCCTCAACAGCTACGCTTCAGCCATCGCGACGATGAACGAGGACGAGAAAGAGCTGGGGGTGGCGGTGATCGACATGGGCGGCCAGAGCAGCAACCTCATCATCCACACTGGCAACTCGATCCGCTACAACGACTTCATCCCCGTCGGCTCCAACCACATCACCAACGACCTCTCGATGGCGCTCCATACCCCGCTGCAGGTGGCCGAGGATGTCAAGATCCGCTACGGCAACCTCATCGAGCAGAGCGGCGAGTCGATCGAGCTGCCGGTGATCGGGGACGAGGAGAACCACAACACCATCCCGCTCGAGATCGTTCACAGCGTGATCGCCTCCCGCGTGGAAGAGTTGCTGATGCTGCTGGAGAAGTCTTTCACCAAAAGCGCGCTGCGCGAGCAGGTGGGATCGGGGATCATCCTCACCGGCGGCATGACCAAGCTCAAAGGGCTCCGCGAGCTGGCGCAGGCGATCTTCCACGGTCTGCCGGTGCGCATCGCCCATCCGCGTCAGCTTGGTGGTCTGTTCGAGGAGCTGGACGATCCGGCCTTTTCGACCGTGGTGGGTCTGCTGCTCTACCGGACCGGTGAGCACACCCAGTACGAGATCGACAACGCCCGTCGCCTGCTTCACAACAAACTTGAAGAGGGCGAGACGGAGAAAGGTCTGGGCAACATTCGTCTGGGTTCCGAGCACGAACGGGAGAAAGAGATCCCTTCCGATCTCTTTGAAGGCAAGACCATCAAACAGCCCAAAGGAAAGTCGGAAGAGAAAGTGGATGATCACTTCTCTTTCGATGATCTGACCCAGCCGGAGAACGATGGGCGCAACGCATTCAATCGTGTGATCGATTGGGCCAAACAACTGTTTTAACAATGCACTACACTACAAAAGGGGATAGCAATGGAAAATAACTTCGAGATCGAGGTTGAGAAGGTCGACTCTTCAACACCCGAAGGGGCCAAGATCAAGGCGATCGGCGTCGGCGGCGGCGGCGGGAACATGATCAACCATATGATCAACGAGGGGGTCAGCGGGATCGACCTGATCGTTGCCAACACCGATGCACAGGCGCTCAATACCTCGCTGGCACCCTACAAGCTCCAGCTGGGGATCAACGCCACCCGCGGACTGGGTGCGGGTATGATGCCCGAGAAAGGACGCGAAGCGGCTTTGGAGAGTTTCGACGATATTAAGTCGATGCTGGCCGGTGCTGACATCGTCTTCATCTCCGCGGGGATGGGGGGCGGTACCGGTACCGGTGCAGCGCCCATCGTTGCTCAGGCGGCCAAAGAGGTGGGCGCGCTCACCGTCTCGGTCGTCACCAGCCCGTTCAAGTTCGAGGGGCGCAAGCGGACCAAACTGGCCAAGCTCGGTCTGGAGGAGCTCAAGCGTGAGAGCGACTCGATCGTCGTCGTGCCCAACGAGAAGCTGCTGACCATCGTCGAGAAGAACCTCGGGATCAAAGAGAGCTTCCGTCTGGTCGATGACGTTCTGGCGCAGGCGGTTAGCGGGATCTCCAACGTAATCCTCTCCCACGGCCCCAACGACATCAACCTCGACTTCGCCGACGTCAAGACCGTCATGAGCCATCGTGGTCTGGCCCTCATGGGTGCGGGCAGCAGCATCGGTGCCAACGCCGCGTACGATGCGGCCAAGTCGGCCCTGGAGTCACCGCTGCTGGACAACATCTCCATCAACGGTGCGATGGGCGTGCTGGTTCACTTCCATATCCATCCGGACTATCCGATCCTCCAGATCTCCGAAGCGATGGACATCATCGAGGAGCATGCGGACGAAGATGCCAACGTCATCTTCGGTACCACCACCAACCCCAACCTCGAGCCCGACGAAGTGCGCATCACCATCATCGCCACCGGCTTCGAGGATCCCGAGTCGCTGGCCAGTGAGCAGGCCCAGAAAGCCAAAGAGGCCTCCAACCTCCTCAAAAACGGCGCAGCCAACACCCCGGTACAGCCGTCGCTCCATCAGGCACGACGCGTCGTCGGCGGCTTCGACGAGACGAGCGAGGACGTCCTCGACGTCCCCACCTTCCTGCGCAAGCAGATGGATTGATCGATCCCTTTTTCCTTTCCCCTTTTTTCTTTTTTCCCTCGCCCGAAAGGGGTGGGAGGGAGCTTCTTTGATAATCATGCACCATTGTCATATTTTTTGCGTAGTTGCGGAAAAAGTATCAGGACAATGATGTATAAAATGACGTTAAGGAGATCAAAAATGTTCAGCCGTAATCTGTTTTCCGAACTTCAGGAGAGTCTGAACCCTGATCGCGTTGACCGATCGGTATCCCGATATGTTCGAACGGCTGGCGGAGGTTTGATTGTTGAGAGATACCCCGGCGGTCGAGCCGGGGTGGGCGGATGTAGGGGTATCAGTGTTTGTAGGTGCCGTCGCCGACGACGATGGGGCCGCCGTCACGTTTGATCTTGGCTTTTTGCATCAGGTAGATGGCAACGTAGATACCGAACCCGATGGCGTAGGAGAGGTACTCATTGCCGTATCCCAGCCAGTGGGCGGTCATATTGGGGATGAACATGAACGGTACGATGGCCAGGAACAGGATCCGCTCCAGCGGGTTGACCTTGGTGAGGAAGTACCCCTGTGTCGCGGATGAGAAAGCGAACATACCCAGGACCGCGGTGATGAAGATCAGTGCGATCTCACCGGGATTGGTGATCCACTGCCATTTGGAGGCATCATCCAGATCTCCTGCATCCACGCCGCCGATAAGGAGCAGCTTGGTGTTGAAGAAGAACATGAACGGCAGGATCGCCGTACGGATATCGTAGGCAAAGCCCTGCAGTCCGGTCTTGATCGGGTCCGAGCGCGCGATACCGGCTGCGGCGTACGCGGCCATCCCCACCGGAGGCGTATCATCCGCGAGGATCCCGAAGTAGAAGACGAACAGGTGGGCTGCGATGGTGGGGATCAGGAACCCAAGATCGCCCGCCAGGCTCATGATGACCGGTGCGGTGAGCGAGGCCATAACGATGTAGTTGGCGGTGGTGGGCAGTCCCATACCGAGGATCAAAGAGACGATCGCGGTAAAGAGCAGGACCAGCAGGATCTGTCCGCCGGCGAGCTGCTCAATGACATCGGCCAGGATCAGTCCGATACCGGTCAGGGTGACTGAACCGACGACGATACCTGCCACGCCGGTAGCGACAGCGATAGGGACCATGTTTTTCGCCCCCGCGACCATGCCGTACCAGATGTCCTTGAATCCGCGCAGCCACACTTCGGAAGTGAGCGGCTCTTTGTTGATCATCGCGGCGATGGGGTGCTGGGTGACCATGATCAGCAGCATGAAGATGATCGCGTTAAAGGCGGCCATCTGCGGTGACTGGCGCAGGACGATAAGCGTGTACATCAGGAAGAAGATCGGCACCAGATAATGGATACCGCTCTTGAAGATCCCCCACGCGCGAGGCAGCTTATCGGGGTCCTCCCCTTTGATCCCGAGTTTCTTGGCCTCAAGGTGGACGATGTAGAAGAGGGCAAAGTAGCTCACGAACGCCGGAATGGCCGCGGCCATGACGACATCGGTGTAGCTCAGCCCCAGGAACTCGGCGATGATGAAGGCCGCTGCACCCATGATGGGGGGCATCAGCTGGCCGTTGGTCGAGGCGGCGACCTCAACCGAGGCGGCTTTGTGCGGCGGGAAGCCGAGCTTTTTCATGAGCGGAATGGTGAAGGTTCCCGTCGTAACGGTGTTGGCGATGGAGGAGCCGGAGATGATCCCCATCATCCCTGAAGCGGCGACCGAGGCTTTGGCCGGTCCCCCGTCGTATTTGCCCAGCAGCGCGTAAGCGAGGTTGATGAAGTAGGCCCCCGCCCCCGCGCGCTCCAGCAGGGCACCAAAGAGAACAAACAGGAATACGTAGCTGGCCGAGACCCCCAGCGGAACCCCGAAAATCCCCTCGGTAGTGAGGAACATCTGCCCCATGATCTTGTTGATGCTCGCACCTTTGTGGGCGATCAGATCGGGCATATAGGGGCCCATGTAGTCGTAAACCATGAAGAGCACCGCGATGACCGGCAGTGCCAGACCCAGCACCCGACGTGCGGCTTTGATCAGCAGGATGATCCCGGCGATCCCGGCGATGATATCCAGTTGAGACCAGTCACCCGATCGGGCATTGAGGGCGTCGTAGTTCAAAAAGATATACAAAGCTGTCAGGGCCGCGGCTGGAGCGATAAAGAAGTTCCAGAACGGAATGGTATGCATGGTGCGCTGGTTCTTGAACATCGGGTACATGAAGAACGCCAGCACCAGCGCAAACGCCAGGTGGATCGATCGGATAAACACACTGTTGACCGGCACGATCACCACATAGATCTGGAACACAGCCCAGGCAAAGGCGATGACCGAGATGAGCCAGTCCTCCCAGCTCCCCGGTTGAAGGACCCGTTGTCCTTCCAGTTTTTCGACGAGTTCTTCCTCTTTGTGAAGATCCTCCTCGGTGACGGTAGTTTTGACCTCTTCCATCTGCACTGCCTCCTTTTGTCATGTTTCTGATTTCTTCAGGCCTCCCGGATCTGAAGAGACGACAAACATGTCCGACCGTCCGGAGAGGGACGGTCAGGCAGGCAGATCATTTGAGGATGCCGGCCTCTTTGAACGCTTTGACCGCACCGGGGTGCTGCTCGATGGAGAGACCATCCAGAAGCGACTCTTTGGTGATGGTTTTGTACGCAGGGTGGAGCTTTTTGAACGCGTCGAAGTTGTCGAGGATCGTTTTGGTCAGCTCGTAGACCACTTTGTCGTCGATCTTGTCGCTGGAGACGAGAACCGCTTTGACCCCGATGCTGGGTGTGTCATGTTCGACGCCTTTGTAGAAGGTACCGCTGATGACACCTTTGGCGTAGTAGGGATACTTTGCGACCAGTTTGTCGATCGGCTCACCGTCGATGGGTACCAGATCGATGTCAACCGAGTTGGCCGCATCTTTGATGTTGGCGGTGGGGTGACCGAAGACGCCGAAGTATCCGTCGATCTTGTGGTCTTTGAGCATGGTCGGTCCCTCAGTGGACTTGAGCTCATTGGCCAGAGCGAGGTCCTCTTTCTTGACCCCAAACGCATCCATGACGATCTCGGTGGTCATGCGGGTACCTGATCCGGGGATATCGATGTTGATCTTTTTGCCCTTCATGTCGGTGATGCTTTTGATCCCGGCATCTTTGCGGACGACAAAGGCCAGTAGCTCAGGATAGATCGCCATGACGCTGCGCAGACTTTTGATCGCTTTGTCCTTGAACTTCCCTTCGCCGTTGAACGCCTGATAGACGGTGTCGGACTGAGCAATACCGAAGTCAAGCTCGCCGGCTTTGATGGTGTTGACGTTGTAGACCGAACCGCCGGTCGACTCGACCGAACAGCGGATGCCGGTCTCTTTCTTGCGCTTGTTCATCATACGGCAGATCGCGCCACCGGTGGGGTAGTAGGTTCCGGTAACGCCGCCGGTACCGATGGTGATGAACTGGGCTCCGAACGAAACGCCGGTGAAGAGGACCGATGCGGTAACGATCGATTTGAGGGTGAATTTGGTCATGTGCTCTCCTTTTGTGAGACAAAATATGTGTTCTGCCGTCCGGTTTTCTAAATGAAATACCCAAACAGGCAACACCAAATCATACCTCAACAAAACTTCAAAAAATATAAAAAGCTCTTATAAAACACCCATCAAATGGCCTTCGGGATTTTGAAAGATATTTTCGATACAATCAGGTATGGAACATTTTATCGCTTATCTCAATCAACAGGTCCCGGAGCCAATGATGCGCCTGGCCGTGGCGCTGCACACCACGCCGGGTCATCTGCTTGTCGCCGGTATGCTGATCGTGCTGATGCTGCTGATCCAGTATATCCTGCGCCATCCGGTGCGCACCACGATCAAACTGGCGCTTTACCTGCGACGCCAGAGCGTTTTCTACCGGCAACTTTTCCACCGCTACGAGAAATTGGTACAGCCACTGCGCTATCTGATCTATCTCTTTTTCTTTCACCGGATCCTGACGCTGTTCGTTTCGGAAGAGTCGATGGGCTTCGGAGTGGAAGTTGCCACCCTGATCGTACTGGCCTGGTGGATCTATGAGATCATCAAGTTCCTCCTCTATATGTCGCTCTCGATCCGCATCAGTCGGCAGGAGAAGGTGCGCAAAGAGTTCTTCAACCTTTTCCTGAACATTGTCAAGATCATCATCGCGGCAGTCGTGATGCTGGTGATCCTGGCCAAAATGGGAGTGGACCTCACCGGCCTGATCACTTCGCTCGGGGTTGGCGGGGTGCTGATCGGGTTTACCGCCAAGGATACGTTGACAAACTTTTTCGACTCGATCCGGCTGGTGAGCGAGCAGGCCTTTCACCTGGGGGACTGGATCGAGACGGAGGATGTGGAGGGGTTCGTCGTCGAGATCGGACTGGCCGCGACGCGTATCCGGACGTTCGAGAATGCATTGGTGACGATCCCCAACTCCCGCCTGGCCAACAGTGCGATCTTCAACTGGTCCGCCCGGCTTGTCGGCCGTCGGATCAAGCTCCATCTGCGCCTGCGCTACAGCTACGACACGGCGGAGATCGGACGGGTCCTTGAAAAGATCCGCGCCATGCTCGAAGCCCATCCCGGAATTGTCAACGAAAAACGGATGCGCCAGCTGATCCGCACAAAACGGACGCTTGAAACGGGTTTGTTCAACATCGATGACAAATACGGTGTCAAGCGGACGTTGTTGGTTTACCTTGACAGTATTGACACCTGGTCGATGAACATTCTGGTCTACGCTTTCTCGGTCTCTGTCAACTGGGAGGAGTGGCTCCAGGTCAAACAGGACGTGCTCGAACGGATCATCGCGATCGTCGACGCCTCCTCTCTGGAACTGGCCGTTCCGACGGAGCAGATACTCCTGGAGTCGTCGGATCGGTCCGAGCGGTGAATGTGTTATAATAACAGAAAAAAGCGAGGAAGCCATGCGTCTGCCGGAAGGATACCGTGACACGATCCGACAAGAGTTCGAAGCGGTTTTTGGTAACGGGGAGGTTTACCTCTTCGGCAGCCGGACCGATGATACACGGCGGGGAGGGGACATTGATCTCTATCTGATCCCGGAAGTCACCGATGAGCTTTTCCAGAAAAAACTCCGCTTCCGGGCACGATTGTTTCGGGAACTGGGCGAGCAGAAGATCGACATCGTCTTTGCCCGTGATCCCGATCGTCTGATCGAACAGGAGGCCCGGCAATGGGGCGTTCGGCTCTGATCCATCGCGAAAAAGTACGCCAAAACCTCGAGGAGAGCTATACCCATCTTCGGCGGCTGGATCAGGCGCTGGATGCGCTGCGTCGTGTTCAGGACTTTCCGATCGATCGGCAACGGTATCAGGAGATTGTCGACCGTGGCGAGACCCTGGCTTACAGCGATCAGGTTATCTACCGATTTTCCAAGCTGCAGGATTGCATGGGAGCCAAACTGTTTCGATCATTGTTAGCCTATCAGGGTGAAAATACCGATCGCCCTTTTCTCGATCTGCTCAATCGGCTGGAACAGATGGGGGTGCTGCGCGTGGAAGAGTGGTATATGATGCGCGATCTGCGCAATGAGATCGCGCACAATTATGACGATGACGAAGAGACCGTTGTCAACATTCTCAATACGATCGAATCACTGAGCGACGACTTGCATACGATTCTTGATGAGGTATCACGGCTCTTATAGTATTACCGTTTATCAAAATGTTGATAATCCTTGATACTGTGCCAGTCGCCGCCCCAGCGCCAGCCGCGTTGTTTGAAAAGGCGGACGGCGGGGTCGTTGTGCAGGAGGACGGCTTTGTCTTTGGGGGCGCTGGAACGGTGTTTGCGGCCTTGTTTGCCGTAGCGCAGGGAAGCCTTGTGGGCGATGTGGCCGTTGCGGGAGATGTAGGGGTTCTCGATGGGGTTGATGTCGATGGCCTTGCCGTAGGAGTGGCGGGACCATTTGGTGCCGCCGGTGACGGGGCGGCAGTTGAAGGCCGAGGTGTTGTCGGCTTCGATGGAGCGGTGGTCACTTGCTCCAAAGTGACTTACCAGCCGCATCTGATGAATAGGGTAGCCGGTGTGGTAGAGTTCGCCGAAGATCTTCGTCACTTCCGGGGCGACGCTCCGGTGGACGATCATCTCCCCGGTGTGGTCTTTTCCGTCGAATCCCCGGTAGGTCATCCGCAGGTAGCGCAGGTCTGAGAGCGGTACAGGGCAGCCCCGTTTCCAGCTGCCGCCGTGGATCATCCGGTTCTGAATGTTCTTGTCAATGGGGTGGATCGAAGCGTGGTAGCCGGCCACCGCCATCAACGGGAGGAGCAAAAGGGCGAGTCTGTTCATCGGAGGTCCTTCAGTATGTCTGTCACAAAATCCAGGTGGGCATTCTCGGCAATAGCCTGTTCGAGATAGGTATCTTTGTCGGTTGCGATCGCAGTGAATGTCTCTGCGAGCCGTGCCTGGAGCGTGTTCAGATGCTCATAAATGACACCCCAGAGCTCTTCGGCATCTATACCAAAATATTCGTGTACCAGTACATTGCGGAAATCGACAATGGCTCGCTTGTCCGGCCCGAATACATCCAGTGCGATGAGCTGCCTGGTCGCTTCACCAATGATCTGAAACTCCCGTACGACACTGTCCCATGAGACAAAGTCATGTTT
>Ga0256835_1001579_pt1 | contig 13517 bp, 13 predicted proteins | sample PIR30metaG_FD_185972 | JGI IMG/M metagenome (GOLD analysis project Ga0256835, IMG submission 185972) | Hydrothermal vent microbial communities from East Pacific Rise, Pacific Ocean - PIR-30 | ecosystem: Environmental > Aquatic > Marine > Hydrothermal vents | place: Pacific Ocean: East Pacific...
ACCCTAGCCATTAAGGCTACGGCGAGCGCCGCCCTAGGGCCGGGCCTGTCCATAATATCCTCAGCAACGCCGCAGAACACGTATATCCTGCCCTTCTTGACAGCCGTTATGTTAGCCCAGCCCTCCCTACTCATTATCTTCTTAATCAAGCTCTTAACGCTCCCGAAGTAGCCGTAGTTGTAATTCATTAATATCACGTCCGGGTTAGCGGCTATCACAGCCTCAGGCGATGCTACGAAGTAAGCGCGGCTCTCATTCTCGAATATGTTGACACCTCCGGCAAGCGTTATTATGTCGTTTATGAAGGACGGCCCTCCTACCGTCCAGTAGTTGGGGTATATCTCGTAGTACACCTTAACTGGCTTCTGCCCTGTCTTATTCAGGTACTCCTCAACCTTGAGCCTTGTCGAGGTTATTATGTTCCTCATCTCCTGCACTACCTTAAGGGCCTTGTCGAAATGCCCGGTTATGAGGCCCACCGTGAGTATGTCGCTGAAGACGTCCGCCATGCTTCGTGATGGGAGGACGAACACCGTTATCCCCATGCCGGCTAGCTCCCTCGCGAACTTCTCCTGCACGCCGGTAGTCATGAAGACTATGTCCGGCTTCAGCATGAGTATCGCTTCAATATTAACCGTTGAGAACCCACCCACTATCTTGATCGTACCGTTCTTCTCCAACTTCTTAACTATCGGTGGGTAGTTGGAGTACTTATCAACCCCAACGACGTTCTTACCGGCCCCCACGAGGAAGAGTATCTCGGTTATTGATGGGGCTGTGGAGACTATCCTCGTGGGTTTTGCGGGTATGGTAACCTGCCTGCCCAAGGCGTCGGTAAGTATCAGTGGGTACCTCATCGAGGCTACCTGCTCCTTAAGCGTCCTTATCTCGCTCCTTAAGGTCGTGACGTTAGTGCTTACCTTCGCTAGGGCTTGGCTCACCGACTTAACCTCACTCATAATCGCCGTTATTGACGTCGATAGGCTGCCGACCCTCTTCTCAACGTTGCTGACGCTTCCCTTAACCCTCTCCACAGCGCTCCTAACCTGACTGACGCTACTCTTGACGTTGCTTAGCTCTCCCTTAACGCTGTTGAGGCCGGCCTTAACGGAGTTTATCCCGCTACTCACCTGGCTAACGTAGTTCTTGACCGAGCTTAGCTCGCTGCTTAGCTTCTGAATCTCCTGACTCTGCCTGCTGAGCATTGACTTGAGGAACTGGTTCTGCTGGTACACTAGGCCCAGCGCTATGAAGCTAACTATTAAGGCAACTATGACTGCGGCGATTACCGCCGCGGTGCTTCCTTTCACAGCTGGACACCGTATCCAATATTTGAGGAAAAGGTAATAAGGCTAAAGTCCGGTCTCTCCCAATCACTATATCGGGAACACGCGGCGGTGCTCTCCATTAACGTTTATGAAGACCTCGATCCTGTCCTGCAACCCGCTCGATAGTATTTTAGGCTTTAGAACTGCTTCGAACTGGAATAGGCCGGCGTGGTCGCCCATAACTATGTTGAGCCTTATGGGAACCGTATCGCCGTCCTCTATCACCACCCTCTTAATACTTAATGCTGAGACGGCATGCATATCCATCTTACCAAGCCTGTAGGGTATTCTAGCCCTGCCCTCAGCCATATCAGTCCCGTCGGCAATGGTTACTATGCCCGCCTCCACAGTCAGTGCCTTCGTGTGCATTTCCGTAGCGTAAATAGCGTGCATAACTTCCTGCCTGAGCGCATACTTCCTCCTACCTATGTCCGGCAGGACCTCCGGTATTATTCTGTCGAGTATGTCCTTAGCTAGGAGCGCTCCAATCATCTCGTGATTCTCCCGGTGAACAGCGTTGCCTATGTCATGCAGGTACGCGGCAAGAAGGACTACGAGTTTAGACTCCTCAATACTTCTGGCTGTCCCGAACTCTAGCGTCGACGGCCTGACGCCGGATTTGATGAGCCTGCTGAAGAGCTCGAGTGCGGCGCCAGACACTATACGTGCGTGCACTATGCCGTGGTCGTTGTACTTGAGCCTGCCGACAGCCATTATGTTTGCAACCTTGATTAGCTCCTGCACCTCATCATCGTTTTCAAGTACCTCATACGCTCTCTTAAGGAGTTTCGACGAGTCTACATGCTTATGAACTAGTGAGGGGTTAACCACCACGCCGTTCAATAAGCCCACCTGTGAGAAAGTAGGTTTTTAGTTAAAACAGTCTTCCCTGCAGTCAGTCGAGGATAATGTCGTCACCGCTCCACTCGGCTCTTCCTCATCATCCCGGTAAAATACTGCCTGCGCCCTCCTTAAGCGCTCTGGATTCCGGCTTACCTCAGAATTACCCTTCTGATCCTGTACTTCGGAACAGCCCTCGGGCTTTCCTGCATTAGCCTCCTTATCGCCAGCCTTATGACGTCGGACCTACTCATTCCGTGAATGAGTGCGTACCTATCGAGCTCCTCAAGCATGGACTCCGGGATCTTGAACGTGACTATCCTCACCGCGAGCCCCCGAAACCTTTCGTCGGGAGGTATACTTAAGCTAATCAGGTTCGCGTGTACATGGTGAGTGAGTTGAGTGAAAGTTTCCGGTGCCTAGGCTGTAAGTTTCACTCTACACGTAATCCCTCACGCCAACGCCCTCCCTGCGCAGGCACCTCATTATCAGGTCCGGCCTATCAGTTATTAAGGCGTCAACACCATCCCTGACAAGCTTAAGCGCCTCCCTACAGTCATTAACCGTCCAGGCCAGAACCTTAACGCCTGCAGCGTGCATCGTCTCAACAAACTCAGGCGTAACTAATGTGTAGTTCACAGATACGGCGTCAGCGCCGCTCATGGATATGGTGAGAAGCGGGTCGACAGGCATGACGTTTAATGTCGCCGCCAGCAGAGCGCCGCGTGTTAGCTCCCTCAACAGCTTTATGAGCGGATGGTATGTTGTCGACACGTACGCGCTACCTATTCCGAAATCCCCGATATTGTCTATGATTTCAGCAAGCCTTAACGCGTTGACATCCCTCTTTACGTCGAAGAGCACCCCTTTGAAGCCGCTTAAGCTACGTAGATGCTCCTCAACCCTCCTAACCTTAAGTATCGGGTCTCTGTAGAATAGCTTATAGTCTATGTATGAGAATATCTGACCAAACACCGAAGCCCTCCTAACCTCACTCGGCCCATGCCTAACCAGTAGCTCCCCGGAGGCCCCGCTACAGACGTCTATCTCAACTATAGGTACCTTAACAGCCTTATAGAAGAGCGTCACCCTACCTGAGTTGCATCGGTGGCCAATAACAGCGACCTGCATTTAAGAACACCTGCGGCTTACTTCTCCTTCACCCCAAGCCTCTTCAGAACCTCGCTAACCTTGGATTCCCTAGCTATTATCAGTAATTCATCGCCGGGGCTTAGCTGCGGGTTCTCGGTAGGCAGTATGAACTCATCCCCCCTAAAGACGGCGCACACTACAGACCCTCCCGGCAGCTTAATTTCTGATAACCTCTTACCGCCTAGCTCCTCACCCACAACGGCCGTTACGAATCTAGCATCACCCTTCAAGAGGCCGGAGCTAGCCTGTCTTAAACCTCTAACCACAGCCAAGACTTCCTTAGCGGCTAGGTTCGTCGGCACGACAACGTTCTCGAGCCCGAGGCCTGAGGCTACGGGCTCTAGGGCTAGGTTCTCGACAACGGTCACGACCTTAGCCGCGCCTAGCTGGCGGGCTATTAGTGAGGATAGTATATTGTCCTTATCGCTACCCGTAGCCGCGACGAATGAGGCCTCACTAACGCCGACGGATTTGAGAACCTCTGGCAATGTCGCGTCTCCGTTAACCACCGAGCAGTCTAGTGACTCGGCAAGCTCCCGCGCGCGGCTGCTATCCTTCTCGATGAGGGTTACGTCGAAGCCCTCCCTAATTAAGCGCTCAGCAATAACGCGCCCCAAGTCACCGCCGCCAGCCACGACAACCTTTGCAGGCAAGCACCATGCGCCGTGAGGATTGAGGCTTGAAGGAAATAAAGTTATCTTTCTCTAACCTGTGTTAATGACGACACAGCCACGAGCACGGTCAGCACCTCTAACCTGCCTAGAAGCATGTTAATAATTAGAACGATTTTAGGAACGAGCGGGAGTGAAGGATTAATAAAGGAGGGCTGTAGCCCGACCGTACCCAGCGACGAGGCGCATGCTAGAAGGGAGTCTGTGAAGCTATAGCCGCAGGCCGCCAGCACGGTAGTTGAGGCGGCTAACGCTACGGCGTACGCAGCAGCTACGGCGAAGCACCTTAGAACCTCACCCTCGGTTAGGGGCTCCCCACCGACCTTAACAACCCTAACCTCACCCTTAGGGGCTATGGACTCCTTAAGAACCCTCCATATAGCCTTTAAAATAACGACAAGCCTGAACTCCTTAATACCGCCTCCCGTAGACCCTACAGCCGCGCCCACGAACATCAGTATTGTTAGGGCGGCTACGCCGCCCCCGCCAAGGCTGTGCAGAGGGAACGCGGGGAAGCCCGTCGTACTTACTGCTGAGAGGGATTCGAAGAACGACTTACTAATCCCTAGGCGGGGGTTGCTTAAGTACATTATGGCACCACCTAGTACCAGTAGCGTTACGAAAGAGATCGTCTGAGGATCTCTAATTAGGGACTTGAAGTCCCTTCTTAATAGCTTGAAGTACGTTAGGAAGCTCTGAGCGCTGATGAACATGAATACGGACGCCACGAGTAGTGAGGGGCCTGCAAGCCTGGCATATGATGTGAACCCCCCGGTGGAGACAGTCGTTAACGAGTAGACCAGCGAGTCAAACGGCTTAAGGCCGGAGGCGATGTAGGCTGTAAGCGCTGCCGCGGTAAGCGCTACATATATTAGCACGACAGCCCTAGATAAAACCCTGCTTCCCGGGAACCCCATAGGCTTCCTGAAATGTATCACTAGCAACTTATGTGAGGCCGAGCCCGGCTTAAGGAGCATTGAGAGAGTAAGGACTACTATGCCTAGGCCGCCGAGCCACTGCAGCCAAGCCCTCGCGAAGACTAGGGAATGGGGTAGTCTGCCGCCAAGAACACTTAAGCCCGTCGTGGTGATTCCGGAAACGCTGTCGAATAGAGCGTTCACGAAGCTAACCCCGTATAGGGTCCATATGGCGGCATTAACTAGCGCCGGTGTGATGAAGGAAGCCAGAGCAACTGCGGAGGCTTCAGGGAGCTCCAGCGCTTCAGGACGTGTTAGCCTAGCAAGAACCGCGCCTACCAGCAGCATCGCTGCGGATGCGAGCAGGTACGCGGGCCAGTAGCGCTCACCGTAGTATGCGGCCACCGCTGCGGGGGCGGACTCGGCAACGCCGAACAGGGCCAGCATTAGGCCGAGGTAGTGTGCAGTCCCGCGGCCGCTCATCCAGCATCCTCTAAGAAGGTATTGCCGGGCTAAAGAGATTACTGCAGGGAGCGTCTGACGGGGATTCTGTCGTCATCCCCTCGGTCAGTAGCGACGGCTTTCACCATCTGCCAAGTTAAATCTGGTTTTGGATAGGGAAAAAGTCGCGGCCTAACGTCTGGAACTGCTTAGCAGGTTCTCAACAGCCTCGGCAACCCTCCTAATACCCTCAACGATCCTCTCCTTACTAACGCAGAAGCTGAACCTAACGTAATCCTTGCCGGCGGTGTTCGGGAACGCGGTACCGGGTAGTGTGACCACGTAGTACTTATCTATCAGGTAGTCTACGAACTCCTCAACACTGAGTCCCGCCTCCCTAAGCACCTTACTTACCCGCGGGAATTCGTAGAAAGCCCCCTTACTCGCCCACACCTCGAAGCCCGGCACCTTCCTTAACTCTGACACCATGACGTCACGGCGCTCCTTAAAGAGACGTATCATCTCCTTAACAGGCGTCCAGTCACCCTTAAGGGCGGCGACGGCGGCCGCCTGACTTATGGAGGGCGGGCAGGACCATACGTTAACGGCGAGCTTAGTTAAGCTATTCACCACCTCCCTCCTGCTGACGAGGTACCCGACCCTCCAGCCGGTCATGGAGAATGTTTTAGAGAATCCGTTAAGGTAGACAACATAGTCACGCCAGTCTGGATACTCCATGAATGACTTGAACACGCCCTCCTCGTAGATGAAGTTATCGTATATCTCATCAACTATCACTACCAGCCCCTTCTCACGAGCTAACTCCATAATCCTGTCAAGCTGCTTAGCCTCGAATATAGCTCCTGAGGGGTTGTGCGGGTTGTTGATGGCTATTGCCTTAGTCCTCGGAGTTATCAGCGACTCTATCAGCTCGAGGTCTAGGGCGAACCCGCGCTCCGGGCCGAGCCACTTGAGCGGGGCGTAGACTGGTTTAGCGCCTAGGAACTTAGGGGCCTCCGAGTAGACGGGGTATGTTGGTTCGGGGACTATTATCTCGTCGCCCGGCCTTAAGTAGGCTGCAAGCGCTAGGAACGCGGCGCCCTTAGTACCTATGGTTACTAAGACCTCATCACTCCTCACGTCACTCCCGTACCTCTCATTCAGGTAGTCGGCTATCGCCTGCCTCAGCTCAGGTATGCCCTGAGTCTCAGTGTATCCTGTGAACCTCCTCCTTAGGGCGTCGATGCCTGCCTCAACTATGTGGTCGAACGTCGGTATGTCGGGCTGGCCAACGCCGAAGCTTATCACGTCCTTACCCTCGGCCTTAAGCCTCCTAGCCCTCGCTATGTAGGCGAAGCCCTTCTCCCCCAGCAACCCCGATATGCACTCCCTAATCCCGGCTGTTGGGGCAACCAACGCGTCCACCACACCCTATAGTGGCGACGCGTTAAATAACGTGATATGCCTTAACGGTTCACGCATGCGTGAGGGGAGGCTGAAGAGTCCTTCGACCCGCGTGGGGTGTGCTCGCGTTTTTTATACAGTATAAGGAAAAAGAGAACTAAAAACTTCCTCACCCACAATATACGTGGTGATGTTATGGGGGGAGTCTGCGACGACGTGGTTGAGGAGGTTCTTAAGGTCGTGTGGCCCAAGCCCATGAAGCTCTTCACAGCCGGGCCCGTAGCTTGCTTCCCCGAAGTCCTTAAGGCTATGGGCACTCAAATGTTCAGCCACAGGTCTAAGGAGTATAGGGAGCTCCACAAGGATACTGTGGAGAGGCTGACCAAGTTCCTCGAGGTTAAGGATGGTGTGGTCCTCCTATTCCCAAGCAGCGGTACGGGAGTTATGGAGGCGAGCATACGTAATTTCGTGAGGCCCGGAGGTAAGGTCCTCGTTACGATAATAGGTTCCTTCGGGAAGCGGTATAGGGATGTCGTAGAGACTAACGGCAGGGTCCCGATAGTACTTGAGGTTGAGCCCGGAAACCCCGTCACTCCGGAGGAGCTTGACGACGCTCTTCGCAAGCATCCTGAGGTGGAGGCGGTCACGATAACGCATAATGAGACGAGCACCGGCGTGCTGAACCCGCTGAAGGAGCTGGCTAAGGTGGCTAAGGAGCACGGAAAGATGGTGTTTGTTGACGCCGTATCGGCTATGGGGGCGGCCGACATTAAGTTCAGCGAGTGGGGTCTTGACGTAGTCTTCAGCAGTAGCCAGAAAGCCTTCGGGGTGCCGCCCGGGCTCGCTATAGGGGCATTCAGCAGCGAGGCGTTGGAGAAGGCTAAGAGCATCCCGAACCGTGGCTGGTACTTCGACGTCCTAAGATACCTGAGGTATCAGGAGGAGCAGTGGTCGACGCCGTCCACGCCCCCGATACCTCAGATAATAGCGCTAAACGTCATGCTGAGGGTTGTGGATAGGATGGGCGGTAAGTACGAGTGGCTTAAGATCTACGAGCATAGAGCAAAGAAGATAAGATCCGGCGTTAAGTCAATAGGCCTTAAGCTCTTCGCGCGTGAGGGTTACGAGAGCCCGACGATAACATGCGTTAGGGCCCCTCCAGGCGTCAGCGGCTTAGACATATACAACAGGATGAGGGAGAGGGGCTTCGAGCTTGCTAAGGGGTACGGGCAGTTTAAGAAGACCACCTTCAGGATAGGGCATATGGGGTACATGCCTGACGAGTATATTGATGAGATGCTGCGTAATCTGAAGGAAGTTGTTGAAGAGCTTTCTAAGTCAAGTAGCAGTGCTTAGGCGGGGTGCCCGGAATGGTGAAGGTGTTGGTTGCAGCTCCAATACATCCAGACGCCGTCAAGATGCTTAAGGACGCGGGATTCGAGATCGTATATGAGGAGTACCCGAGCGTTGAGAGGCTTAAGGAGTTAATCCGGGACGTGGATGCTATCATAGTTAGGAGTAAGCCTAAGGTCCCTGCCGAAGTTATAGAGGCTGGCGAGAAGCTGAAGATCATAGCTAGGGCCGGCGTTGGGCTTGATAACATAGATCTGGAGGCTGCCAAGAAACGCGGCATTAAGGTGGTGAACGCGCCTAGAGCCCCAATGCGGAGCGTTGCCGAGCTTGTGTTCGGCCTCGCGCTTGCCCTGCTTCGCAGGATAGCGTATGCCGACAGGAAGATGAGGGAGGGGGAGTGGGTTAAGAAGAAGTGCCTGGGTGTCGAGCTCCACGGCAAGACCATAGGCATTGTCGGCTTCGGCAGGATAGGTAGGGAGGTCGCTAAGATCGCTAAGTATGGCTTCGGAATGAATATCATGTACTATGACGTAGTCAGAGCTCCTAAGGAGGTTGAGGAGGAGCTAGGCGCCGTTAAGGCCGATCTTGAGGAGATACTGCGTAAGGCCGATATAGTGACGCTTCACGTACCGCTGCTTGAGAGCACTAGGCATATGATTAATGAGGAGAGGCTTAAGCTCATGAAGAAATCAGCCATACTGATAAACACGTCCAGGGGCGCCGTGGTTGATACGGAAGCCCTAGTTAAGGCGCTTAAGGAGGGCTGGATAGCGGGCGCCGCCCTCGACGTGTTTGAGGAGGAGCCCCTGCCTAAGGGGCACCCGCTGACGAAGCTGGACAACGTAGTCCTAACACCCCACATAGGTGCTTCGACGGAGGAGGCGCAGAGGAGGGCTGGAATAGAGGTAGTTAAACAGATAATTGAGTATTTGAAAAGTAGTTAGCACGGACCATAATAAAATTCAGACCTTTTTCCGAGGCCCAAATTAAAAATACGTTATTAATAAAGGCAGGCAGAATAGCTTGAGCACGCATAGGTGGGTGACTGTTATTGGGAAGTAGCGAGAGAGTTCAAGTTAAAATCCCTAAGTACAGAATACCGCGCAAGCTTGTTAAGCCCGTCCTGCTGAACGTCGACGCTCTCCTACCGCATGAGGAGATAATTAACGAGAGACTTAACGAACTCCTCAAAAACATGCTTGAGCTAGGCGCTGTTGACATGCCGATAATAGTTGCGCCAATACCGGGCACTAAGAAGTACTTAATAGTTGACGGGCATCACCGGTGGGCAGCGTTGAAGAAGCTCGGCGCTAGGAAGGTCCCCGCCATAGTTATAGACTACTTCAGCCCCAACGTTAAGGTGTATACGTGGTTCCCGGGCTTTAAGGGCGATATTAATGATTTTCTGAATGAGATTAAGGCGTCCGGCATCAAAGTGAAGCCCATTGGCGGGGAAGGGGGTCTTGAGTCGCTAGTTAATTCCTGCCGCATCGATGGTGAGGAATGCTCGTTCATACTGGTCTGTAGGGACGGAAGGAAGTACGCGCTTTCAGGCTGGTTAGCGGGCCAGAAGAGAGTTGTTAAGGCTCTTGATAAGCTCGCCAGCGAGGGTAAGATACTCATGATATGGTATGGATTGCTTAAGGACGCCCTTAAGGATCTTGAGGACGGCGCTATAGACTGCCTGCTAATTAGGAGGGGGCTAACCAAGCATGAGGTTATGGATGTTGTTAGGAGGGGAGGCGTGCTACCCCCCAAGACTACGAGGCACGTGCTACCCTTCATCCCCGAGAAAACCTACACGAAGCTCTCGCTCCTGCGTTAAGGCAGTTCCCACAAACCCCAACCATTCAGGGTTATGCAGGCGCCATAGACGCTAACTTATCGAGGAATCTGAGCCTCTTAGCAGGGTCTGGGTGTGTCATGAAGATCTCGGTAGCTGTTAGCCTCGGCTGCGACTTAATCCACTCAACAACCTCGTCGATATCGACAGCACCTCCCCTAACGACTATCCCCTCCTCCGGGTCTGCGATTAGGAATGCCTTAAACTTCCCGGCACTTGCGACCTTGCTGGGGGCGAATCTCTTGAGCTCGCCGCTAATCACCAGAATCCTTGCTAACGCCCTCTGGAGCCTCCTAGCTCCGTTAGGTATTGTTAGGGCGGCGTGAGCGTCAGCGTAGTACTCTCTAAGCCTGCTGACGTAAAGTACGGCGAAGTTGAATAGGAAGGACACACCCATTAAAACCATGCCTATTAGCGGCAGTAGTGACGCCTCACTCTCGCGCTCGTCGCCGAACCATCCGAAGTACATGAGCATCCTGCCGATCCAGAATATTATCGCTGGGAGGAGGCTTATCACCATCATTAGCTCGACATCGCGGTGCTTGATGTGGCCTATTTCGTGAGCTATTACCGCCTCAATCTCATCTTTAGGTACGGATCTTATCAAGCCCTCGGTAACCGCCACCTTATAGCCTGTCAGCGAGTTCCCGTAGGCGAAGGCGTTAGGTACGTCGACGCGTGCCAGCATAGCCTTTGGAACGAAGCCAAGTCCCGAGGCCCTCGCTACCCTCGCAACGATATCCTCAACCCACGCTAGCTTCCCACCCATTATCGGTTCAACATTGTACGCGGATTCGAGTATCTTAGGCCCTACTAGCCACTGTATGAAGTGGATCGTCACTATAAATGCTAGCGAGCCTAAGGCAATCACATACACGTTAGCTCCTGGCGTTACGAAGAACATGAATATTGCAGTGAGTATCAGCGTCGATATGCCTATGATTGTCGCCAGCGCCGCTATCATTGACGCCTTAAGCTTGGCTAATACGTTAACCAAACACCCCCACCCTAAACTAACCCTTATTAAGAGGGCGAATTAAACTTGTCGCCCTCACGAGGGGCGCTGGAGCGGCGGCTTAAGCCGTGTTTTCAGTACTTGAAGGCGGAGGAAATGGCGTTCCTAACGTCTGCCGGGAGGCTCTTATAGTCGACCTCGGAGTCCTTAAGATCCTTGAACTCGTCAAGCTCCAGCAGGTCCCACTTCTTCGGCTCCTCATCCTCCTTAAGCTTGTACGACCCGCTGAACGTCTTATGAACGGCCACGAATGCTTTCCCGTCCGGCGTTCTCAGCACCTCAACAACCATTAGCTCCAGCCCCTTCTTAACGAGGTATGCGGCCTCCTTAGTAGCCCTCAGCATTCCCGAGCACCAGTATCCTCTGAGTACCTGTTATTTAAACATTTACTGACCCTTCCTACCGCTACCGCCTTTCCTACTGCCGTCCCTCTTGCCGAAGATGTTGTTCAGTATCTTCTCCGGGATCTCGTAGGTTACTGACGCTACCTTAGCAACGTAGTTATCTGAAGGCGTTGATTTCGGGACCCCCGTCTCGAGAGATATTACCTGCTTCCTAATCTCCTTCTCAACCCTATTCCTTATTGAGCCTGTAGAGATCTCCTCAGCTATCTTCACAGCGACGAAGAACTTCGTGAACCTCCTTATGGTTTCCTCGAATTCCGGTAGTGCTTGAAGCATCCGCTTTATTATCTTCGTTATGAATTCGTACGGCTCGAAGTCAAGGTAGTAGAGCGTGAGGGCGAATCTAAGTATCTTAGCAACGTCACCTTCACTTATCTCCGGCATCAGCGACTTAATCCCCTCGCGGACCTTCTCTATAGGTAGGTCGGAGTTAAGTAGCTTTATAACCTCCTCATACCTCATCTCCTTATCAAAGACCTTCTGGAATAGACCCTCACAATCCTCCCTTATACCTAACCCTCTCACACCAACTATGTACATACTGATCAGCTCCTTCTCGAATATGTCGCTTGGCTTCGAAGCCCCTCTGAACGGCTCGACACCCTCGATTTCAAGGTGCTTCTTAACGAGCTCAGCCGCCTTCTCACGCGTTGGCTCAGGATCCAGTATTAGCTCGCTGATAGCGTCTACGTACGCCTTAACCCTCTTCCTCTTAGCGTTCATCAGCCAGCACCTCACCCCTCATTCTCGACACGCATAACGCGTTACGAAATTTATTGCTTCCCATACCTATCCCCAACACTTATAAAATAACAATAACGCATCAGTAACATAAACCAATGTACCTAAACTACAGGCTGGTTTGAACTTAGCTGCTGCCCCAACACAAGCGCGTCAATACGGGCGGGCGGTAGGTCGAAGTTAATTACCCAGTAACGACCCCGACCTAACTTGAGATGAAGCACTGCGGTTCCAAGCACCACAGTCCCTGCCGGGAGCTCGGTTAGCCTAACTCTATGGGTGAGTAGAAGGGCCTTACGCACTCCAGCCATCGGGTGCAGCAACTCAGCCTCATAGATTGCTGGAAATCTATAGTCGCCGCTCCTCAGCAGGATCGCAGTGCCATTCAAGAGTAAGGTGATTTCGTAGGGGCCTGAAGCTCTTTCAACGCGCCTGCAGTTAACTAGCCTTAAGGTGTATTTAACGCCCTTAAAAACGCCCTGCGTAACCCTACGGGTTGCTAGTAATGTCAGTAGGTTTGGGTGGAGTATCTCGCCGACGCTGAAGGCCTCGTTAAGGAAGCTCTTGGGGGTCAAGTTGCGTAGCAGGCCTTCAGCGCGTAGTCTCTTAAGGCAGCTTAAGGCATCGGCACTATCGAAGCATAGGAGGTCTACATCGGGTGACCGGCTGGAGCTTGGGTATAGACCTAACGCACTGCCTGTGAGCCAGCATGTAAGGCCGCACGCATCCTTAAGCAAGCGGATTAGCTCGACAGCCCTGCGCACATGTTCTGGACCGCGTTCAGCCTTACGTATAATGCTTAGCGTTCGGTCGTAGGCACTCACGTAGAGTTTCACATCAACCCATGGGAGGACGGGGACCTCACAACCTATCTCCTTAACGAAGCGTATATAGTGCCTATAGAACCTTCTAGTTATGGCGAGCGACTCGCCCGCTCTCTTCACCCTACGCCCGCCGACGAACCTCGGTATGGCGACCACGCCTTCGGGAGGGTGGATACAGCCTTTTACAATCCATATAGACCCATCACTAAGGGCTACTATATCACCCTCTATAGGCGCTACAGCCGCTGTGTACGGCCCTCCGGTGCAACGGTCACGCATTCCCATTGCTGGTTGCGCTGTAGTAGTTTGCAGGCGCCACACCTACGGGCTTGCCTAGCTTGCGGGAGTGTCCGCGCCTACGCCACACACTCTTCGACTTCCCTCCGCGGATGCTGCCCTTCTTCAGCGTTAGCTTAACCCTGCTACCGGCGCCACCCTCCCTACTCCTCCGCTTGCTCAGTATGCTTACGTTAACCTTATACACTATGAACCTGCCGCGCCTCCTCCTATGCACCTTCAGATACCCTTTCTCCTTAAGCTCCCTTAGAACGTAGCCCGCCTTCTTAGTGCTCATCTTGAATGCC
>Ga0256835_1001580_pt1 | contig 13516 bp, 12 predicted proteins | sample PIR30metaG_FD_185972 | JGI IMG/M metagenome (GOLD analysis project Ga0256835, IMG submission 185972) | Hydrothermal vent microbial communities from East Pacific Rise, Pacific Ocean - PIR-30 | ecosystem: Environmental > Aquatic > Marine > Hydrothermal vents | place: Pacific Ocean: East Pacific...
TTACTTCTCCTCTAACGGGTATTCTCCTCCTATCAATCACTATTGTTACATCGTTAGCTCTACTCCATTCATCCAGTATAGCTGCTAGCCCTCCCCTCGTCGGGTCACGTGCTCCTGTTATGTACTTCCTATACTTCTTTATCACTGGTAGAACAGTCTTTACTAGAGGTTTGGAATCGCTTCTTAGACCAGTATTCTCGTCCAGTATCCCTAGTCTCGCTGCGAGTATTGCGGCTCCATGCTCGGCGATCGGCCCGGTAACAATTATCTTGTCGCCGGGCTCGGGCTTATCGATTAAGGGGTTCTCCGATAATCCTATACCGGTACATGATATAATGATCTTGTCTATCTTCCCCCTCGGCATAACCTTGAAGTCTCCGCCTATCAGTGCGACATTGTTTTCTCGTAGTACGCTTATCATGCTCTCAACTATTTTCTCTAGAACTTCCTTCTCCAGTCCCTCCTCGACTATGATCATATCCATGAATGCTATGGGTTCGGCCGCCATCATGACAAGGTCGTTGAGGACTCCCGACGCTGCTAGATGCCCGATGTCTCCGCCTGGAAAGAATATGGGGTCTATCGTGAAGCCGTCGCTGGCCAGAACTATTGAGCGTCCATCAATCTTGAGGGTTGAACCGTCGTCGAGAACATCTAGACCATATCCATTCAGGGCTCTTCGTAGGTTGGGCGGTGTCTTCTTAACAATTAGGTTCTCGATGATCTCAGCCATTTCTTTGCCGCCGGCTCCATGAATAATCGTTATCTTATCGTTCACTAAAGGTCACCGGTTTATCACTTAGGATTATATGGTCTAAATACTGTATTTCTGAAAAACTGTTTATCTATACATAACATAATATCTTGGTGTTTCACTGTGTTTTCTTTCTGTGTACATGTGTTGTTATAGCCATTATGATCGATAAGGCAACTATTATGGCGAGGATGCCGCCGATTACTTCTCCCTCTGTGAAGGGCGACTTGTTTGTTGTAGGGCATATTGCTTCGTACTTGAGGGTTAGGTTTTCGTGATCATTTATTATGATGTGAACATTGTACTGGCCCGATAGAATGTTATCGAACATCACATGAAGATATATTTTCTTTGTCTCGTTCTCGCTGGGTATTCCATAACCGTAAAAATAGAAGGATATGTAGATGTCTTTGCCTACCCTCCAGTGTTTCAGGTCTACGATGTCGTATCTACTATAATGTGTTGTAAGCTCTACTGTTACACCAAGTTTTTTCTCTAGGCAGCTATACTGGAAGCTTGGAACAATCGATGAAGGATATACTTCGTAGTATCTCCTAGTACTTACTGCTTTGAATATCTCTACTACTAGGTCGCCTGCTAGATGCGGCATTACGGGTATTGAGAGCGTGAATTGTTTCTCGGGCGATGTAATGGTCTCTGTTATAGTGTATCCTAGTTGTTCTCCCTCTGGCGTGTTGAGAGATATTGATACTTTATGGTCTGTGAGGTTCTCGAAGATTATTTTTATCGATGCACTATAGTTTGCCAGGTATGATTGCCCGTTTATCCTATGGATCGAGACTGGAAGAACTATTATAGTTCTATTGCCATTGTAGTGGGCGGTGTAATAATATGTTATTCTAAGCGTGTTAGTGCCTGTCCTGAGATTACTCAGTACTACCTTGTAGATTGGTAGTGCTATTTTTCCGGCAACGTATTCTCGTCCCGTGATAACTGGTTCGATCGTCTTGTTGTTCAAGGTTATGCTTATTGTTGAAGCACTGGGTGCTTGGGCAGGTATCATTATCGTTTGTTGTTGAGTGGTCGTGGAGTATATAGTGTATGTTATTACTGTGTAGACTTTCAAGTAATCGTCTTTACCCGTTATTGTCAGTGTGGCGTCTTCGTGTAGAATGTTTATTGGGGGTGGTGTGTCTTGTGCATATACCTGTGTGTCATGGAGGATGAAGGATTGTATGATTATTCCTATGATAAGCAGTATTAATACATGTGTATAAGGTCTTGTAAGCATTTCGGGCTTCCACCAATACCTGTATAGGGGTCTATTGATAATTTGTTGTTATCCTTATATATACTATTATCAAGTCTTATTGCTAGTAGATATTTCCCTTAACGCTTCATTGATTATTTCTGCTAAGAAACCTATTGATCTCTTAACGGGATCCGAGATCTCTATACCTATATCAAGGCTGGACGCTATGATCGCTACTACATAGACTTGCTCAACACTGGTCTCGGCCTCGAGGATTTTGAGAATAAGCCTGATAGGTATGTTATGTGTTGTCGCAAGCGTGAAAGCGTCACGTACATTCTCTATGGTCGTCACAACTATTGTTCCTGGAGACATGTTTTCGGCATAGCCTGCATCAACTATTATCAGTCCTTTTGGGTCAGCGTGTTTTATATCTTCAATACATGTCTCTAATCCATACTCGCAGTAGATTAATCGTTCCGCACCATTATCTTTATCCAGCAGTTCGTAGAGTATGAGGGCGGCTCTATCATCTGATCGTAGTGGTGAGCCCACGAACGCAATAATATAGTTGTCAATGAGTTTTTCCTTGAAAAAGCCTAGTAGTTCTTCTCTGCCTGGATTTATCATTGTGCTGGTCATTATTTCTCATCTTTGATACGATGTTCTAGGATGAAGTATTGTTTTCTATGGAATATAGTGTGTTTTCCGATAATGTGTTTTCTCATATAGCGTCAATCTATCGTGGAGAAGAGATCATAATAGGGAAACGTGTTTGTTGTTTAAAAAAGGTGTTATTTTGGAGTGTTTACGGCGCGCTTTAGCAGGTCTTCCCAGACCATGTCCACGTATTCCTGGAACTTCTTGAGTAGTTCTCTGTTCTCCGGTTTTAGTAGGTGCTTGAATCTGCCCTGTACTTCAACGAATTTCTCTATGGGCTGCTTGAGGCTTGGGTTTCTAGCGATAGCGAGGCTCCTGTCGGTCAGCATATATCCTGTCTCTGGCGTCCACTCCCAGAGCGGGAAGTAGCATGTATCTACCGCTCTCCTGGCGATCTCGATTGCTAGTTCGGTGCCATGTCTCCATCCACGGTCACATGGGCTTAGCGCGTGGATGAATGCTGGGCCGTCAACCTCTATTCCTTTCCTGACTTTCTTCATGAGGTCTAGCCAGTGGGCTGGGGTTGCTGTTGCCACGTATGGTATGCGGTGCGCGACCATTATGTCCGCTATGGGTTTCTTTGCCTGCTGTTTGCCGGGTATGACTTTTCCTACGGGGCTGGTCGTTGTCCATGCGAATGGCGGTGTTCCACCGCTTCTCTGTATACCGGTGTTCATGTATGCCTCGTTGTCGTACAGGATGTATAGGAAGTCGTGGCCACGCTCAGCTGCTCCGCTGAGGGCCTGGAATCCGATGTCGAATGTTCCTCCGTCTCCTCCGAAGATCACTACGTCGACGTGGTCGTAGGGTAGTCTGCCTGTCTTCTTCAGTGCTTTGATGGCTGCTTCTACTCCGCTGCCTGTTGAGGCGGCGTTCTCGAAGGCATTGTGTATCCATGGGACTGCCCAGCTGGTGTACGGGAAGATCGTGGTTGCTACTTCTAGACAGCCCGTTGCGTTAACCACTATTGTTGGGCCTCTGAACGCGAAGCTGGCGAGCTTGACTATGATGGGGGCTGCACATCCGGCACATAGTCTGTGGCCGGGTAGTAGTGCTGGTCTCTTCTGCTCTGCTAGCTGTCTGGGGTTCAGTATTAGTGGTAGTTCTCCTTTCCAGCCAGGCTCGAAGATCCAGAGCTTATAGGCGGGCTCGCCCTTCTTGATCGGGACCTGGGGTAGGGTCTGTTTGGGCATTTCTCATTACACCTCCTCTTTACTCCCTTACACCTAGGAATTTGAGTCTCTCCTTCACCTCTCCTGTCTTGGCTATCTCGAGGAGCTCCATGAACATCTTCTCGATCATCTCTGGCGGTGCATCCCTACCTCCTAGTCCGTAGACGTAGTTGACTAGTAGTGGTCTCTCCTTCAAATCGTATAGCGCGGTGTTTATGTCTAGGAAGCTCGGGCCGTAGCTTCCGAAGCTTATGCCGCGGTCCATTACTCCTACTACTTTTACGCCTTTCAGCATCTCTGCTAGCTCTTTATGCGGGAACGGCCTGAACAGCCTTATCCTGATCGTTCCTACCTTGTATCCTCTGCTTCTCAGCTTCTTGACTATGTGTCTTACTGTTCCTCCAGTGCTTCCCAGAACGGTTACGACTACGTCTGCGTCTTCTACTCCGTAAGGTACTAGTACGCCATCACCGTACTTTCTGCCTGTTAGCTCATACCATTTCTCGTTTACTTCTCTAACAACTTCTGGTACGCGCTTCATTGCCTCGATCTGGTGCATTTTGTGCTCGAAGTAGTAGTCGTATAGGTCTAGTGGTCCGAAGCTCAATGGTCTGGCAGGATTGAGTATCAGTGGTACTTCTTCGTCGAAGTAGTCTACCTTTACCTTGGGGTATGTCTTCCTGTAGCCGCCTAGGAACTTGTGTACTTCCTCGTCGGGTAGCATCCTGATGTTCTCGAGTGTGTGGCTTAGGAAGAATCCGTCGAGGTTGACGGCTACTGGTAGGAGTACTCTCTCGTCCTCTGCGATCTTGAACGCCTGTATTGTTGTGTCATAGGCTTCCTGTACGTTCTCGACGAAGATCTGTACCCATCCGCTGTCTCTCATGCCGTAGGCGTCGCTGTGGTCGTTGTGTATGTTGATAGGTGCTGATAATGCACGGTTTGCTACAGCAAGTACTATTGGGAGCCTGAGGCTTGCAGCGATGTAGAGTATCTCCCACATCAGGGCTAGTCCGTTGGCTGCTGTTGCGGTGAACGCTCTCGCGCCGGCTGCTGCGGCGCCTACACATGCGCTCATGGCGCTGTGCTCGCTCTCGACGGGTACGAACTCTGTGTGTACTTCTCCGTCTGCGACGAACTCGGAGAACTTCTCCACTATTATGGTCTGTGGTGTGATCGGGTATGCGGCGACCACGTCTACTAGGCTCTGCTTGGCCGCGTAGGCGACTGCTTCGTCACCGTTAACGGTCATGAGGATTTGTTTCTCAGGGGGGATCTTGGGGGTTTTAACTGCTTCAGTCATACATGTACACCTCCGGGGAGGTTTACTCTGTAGGTTCGGGCTCCATTGTTATTGCTTTGACCGGGCACTCGTGAGCACAGAGGCCACAGCCCTTACAATAGTCATAATTGATCAGTATTTTCTCGCCGTCCCAGATCACGGCCATGTCCGGGCAGTAGATCCAGCACAGCATACATTTAACGCACTTGTTATGATCTACGACAGGCCTTAGTGCTCTCCAATCACCTGTCTTATAGTCGGTCGACAGCCTGAAGGGTATAGCTCCGATCGGGAGTTCTTTATAACCACGTAGTTCGGCCATCGGGTTACACCTCCTGGGCTAATTCATAAGCTTTCTTTACGAGCTCGATGTTCTTCTCGGCTAGTGGGCCTGGGAACCTCTTCTTTATGGCTTCTTCTAGACCCTCCCAGCTTACTAGTTTTGAGGCCTTGAGGAGGGCGCCGATCATTGCTGTGTTGGTGATCGGTCTCTTGAGAATGTCTAGCGCTAGCTTTGTAGCGGGTGTTATGAATACCTTGTATTCCCCCTTACTAATACCTATATTATTATATAGTTTCTCGGCGTCTCCCTCGTAGTTGACAACGATTATGCCGCCCTTCTTGAGGCCCTGTGTAACGTTCACATTCTTAAGTAGAGTAGGATCTAGCACCACAACGATGTCGGGCTCATAGACCATACTGTGGATCTCAATGGGCTCCTCGCTAATCCTCGTAAACGCTAGGACTGGCGCACCGCTTCTCTCTGGGCCGAATGCCGGGAAGCTCTGTACATGCTTGCCATCGATAGCCGCAGCCATTGCGAGAATGTTTGATGCAGTCCAGGCACCCTGGCCTCCTCGGCCGTGCCAACGAACTTCAATCAAGGCCATATCCGATCATCTCCATTAAACCATGTCTGAACAGGATTACAGAGGTCTGTTACCCTACTCACTCCGAGATTATAAATCTCATAAAATAAAAACTGTTCTTTTCATGAATAATTGTTTCCAATGATTACAATGTTACAATTTTACAGAAGTATTATAGTTTTTCATAACTACACCAAATACAATTCTTATAATCAGTTATACGTTTTAGACTTTGAATACTTTAGCTCATATGAAATAATATTTATTTATTTAATTAAACATTTTAAAATTAACTATCAAACAAAATATTTAAGTCAAGGAAAAATATAATAAATTAATTGAACCCACACAAGAGGGATAATTATGAAGGTAGAGAAAGCGGTTTCAAAAGTTGCAGCCTATATAATTATCGCTGTAATTATTACAGCGTTAGTAACCGGTTCGGCAGTCTACTTAGCGACACGAGGACAGGTACACACGGTAACAACAACCTATACATATACAAAAACCGTGCCGCAGACTCAGACAGGTACATCTACCCAGACAACGACACAATCACCAACAGGTCCCACGATAACGTTGATGGTTTATGGCCCATGGGCAGGTGATGAGGCAAAATATTTCCAGGCGGTAATCAACGCCTATGAAAGACTACATCCTAATATTAAGATAAAGTATGTGACAATGAGAGCCGAAGACCTAGCCGCAGCTATGCCGATCCAGTTTGCCGCACACACCTCTCCTGCCGATGTAGTATTTACTCCATGGGCTTGGTGGATCGTGAAGATGGCTGAGAAAGGCTATGTTGAAGACTTATCCAATGTGGTAAACGCTAACGAGTACATACCAAGCATTGTAAAGAAGGTTGAATGGAACGGTAAGCTCTGGGCTGCACCATTCACGATGTGGCTAAAGCCAGGATTCTGGTACAGGAAGTCATTCTTCGAGAAATACGGGCTGCAGCCTCCGAAGACCTGGCAGGACTTCCTCAACCTACTTAACAAACTTAAGAAGATACCGGGTATAAAGCATCCAATAGTCTCGGGCGATAGTACTGGATGGCCTCTCAGCGACATAGTCGAGCACTTCATAATAACGTTCGGCGGCCCACAGCTACAGCTTGACCTAATATCCGGAAAAGTCAAGTTTAACGACCCTAAGGTCAAGGAAATATTCGAGAAATACCTCATACCCCTAATCAAGAACGGAGACTTCAGTCCCCCGGTAGAATGGACAACAGCTGTACAGCTATGGTGGGACGAGAAATACGGGCTATACTTCATGGGTACATGGATAACAGGTATGGTCAAAGACCCTAATGACCTAGCATTCTTCACGCTGCCTGGCTGTAGAGGAATTGTAGGAGGTGCGGACTACGCCTTCGTACCAAAGTTCGCGCCACACATGCAGCAGGCTCTAGACTTCATAAAGTTCGTTGCGACAAAGGGACAGGAGATCCACGCCGCGCAGCCATCAGGTAAGATACCGACATGGCTAAAGGCTGATCCTAACAAGATCTGGGGTCCGATGAAACAGGTGTATATGACGGTCAAGGAGAAAGGACTACAGATACTACCAGATCTTGACGACAGCGTCGGTGGTGATTGGCAGAAACTCTTCTGGGACCAGCTGAAACTACTATGGGTAGAGCCCGACAAGCTAGACCAAGTACTGAACACATTAGCACAGCACTTCCCATATAAAGAGACGCAAACATCATCCTAATTTTTTAAATAAAAATCAAACTGCATTGATTTTTTCCAATATATTTGAAAAACTCATATGTTTAAAATGTTTGAATAGGTGTAGAAAATGAGCACCGAGATAAAAATAAAGAAAAGATACCTGGCAATGTTTTTAATCCCCGGATTTATACTTGTAGCCATATTCGTAATAGGCCCAATAATAGGCACGTTTATCATTAGTTTTGAAACACCGAACGGTTTCGGTTTATCCAATTATTACGACGTGATCACCGAGACTTCCCCCACGAAAGCACTGGTTTTGTTGAACGATATGCCTAGACCACCGCCATGGGGAGCGCTTATACATAACCTTGTCTGGACAGCGATACACTTGCCAGCAACAACATTTCTCGGCTTACTACTAGCTTATCTGCTTAGAAGAGTTTATGGCAGGTCCATTGTGAAATCAATCATGTTCATAGGAATGGTAATCCCGATGGTTGTAGGTGGTTTAATCATAAGGTTTATGTTCGATAAATATATTGGAATAGTGCCAAATCTATGTGGTCTAATAGGTTTAACGGGACTAGATAAAACATGGACTTCTTACCCAGACACGGCCTTGATAGCCCTTATAATCGGTTCGATCTGGCTATGGACGGGGTTCAGCCTCACAATACATGCTGCAGCAATAGATTCTCTTCCAAAAACCTATATTGAAGCCGCGAAAATAGATGGTGCAAGCGACTGGCAGATATTCTGGAAAATCATTGTCCCCTCAGTTAGGGCGGCAACCCTGACGGTAATAGTTATGACAATGCTATGGGATCTCAAGATATTCGATATTGTCTATGCCGCTACGAAGGGCGGTCCAGGAGGTGCTTCAACTGTACTAGCCTTTGTTATGTGGTTGTACTTCGCCCTCGATCTCGCCTATGGTAAAGCAGCCGCTGTTGCTGTGATATTGACACTACTAACCCTAATCCCTGCAGCAATCTATATTAGGCAGGTGATGAAGCGTGGTTAGCCTATACTATAGGGTCAGGAGAATAAGGCTTTCAACAATTATCATTAATATCGTAGTCTGGTTCATAGCAATTCTATGGCTACTGCCATTCATAGGTCTCTTCATGGTTTCGGTAAGACCTTACAGTGAAGTAGTACTACAGGGCTGGTGGACGATTCTTGGAGGCCATTATACCCTAAATAACTACATACAGGTATTGACCAATCCAATGTACGATCTCTTAAGAGGATATATGAACTCACTAACAATAGCTATCCCGAGTACTTTCATACCACTAATACTAGCGGCCATGATAGCGTATGGCTTTTCGAGATTCAGCTTCACAGCTAAGAATGTATTATTCATACTCATATTACTGATAATGGCGGTTCCACAGCAAACAATGGTCATACCGATGTTCTTCATGCTCAAAGCAATGGGATTGCTTAACAAGCTAATAGGACTAATACTGGTTCACAGCTCATGGGGAATAGCTTGGATAGCGTTCTTCATGCGTAACTATTTCAACATGATGCCAAGAGAGATCGAAGAAGCGGCCAGGGTAGATGGAGCTGGATGGGCAACCATATTCTTCAGAATAGTCCTCCCAGTAAGCCTGCCAGCCCTCGCTAGTGCTGCGGCGATACAGTTCACATGGGTATGGAGCGACTTCTTCTTCGCACTAATGTTTATCTATAGCCCTGAAAAAATGGTGATCACCCAGAAAGTAGTGACTATAAAAGGCCAGTTCTACGTGGATTGGGGGCTTCTCAGCGCGGGATCAATACTGACAATGCTTGTACCCCTACTAGTCTATGCTGCCCTGCAGAAATACTATCTGAGAGGTATGGTGGGTTGGGCTTCTGGAAAAGGATGATTTTTCGGAATAAATCTTTTCCATGGTGATAAGAAATGGCGAGTGTAAGGCTCGAATCGGTCGTTAAAAAATTCGGAAAAGTCATAGCAGTAAACAATGTAAGCCTCGAAGTAAAAGACGGCGAGTTTTTCATACTACTGGGGCCGTCGGGTTGCGGCAAGACAACCACCCTAAGACTAATAGCAGGACTAGAATACCCTGATAGCGGACGCATATACATCGATGACAAAGACGTAACGTTCCTCGAGCCCAAAGACAGAGATGTAGCTATGGTGTTCCAGAACTACGCTCTATACCCCCACATGACAGTATTCCAGAACATTGCTTTCCCACTACTACTAAAAAGGAAGAAGCTAGGCTTAACAAAAGAAGATATCAAAAAGAGAGTCCTAGAAGTAGCCAGGCTTTTAAGAATAGAGGAATTACTCCATAGAAAACCAGGCCAACTATCAGGTGGTCAGCAGCAGAGAGTAGCATTGGCGAGAGCATTAATCCGTAGACCAAAAGTATGGTTAATGGACGAGCCACTAAGTAACCTAGACGCCCTCCTAAGACTAGCGATGAGAGCAGAGCTTAAAAGGCTGCAGAAAGAACTGGGAATAACCACTATCTACGTTACACACGACCAAGCAGAAGCACTATCAATGGCGGACAGAATAGCAGTGATGAATAAAGGGAAAGTAATACAAGTAGGCACACCAGACGAAGTATATCTAAAACCGAAACATGTCTTCGTAGGTACATTCATAGGAGCGCCCCCAATGAATGTGATCGAGTGCAGAATCGAGGAGCAAGACGGAAAATACCTGCTACAATGCCCTGGCTTCACCCGCGAGATCCCTCAGGAAATAATGGCTTCAAAACTAGTAAAGACAAAGGAGATCATACTAGGCATCAGGCCGGAATTCATCGAGGTAATCGAATCCCCCGCCCCAGACACGATCAAAGGCAAAATACTAGTAGTCGAGCCGCTGGGCTCAGAAACAATATTGAACATTAACATAAATCCCGAAAACGAAGAGACGATAATAAAGGTAAAATTACCGAAGATAACCAAGAAATTCAGACCGGGAGAAACAGTGTTCCTAAAGATTGATTGGAGCAAAGTATCAATCTTCGATAAAACCACAGGATTTCTTCTTGAATAACCCGTAATATTATTAATTTTGTAATAGCTCTTCAACTAGCTTTATTGCAGTTAGTTTGACAGCTTCTCTGCTTGAGTATTTCGGTGTCCATCCTTTCTTCTTGATCTTATCTATGCTCAGCCTCATGAACTTGACGTCTCCGGGCCATCCACGCCCGTCTTTTGTCCCGCCTGTGAACACGTATTCTGGTCTAAGCCCCATAGCTTCGGCGACTATGTCAGCGATTTCTTTCACCGTTATCCAGTCCTCGTTTCCGATATTGTAGACGTCATAGGCTCCATCTATGTGGTGTGCCGCGAAAAGTGTCGCATCTATAGCATCTGTTATGTAGAGATAGCTTTTCCTCTGGGTCCCGTCACCCAGTATCTCTAGTTTCTCAGGGTTTTTCTTGAGCTTCATGATGAAATCATAGATCACTCCATGCCTTAGCCTTGGACCCACGATGTTAGCGTATCTAAGGGATACTGCTTTGAAGCCGTATAGGTGAGCATATGAGCAGATCAGGGCTTCGCATCCCGCCTTGCTCGCACCATAGACGCTTATAGGTCTTATCTCATGAGACTCGGGTGTCGGTATAATTTTAGCGTCGCCATATACAGTGCTTGAACTTGCGAAAACGAATAATTCGACCGATCCAGCCTTTCTAGCGGCTTCGAGGAGATTAAATGTTGCATAAAGGTTTTCCTTGAAGTGTATTTCAGGCTCTGTAACACTTAGTTTGACCTCGGGGTTGGCTGCAAAATGAAATATTGCATCAATGTCTTTCACGCCTTTCACAGCATCGTCGAAGTTTTTCAGGTCTCCCTTAATGAACTCGAAATTGGGATTGTCAAGGTGTCTTGAGATATATTTTAGATCACCACTGCTTAGATTATCTATCACTCGTACAATGTATCCTTCATCCATAAGTCTATCCACCAGATGGCTGCCTATGAATCCAGCTCCACCAGTTACGAGTATCCTATTCAAAACTACCACCAGCTCCACAGATAATGGGTTGTCTATGTTATTATGTTTAATATAATTAGTAATTAACGTATTCTACACCGTTACAGTAGAAGATTTAATCAAACAATATAAGGATGAATTAGATAGTTTAATTTGTCAGCACCGTGTAGATTTAATTCTCTCAATCAAAAATAATAAGCTCTAGCCAGTAGAGGTGCGGCATACAGTGTACTATGTAATAATACCCACCTACAACGAGATAGATAACATCGAAGAACTAATAACAAGGCTTACGAAAGCACTGTCTCCTCTCAATATTGACTACAGGATACTCGTTATAGACGATAATAGTCCCGATGGGACATGGAAGAAAGTACAAGAAATAATGCAACGAGACAAACATGTCGAACTAATTATTAGGGAGAAAAAAGAAGGCATAGGAGCAGCGATAAAGCATGGGATGAAACACATTCTTGAGAACACAGATGCAGAATACATTGTAACAATGGATGCAGACCTAAGCCATACACCCGAAGACCTTGCAGAAATGGTTAAGCATAGTAGATCAGCGGATCTAGTCCAGGCAAGCAGATACATTAGCGGTGGAAAGATCATAGGATGGGGGCCGCACAGAAAACTCATAAGCTGGGGCGCAAACGCACTCGTCAGAATACTATATCGTACAGGCCTCCACGAGCATACCACTAATTATAGAATATACAGGAGATGGCTAGCCCAGAAAATAGTCGATTACACGAGGTCAAGAGGATACGAATGGGTCATAGAAGCTCTCCTAGTATCAATAGCTTGTGGCGCCAAAATAGTCGAGGTGCCAACAACTTTTGTTAACAGGGTTAAAGGGAAGAGCAAGCTCGGAGTAAAAGATATTCTCGGCTGGTTCAAGTATATCGTAGCGTTCAGGAAACAATTCAATATAATCAGAAACACGTGTAGAGAGAGTGCCAGGACATCTTGAGAAAGATAAGCTCTACCCGTAAGAGGAAAATATTCTCAGAACTAGTACCGAGGATCTACTGGTCAGTAGATCTTGGCGTACCTGTTTTTGAGAAAAACACCGAGAGATACGGCCGCCTCAAGAAACTCAAGCTCGTACCCCCAGGAGATGTTAGGCCAACGTTCCAGAAAGATGTCGAGAAGATCTACAGAGTCATAAAGGAGCAGTATTCAAAGGAATATGCTGACAGGCTTTTCTCGAAGGAACCATTAACTCTCCTTAACCGTGTCCAAGCAATAGATATGGCTGACGAAGTAATAGTGTCAGGGTATAGCATAGGGATAAGAGAATATGATTTTCTGAGAAAGAAATGGATATTCAAACCAATGTATTACGGATTAAGACTATACATCGATGAAGAGCTCGGCCCCTATATCAAAGCACTCAAGCCATTGAATCCGGACACCTACCTATATCCCGGAGACTATATGGGAAAGCCACCAGAGAATACCAGATGGGTTCCAATAAAAGGAAGGGAGAAATGGGTTTACGGGCTAGGCAAGAAGGCCGGGAGAAAAATACTCGTGGTCAAGAAATGGAGGATCAGTGGAAGACTAGGATATAATCCAAGGAGGGCAACCCTCGATGATGCTGCCAGGCATAACCTGGATCATCTAGAGGAGAGAGGAGGCGAGGCCGTTGATTTCCTCAGAGAAATAATCAGTCTTGGACTGGGCCACCCAGTGGTTAGTCTGAGCGGCGGTAAAGACAGTGGAGTAACAGCTTATCTTGCCGGGAAGGCAGATGTTAAGGAAGCTGTATTCATAGATACGGGTCTAGAGCTACCCGAGACAATAGAGACCGCTATTAAAACAGCTGAGAAAGCCGGGCTAGACCTAACCATACTTCAAGCCAGGGACAAATTCTGGAGAGCCCTTAGGATCTAT
>Ga0256835_1001581_pt1 | contig 13513 bp, 17 predicted proteins | sample PIR30metaG_FD_185972 | JGI IMG/M metagenome (GOLD analysis project Ga0256835, IMG submission 185972) | Hydrothermal vent microbial communities from East Pacific Rise, Pacific Ocean - PIR-30 | ecosystem: Environmental > Aquatic > Marine > Hydrothermal vents | place: Pacific Ocean: East Pacific...
TACCACAGCGGGGTTGAATTTTTCCATTTGTTCCCTTAACCTTTTAAGGTTTCTTCCAGCAGCAAGCCCTATTACTTCAATCCCGTTCTTTTCCGCAATCTCAAGTGTAAGGGTTCCAATAACCCCGGTACTCCCTATAACCGCAATCTTCATTTGGCTAACCAGAGAAGCAGATAATAATATATGGGAGCCGCAAAGATATAGCTATCAATCCTGTCGAGCACTCCTCCATGTCCGGGAATAATGCTGGAGGAATCCTTTACCCCTGCAGCTCTCTTGAAAAGGCTTTCAAAGGGATCAGAAATCTGGGCAAAAAGGCAGGTTAAAAATCCTATAACGGGTAAAATGGGTGTGGCAATCTTAAGATAGGCTCCGGGCAAAGCTGCAAGTGCGCCTGCAAAAAGTGCTGCTATGAAACCTTCCCAGCTTTTATTTGGGGAAGCTGCAGGATATATCTTATGTTTACCAAAGGCAGTTCCAATAAGATAGGCTGCCGTATCCCCGATGGAAATGATAAAGATTATTAAATAAAAGAACCATTTGCCCAGTGACCAGATCAAATATATGTGGAAAAGGGTAGGGGCGAGTATGACAGCAGGAAGAAGTGCTGTAGAAACATCTTTTAAAAAGCCCGGTACATTTTCCCTTCCAGTGAAAAGCAATGAAACAAATCCAGTCATAAAAATCACAAGAAGGATGCCAAAGAAAAATACCTGAAATTTGAGGGAAAAAAGAAGAACCAGAAAATTTAGCACTGCGAGCATCTTAAATCCAGCTCTTCCTCCTATAAGATTCCCCATTTCCCATGCAGCAGGCGAAAGTATTAGTACAAATGCAATGAAAAAGGGCATATCAGGTAAAAGGGTAATCCCCACCACCAGGGCGATAAGCATAATGGCCGATGCAGTCCTGATTAAAAATTCCTTCATATTCTACCGAACCTCCTTTCTCTTCTTTGATAGTCGAGCAACGCCTTTATATACTCCCTTTCAGAAAAATCAGGCCATAAAACAGGGGTAAAATAAAGCTCTGTATATGCCATCTGCCAGAGGAGAAAATTGCTTATTCTCTGTTCTCCGCTTGTTCTTATTAAAAGGTCTGGATCCGGCACATGGGGCAAATAAAGATGGCGGCGAAAGGCGTCAACAGAAAACTCTCCTTCCCCGGCCATTCCCTTCGCTGCCCTCACAATCTCAGCCCTACCCCCATAGTTCACAGCAAGGATAAGCTCGAGCCTCTGTCCGGAGGAAGTTTCCCCTTCTGCCTTCCTTATTAAATTCTGAATATCTTCAGGAAGCTCCTCTATATCACCTGCAATTTTAAGTCTTATCCCATTCTTTTTTAAGGTTTTAACCTCTTTTTTCAGATAATTTCTCAAAAGGTTCATGAGAAAATCTATTTCCTCCCTGGGCCTGTTCCAGTTTTCTTTACTGAAAGCAAAGGCGGTTAGATACTTAATTCCCAGCTTTGCCGAGAGTTCCACCACTTTCCTTAGAGTCCTTGCACCCCTTTCGTGTCCCTTTACCCTGGGCAGACCTCTCTTCTTTGCCCATCTTCCATTACCATCCATTATTACGGCTACATGTACAGGGAGTTTTTCCGGTATAAGAGACTTAGCAAGTTCTGCAGCCTTACCTTTCAATCCTTCCACTTCCATCCTGATTATTATAAGGATTTCCCTTTTTTAAATCCAGATTTTAGAATTCTTTTATGGAAGAAGACATCTTTCTATTTCACAGAAGGATTTTAATCCTTGGCCCGGTTGATAGCGGAAAAAGTTATTTATTCAGGAGGATCATAGAACTCTGGAAGAGAAGGGGCTACAGATTTACCGCCCTTGACACAGATGTGGGCCAATCCACACTGGGGTTACCCACAACTATCACACTTATGGAAAGAGGAAATACAACCTTTTTCTTTTACGGTTTTACAACACCCAGAGCTCATCCGCCCCGTTTCCTTGCCGGCGTATCCAGAATGAACCGTGCAGGACGCATTGTTGTAGATACAACGGGATACATCGAATATCCGGGAGGACTGGAGCTCAAAAGGGCTAAAATAGAGATGCTCAATCCTGACCTTATTGTTGCTTTTCCTTCCACAGACCCCGGCTGGAAGGAGTTTCTCGATTCCCTACCTTTTAAAGTGATAAGAATGAAACGAGAACCTGCGGTAAAAAAGAGGTCGTCCAGAGAAAGGGAGATTTACAGAAACAAAAAACTCAGGGAATATTTCTCTGAAACTCAAGAATTTGAGGTAAAAAAGAACTCACTATTCCCTGTAAAACTCGGGACAAGGCCCATGGCCGGTGCACTGGTAAGCCTTCGTCAGGGGAATACAGATATTTCTCTGGGATATATAAAAAGCCTTCAGGGGGAAAGGGTCAAAATTATGGTTCCCAGAGGAAAAAATCACCCGGGGTACATCCTTTTTTCTACTTATCTCTACGAAGGTTTTCCTTCTCAACCCTCACTCTTTTGAGCCTCTTTATCTACCGGTTCAAGCGGAATGATCGCCCAGGAAATAAGATATGCCAGTATGGCTGGTAGAAGCCCGGTAAGAAAGCCCAGAAAAACCATGATAAGTCTTATAAGTGTGGGATCCAGGTCCAGATACTCACCAAGACCACCGCATATACCAGCAATTTTTCTATCCCTTCTGCTTCTGTAAAGCCTTTTCATCTTTCACCTCCATATATTTAAACGAAAAAAATCCCTTAAGTTCAAAGCTAAATGAAGTCTGGAGCGAGGCAAAAAGCAATATTTTCTCTTGACATCACCCTGTATTTTTAGGAAAATTAAAAAAGGCCGGGATAGCTCAGACGGTAGAGCAGGGGACTGAAAATCCCCGTGTCGGCGGTTCGATTCCGTCTCCCGGCATTTTTTTATGCCTTGAAAACCCATTTAAAAAAAGAGCTTAGAAATTTCTCATTTATTCTGATAGGGTCTGCCATCCTCGGTCTGGCCTACGCGCTGTTCCTGATACCCCACCACATTGTTCCAGGAGGAGTGTCAGGCGTCGCAATTATTCTGAATTACTTCTTCAGGTTACCCGTGGGTCTTATGTCTATTGTACTCAATATCCCCATCCTGTATCTGGGGGTAAAGGTTCTTGGAGGAAAGTATGGAGTCAGAACAATTGCCGGTATGGTTATTCTTAACTTTTCCATAGACTTCATGCACGAAATTCTGAAACTCCCTCAGGGAACTTCCAATCCCCTGCTGGCTTCCATTTATGGTGGAATATTGCTTGGGGTGGGACTGGGATTGGTTTTTAAGGGAAGGGCTTCCACCGGAGGCACAGACGTAATTGGAATGGTTATTAACAAATGGACAGGTATAAGTGTTGGGGTGGGAATCTTTATTGTGGATTTTTTCATCATTTCCCTTTCGGGATTTGCCTTTCATTCTTTAGAGGCTCCCCTCTTTGGCTATTTAACCCTCTACCTTTCTTCCAAAGTAATAGACTTTGTTCTTGAGGGATGGAGCTATGCAAAATTGGCTCTTATAATAACCGAAAGGGAAAATGAAGTAAGGGAATATATTCTCAAAAATATGGGGAGATCCGGGACCTTTCTTCATGGGGAAACTTTCTATCTTGGGAAACCAAGAAAGGTGGTAATGACGGTGATTTCAAGGAAAGAATTTCCTATCCTGCGTCAGGAAATAAAAAAGATAGACCCCGAATCTTTTATGATAATAACCGATGTTTATGAAGTCATAGGAAAGGGATTCAGGACCCGGGGTGTGTAAGAATATCCGCTAAATCCTCTTCTATCGTTTTTCTGGGATGTTCTATTATACGTCCAACCTCTTTCCCATCCCTGTAAATTATGAAGGTGGGTATCCTCTGAATATTATATTTTTCCCTCACAGGAAGTTTTCTCCCCCTGGGAATGGGTATGAGGTCATAACTAATATTAGGGTTCTCTGCTTCCCACATCACCTTCAAAAATTCGGGAACGTGGAGTCTGGAATCTTTACACCAGTAGCCGAAAACCACCACTATTCTGTAATGATCCTTCACCTCGGCTATTTTCTTTACAGCTTCCTGGTTTGGCTTATAGTTAGGAACCAGCATTGAAAGCGTAAATATAAGAGGTAGAAACCCCCTCATAATCTCCCCCTTTTTATTCTGCTGGAATGGGAACCAGTGCTACTGCGTCAGCTCCTGCTTCTTTGCATTTGTCAATGAGGTCCACAACCACCTGATATTTAACCTTGGGACCAACTCTGAGGAAGATTCTTCTGTCAACCCTTGTGGAAAGTTTCATTCTGAGAGTTTCAAGAAGATCATTATAGGTAAGAGGCTGGTTATTAAGGGTAATATCAAGGCCCCCGGGTTTGGATGTGTCCTTTTTTACCACCAGCATTGGGATGGTGGATTTCACCGGATTCTGCTCTGCTTCCTTCTGACTCTGGACTTCAGGAAGTTTTACATCCATACCCTGCTGAGCCGTTGGGGTGAGAACCATAAATATTATTAATAGGACCAGCAATACATCACAGAATGGGACCACGTTGGGGTCCGACTTTATGCTTCCGGAACCTACAGAAACACCCATAGATATTCCTCCTTTATTTTCTCCCGTAAATTTTACCCTTTAAAAATTACCATGTCAATCACCCTCGAATATTTTATTTTAAATTGACAAGAAAAGGCACAAAGAATAGAATTTTCTTGGAATCCAATCAATAGATAGGAGGAATCATGGATTATACACCCTATTTCTCAAAAAACGCTATGAGGATGAAAAGGTCGGAAATAAGGGAACTATTGAAACTGGTCAATCAGCCTGAAATGATCTCATTCGCAGGCGGACTACCGGCCCCCGACGTTTTTCCTGTGGAGGAATTGAAAGAAATAATGAACGAAGTGATGAATAGAGAAGGAAGAAAGGCTCTTCAATATGGACCTACAGAAGGAGACCCCCGTCTAAAGGAAGAACTTATTAAACTTATGGCAAAGGAAGGCATTTCCGCAACTCCTGATAATATTCTTATAGTCACTGCCTCTCAGCAGGGACTTGACCTTCTGGGAAAGGTATTTATTGACAGAAAAGACACTGTAATCATGGAATCTCCAACCTATGTTGGAGCTATCCAGGCATTTAACTCCTATAGCGCTCACATGGAGACAGTGGAATGTGACGATGATGGGATGATACCTGAAGCCCTGGACGATAAACTAAGGTACCTATTTGAAAGAGGAATCAAACCCAAGTTTATATACCTTATACCTGACTTCCAGAATCCCTCCGGTGTAACTTTACCCAGGGAAAGAAGGGAGGAGATCCTTGCCATTGCTGAAAAGTACAAAATGATAGTGGTGGAGGACACGCCTTACAGACAGCTGAGGTTTGAAGGCTCACCCGAACCAGCACTTAAATCTCTTGATAAAAACGGAAGGGTAATATCCCTCTTCACCTTCTCAAAAATATTCCTCCCTGGATTCAGACTCGGATGGATAGTGGCACCCTCCAAAATCATAGAAAAACTGGTTATGGCAAAACAATCTGCTGACCTCTGCACTTCCCCCTTCGTTCAGGCAGTGACCTATGAATTTCTGAAAAGGGGACTTCTGGACAAACAGATAACCCTCATAATAAAGGAATACAGAAAGAAGAGAGACCACATGCTGGCAATGCTTGATAAGTACATGCCCAAACTGAAGGGATTAAAGTGGACAAAACCCAAGGGAGGTTTGTTCCTCTGGGTCACCCTTCCAGAGTACATGAATTCCAGAGAACTGTTCATGAGAGCGGTGGAGAAAAAGGTTGCCTTTGTGGTGGGCTCTGCATTCCACCCCCATGAAAAATGTGAAAACGCCCTTAGAATGAACTTCTCTTACTCTTCCTTCGAACAAATAGAAGAAGGGGTCAAAAGATTTGCCCAGGCCCTCAAAGACTACGACGCCGAAATCAAAAGGAAAGAATCAACTGTTATTACACCCTGAGGAAGGAAATTCGGGTTTCGAAATTCTAAATTAAGAGATTTTAGAAATAACCGCAGCAAAGAGAAGGGCTATAAACGAAAAGGTTATTATTGTAGCTCCAGAAGGAAGATTCAAAAAATAGGAAAGGATTAATCCCGCAGTTACCGAAACGAATCCTATGGTGGCTGACAATATTGCATAGGCTTTCATGTTTCTGGCAAAAAACAGAGAAATAAGCGGTGGAATTACAAGCAAACCTGAAAACAGAATAATGCCCACTATTTTTATGGATACAACTATTATAAAGGCTGTTAAAAAGAGAAAAAGGTAATACACCAGATCCACGTTTATTCCTATGACCCTGGAGGTTTCTTCATCAAAGGTAGAAAATACCATCTCTTTGAAGAAGATTGAGAAGAACAAAATAGTGAGAACAAAGGCCAACCCTGCCAGATATACCTCCTGTTTTCCTACAAGTAATATATCCCCGAAAAGATATCCCATTATATTGGGGGTATAACCCTTTATAAACCCCAGGAGCAAAATGCCAAGAGCCATAGAAAAGGGAAAGAAAACTCCCACTGCGCTTTCTTCCTCTATTCTGTAATTTTTAGCGAAAAAACCGATTGCCAGGCCAGTTACAACAGCAAATATCATGGCGGAAATTAGAGGGTCAAAACCCACGAGAAGTCCTATAACAACACCGGCAAAGGAAGAATGCGCTATCCCGGCTCCAATAAAGGTCATACGCCGAATAACAACAAAGCTTCCAAGGAGGGCGGAGGCTATCCCCACCAGTGCTCCGGCAAGAAGGGCCCTTTGAACAAAGGGTAAACTCAGAATCTCACCCATTTTTATGTTTCTCCACTATCAAATGAGGTGTTGGTCCATGTCCGAAAAATGCAGCTCCCTTTCCATAAAGGCACTCCAGATTTGCTGAAGATAAAACCTCTTCAGGCCTTCCGTGTGCCACCAGCTTTCTGTTAACGCATGCGATCTTGTTTACCACCTGAGAAACGGCCATAACGTCATGGGTAACAATCAAAATAGTTGTCCCGTATTTTTCCCTTATTTTTTCCAGCATTCTGAAGAACCCCTCATGAAAGGAAGGGTCCAAACCAGTCTCAGGCTCATCAAGGATGAGCAACCTGGGCCGGGAAGCAAGGGCCCTGGCGATTAGAACACGCTGTCTTTGTCCTCCTGAAAGTGTATTAAATAATCGATTTTCCAGATGGTCCATCTCCACCGTTGCGAGTGCATCACTCACTGCATTCAGATCTTCTTCAGTATAGGACCTCAAAATTCCCCTGTATCTTCCCATCAAAACCACAGAACGAACTTTAATAGGCATTCGTCTATTGGGAGAAAGGTTCTGAGGTACATAACCTATGAGTCTCCTTTCATTTCCAAGCTCCCAGGAGGGTTTTCCAAACAATTTTACAGTTCCCTTCTGTGGTCTGAGAAGCCCCAGTATAATCTTTAAAAGTGTGGTTTTTCCTGCTCCATTGGGTCCCAGTATAGCCACGAGTGACCCTTCTTCCACATCAAGGTTTATATTCTCCAGAACCGGTTCCTGTTCATAATTAAACCATACATTCTTCAGCTCAAGAATCTTCATTTAAGCGCCTCTTTAACCAGGTGAAAGTTCCATCTTATGAACTCATCATAAGTCTTAAAATCCCTGGCTGCAAGGGGATCAAGATATACATACTTCATCTTCCTTCCACTGCACATAATCTCAGCAAATCTTCTCGGAACCGAGGGTTCCAGAACCAAAAGGTCCGCCTCGGCAACCTGAAGATTTCTGGGTCTGGGCGGCTCTCCGGGATTTTTTGTTATTACTCCCACAATATTGAAGCCATAGTCCCTGAAAAAGTATTCCCATGCTGGATGGTAAAGCAAAATCCTTCTTTTCTTTATCTCCTTTACATCAGACCTGATATTTTTATCGAGCTTCTGAATCCTTTTCAATAGTTTTCGGGTTCTCGACTCTATACTGTGCCTTTCGGATGGAAAAGTTCTTTCAAGGATTTCCCCTATTTTCTCTATTACGGGCTCCATCCTGATGGGAGATAACCAGTAGTGCGGATTGGGTTTCCCATCTTCCTTTATAAGTTCCGCGTAGCGAGATAAGTCAACCACCCGGGTGCCTTCTATGTTCCAGAACTCTAACCCTGCTCCAATCTTAAACATCACCTTCACCCTTGCCACTTCCATCATTCTGGCTGGCTCAGGAGAAAAGAAGTGGGGTGAACGATTCGGAGGAAGCATTGTAAGGACTTTTTCACCCATGAGTTCTTCGACGATAAGGGAAAGGGGACGGATAGATGCAGCAACCCGATAGGATGCCTGCAAAAGAGAAATTACTACCAAAAAGGTAAAGATTTTTCTCATATCTTTATTATAACTCAGTTTGACAAATTCTCAGTTAAACTTACATGGAAAGCACCCTGAGCACGTCCTGTTCTATGCTTTTACGAAGGTCATTGACATCGGAAAATTTTCTCTCGTCCCTGAGTCTATCCACCAGAAAAATCTCCACCCTTTCTCCCACTCTTACGTTCAATTCTCCCTCCACTGAATAGGCCTCCACAGAAATTTCAGAATCATCGAAGGTGGGTCTGGAACCTATGTAGATGGCCGCACGTAATATTCTTTTCCCCTTCTTAATATATCCGGCAAACACTCCTCTTGGCAAAATAGAATTTTCAGGTAAAATGTTTACCGTAGGAAATCCAAGGGTTCTTCCTACCCCTTTACCCTTTATCCTTACACCTTCAACAGAATACGGCCTTCCCAACAATACCGAGGCTTCCTTTACCTTCCCTTCCTCAAGAAGTTTTCTTATCCTTGTACTGGACACCTTCTCGCCACCGTAAAATACCTTATCTATGTCCCAGACCTTGAATCCCTTTTCTCTTCCAAGTTCCTTTAGAAAATCCGCACTTCCCTTTCTGCCCCTACCAAACCTGAAACCCTTTCCCACAAATATCTCCTCGAAATGCATTCTGTTTCTCAGGTATTCAATAAAATCTTCCGGCTCCATTACTGCTATATAGAGATCAAACTTAATAACCAGAGTTGCATCCACCATCTCCCTCAGGGAAAGTAATCGTTGATTAAGGGTCTGGATCAATTTTACTGGCTTTCCGAAAAATACTGATGGATGGGGCCAGAAGGTTATGGCTATCAGTTTCTTTCTGAGGGCAACGGCCCTCTCATAAGCCATCCCTATAACCTTCCTGTGACCGATATGTACCCCGTCGAAATTACCAATTGTTACAAGGGCTCCCCTTACATCTGGTGGCTCATAGAATACTTTCATTTGAGAACAAAGTAGGAGGTGAAATCTTTTATGTAGGTATAGAAGGGAGAAAGCTTGGCAATAAATAGGGCCCCAAAGGAGGCAAGTATAACGATAAGAGAGAGGACTGCAAGAAATACCGCCTTCCCTGCAGAAGGTTCCACTTCCATTTTTTCTATAATGGTGGCTATTTCTGTCTCTTCCTGAGAAGGCACTATGAATCCCTTTTTCTTTAAAATCCACAGAGCCTTCAACGTCGTAAATTCATTATAAGGACTCTTTAAGAGTATTCTTTCCACCGGGGTACTCCCATCCACAAGGTTTAAAACATGGAGTTCCAGAGAGGATATGTGTGCAGAATCATCTGGCTTTGCTTCTTCATCAGCCACTAATTCCACCTGGGACGGATCGAATTTAGGCGAAACCTCAAAAACCATGTCCTCTGAGGAAATTTCCTTCCTTATGGCAGGAAGTTCATCAATTACAGTGGCTATTTCAAGAAGGAAATTCTCAATGGGAATGGGAGGTATCATCCTGGCACCTTCATCAAGGTCTTCTTTAGAATCAAAAACATACCTTTTTATAGGTGCCGTATACAATTTATAGAATATTCTCATTAATTGCCTTCTGAGGGTTTCTTCAACTACTTCCTTATCCACAAAGCCATATTTTATAAGAATCTGACCGAGCTTTCTCTTGGAAGCCTTCTGTAATCTTATAGCATTATGCAATTCGTCTCGGCTAATTAAACCCTGCAAAAGAAGTATGTTCCCCAATCTTTCATCAAGCCTTTTAGGAAGAGAATCGGCGCCTACTATCTTCCCCTTCTCTATGTACAGGAAATAATGGGTATCTTCAGAACTGTCAACCCTTAACACCCCTGTGGATTTTTGCATTCCAAGGGTCTGAAGAACCCCGGTAAAATCTATTCCGGAGATTTTTACTGAATCCTTACCCATCATAACCTCCTCTCACTTATATACAAATAAATTACAGAGAAGATATAAAACACAAAGGATAAAATGAAAAAGTGTAAGAACAAAGGAAACCCTGTTTTTAAACCAAAGAAAAACAGAGATAACACATAAACAAAGATAAAGGAAAAGATGGAAGGATATAGTTCCCCCTCCTTAAAAAGCATTGCTCCCGGGTAAAAGAAATTAAGAATTTCCTGAAGAATTTCTCTGGGCACCCTTCTCACATTTCGCACACGTATTACCTTGAAACTCATTGAGCTGGAAGTATCACCTCCTGTAAGTTCGATTCTATCCATACATTCATTACAGTAACCCTTATAATAATATCTGGAACATCTTTCGCAAATAGACTTTTCGCACCCCTTACAGTAGATGGCACTTCCTATGCCCGGTGGTAGCTTCTCCTTTATATAAAGAACCAGAAGCAAAAGGAAAAATCCTATTATTAAAGGCGATATCAACACAGGCTTTGAAAAGATGTATATAATCGAAAGGCTCCTCGGGGGAAAACTGTGGGCTGTTGTAAACTTCCCGAAGTGTTTCCAGAAAATGTCCTCGCTCTGAAATCCATACACTACAAAACCCGGATTTTCCTTGGAAAACCTGTCCCAGGTTCTTCCGTGCAACTTCCATCCCATGGATGAATATTTGGCCGATTTATTTATCCTTCCAATATGTTCCAGAACATAGGCCAGATCGTGAAGGGGGAGTATTTCGTGTCTTTTTGCCTTAACTGCCCTATTCAGGAGAGAAAGGGAAACAGGAATCTCCCTGGAGAGAAACCTGATATGGGCAAGGGAAACAAGGGCCCGCACATGATGGGGATTTTTATCTATTATTTTTTTGTACAATTGAACAGCCCTTTCAAAATTACCTATATTCTCATAAGAATGGGCAAGATAATACGCCAAATCCTCATCCCAGGTCTTCGCCAGCAATTTCTCTGCTTCCTGAAGAGTTTCCTGATCTTCATCGTAATACATTATCTTTTCCATAACCTTCGCCTGAGCCGGAGCATTAAATTTTCCAGACTTCGGGATAACCACAGAAAACAGGGTAAATATCAAAGCTATAACAAGTAAACGTTTGGAAAAGATATCATCCAGATAAAGGGAAAGAAGGGCTGGGATATAAAACAGGAGGAACCCATATCCAGGAAGAAGAATAAGAGGGAACATAAAACTCGCAATTAAAAGAAGCACTCCGGTAGAGGGCCGTCCGGTATGCTCTTTAAGATCATGATAAAAGAGGGGGGTAAACCAGAAAAGAAGGGAGAGAGATATAAACAGAAGCATTATAATGAACACAATAACAACCATCCTGGTAAACAAAAATGCCGAAAATTTCATACCATATGGGGTATTAACGTACTTTAGAAAAGAAGTCCATAAACAACCAAGAGCCTTCATAATCTTTGCCTGTCCAACATAAATCCTTCCCTCTTCGAGATAGACCCTGTAATTCTCACTGTCTATTTTCTTAAGAAATCCAATAGTAGAAATATCCTTTCTGGCCGAAGCTAAAGGCAGAAGTTGTTCAGTTACTCCCCTGGCATACTTTCTGTTTCTGAAGGCCATTAAATTCAGCAAATGGGATTTTTCGCTTTCAAAGGCTGGTTTGTTTCCTGTCTCATAAAAAACTTTAAGCCTCTTTCCGATATTCCCTATTTCTCCTCCTATAACCATCCCCAGCAACAGGAAAAATATCAAAGATTTACTCCTCATCACCCTTACTCCTCTTAAAATAAAGAATTTTCAATTGTGCTGAAATACCGTTCAAAAATTCCTCCTCCTTTTCAGAAAGGTTTCCCTTTGTCTTTTCCGCAAGAAGATCCAGCAGGTCTATCAACCTGCACGCCAGCTCAAGATCCACTTCGCGGTTTTCCCCTATCTCTCCAAGGGCTTCCAGAGCCTTAGTATAAAAAGGGAGAACTATAGAAGAAAACTCCAAAGGAGGAATAACTTCCTTTTTTCCCATATGAATAATTATAATAGTAAAGAGATGAAAAATAAAAATTGCAAATCCTTCTGTCGGTTGATAGAGATTATGGAAAAATTGAGGGCTCCTGATGGATGTCCCTGGGACAAAAAACAAACCGAAAAGAGTTTAATAAGATATTTGCTGGAAGAAACGTATGAAGTAATTGAAGCTATAGAAGAAGGAAACTACGAAAAACTAAAGGAAGAACTCGGAGACCTTCTGTTGCAGGTGATTTTCCTGTCTCAAATCGCAAAGGAAAAGGGAAAATTTACCGCAGAGGAAGTAGCAGAAACAATTTCAGACAAACTTGTGTTTCGCCATCCCCACGTTTTCGGAAGGGAGAAATTTGAGACACCGGAGGAAGTCCTTAAGCACTGGGATTCCTTTAAGAAAAGGGAAAAAAAGGGGCTTCTGGATGGAATTCCCGGGTCAGCTCCGGCTTTGCTTGAAGCCTATGCAATTGGAGAAAGGGTATCGAGGATTGGATTTGATTGGGAAAGTGCGGAAGATGCCATGGAAAAGGTGGAAGAGGAATTGGAGGAGCTAAAAAGGGCCATAAAAAACCGGACTGGGGTTGAAGAGGAAATCGGAGATATTCTGTTTTCCATTGCCAATGTGGCCCGGCTCTATGGAGTAAATCCCGAGGAGGCGCTTAAACTTACCAACAAAAAATTCAGGGAAAGATTTAAAAACATCGAAAAGGAAGCGGAAAGGCAGGGCATAGAACTAAAGGAATTTCCACGCCAGGAGATGGAACGGATCTGGGAAGACTCGAAAAAAACAAAATAAACCGTTTCTATTTTGCCTTTACAATCTGATTTTCAGCTCCAAAAATCAGTATTCTGGGCTTGAAGGAGTCAGCCCTGTCTTCCTCCGTTATTCCATAACAGGCTACAATTATCCTGTCTCCGGGCTGGGCTTTTCTGGCTGCTGCCCCATTCAATACAACCCTTTTCGATCCCCTCTTCTCTTTTATTACATAGGTCTCAAACCTTTCACCATTGCTTATATTGTAAATATGGACCTTTTCCCATGGAAAAATCCCTGTAGCTTCAAGCCATTCTTCATCCAGGCCTATGCTCCCCTCATAGTCAATCCTGGAATGGGTTACCATGAGATTATGAAGCTTTGCCTTCAATATGTGAATAAGCATATCTATTCCTCCAGAAGTATATTATCTATCAGTCTGGCCCTGCCCACAAAAGCCGCTACCGCTATCAGGGTTTTCCCCTTCAGACGAGAAACGGGTTTGAGGGTATCACCGTCCACTATTTCTATGTACTGGACCCTTACAAGTGGATATTTTGAAAAAATCATA
>Ga0256835_1001582_pt1 | contig 13512 bp, 13 predicted proteins | sample PIR30metaG_FD_185972 | JGI IMG/M metagenome (GOLD analysis project Ga0256835, IMG submission 185972) | Hydrothermal vent microbial communities from East Pacific Rise, Pacific Ocean - PIR-30 | ecosystem: Environmental > Aquatic > Marine > Hydrothermal vents | place: Pacific Ocean: East Pacific...
GGCTGGGCTGTCCGGGATCTGACCCGGGAGTATGGATATGTCAGTTATCTGCTCGTCTTTGTCCTGGCACTGGTTGTGGTCATGGCCTCGATAAGCAAGGTCAATCATCATCCCGACGAAAGCGTCCATATCAGAGCGGCTCTGTACTATCAGGATCACCTTCTGCCCCCCAGGATCGAGTCGCCAGCCATTCTGCATACATACAGTGTTTACGGGGTATCCAGGCTGCATTCCGGGGAAATTGTCTACCTGTTTGCCGGCAAGTTTCTCCAGCTTGCCAGACCTCTCCATCTTCCCCCATATCTTGTTCTTCGTTTTTTCAATGTTAGCCTGTTCTTCTTTCTGGCCTTGAGCGCGGTGCGAAGCGCTTCCTGGCGGATTTTCCTGGTGCCTCTGCTCATCTCGCCCCAGATCTGGTATGTTTTCAGCTATTTTAACTCGGACGCCTTTGCCCTGTTTGTCCTTCTTCTCAGCGGCTATCAGGCAGCTGTACCGGATTCGTTCCTCAACAGGTTTCTGAAAGACGAAAAAGGGTTGACGTTGAAAAACATGTGGGTTGTTGCCGGCATGGGCCTGCTCTTTTCCCTGCTGCTGCTGGTGAAAAAGAATTTTTATTTTTTTCCACTTTTCCTTCTGCTCTATCTGGTCTGGCGAATCAGGTTTGCTGATCTGAGCGTGAACAAAACCCTGCTCCTCCGTCTGGGGGCAGTGCTGCTGGTGTCTTTTTCCCTGATTGGGCTGTATTGGGGAATGGAGTATAAGATCAACGGTCTGGACAGGGCAGAGAGGCTTGTTGAGGCCCGCGAGCATCTGGCGCGCAGGATGTATAAACCGAGCACGCCGCTTGCCAAGCAACACCCCTATCTGCACATGAAAGAGCGGGGAGTGACGCTGAAGCAGTTTCTGCAGGTGGACCGCTGGGGAGAGAAGTCCTTTCGTACGGCTTTTGGCGTCTACGATTATATGTTGTTGTCCGGCCCGTTTACCTACTATGACATGGTTCGCGTCATGGGCCTGGCCCTGCTCTTGGCCAGTGTTGTTCCGGTCGTTGTACGCGGAGGCCTGGCCGGTCTTTCCCTGGCGGCCATCTCCCTGTCGGTTTCCTGTGCCCTGCTTGTCGTGGCCATGCATCATGCCTGGACAGTTGATTTCCAGGCGCAGGGCAGATATTTTCTCCCGATTATAGCGATATTTTCTGTATACTTCCACCATCAGAAGAGCTATCTTAAGGGAGTATTTTTTCAGATACCGCTCATCGCCCTGTATCTGCTGGGTCTATACAGTTTCATTTTTATTGGCTTATATGGTATAGCCAAGTATACTGTATGAATTGTTAGGGTTATATGTTGTTGATGTTTCATGTTATTTTTCAGGATATTTTTTGAGGTGCTGAATAGAGGTTCCCAATGCAGAGAGAAATAATTTTATCTGTTTGCCGAATACATGGTCTTGTTGTTGTGCTTTGCCTTGCTCTTTTTGGCCTGCCCAGTGCGGGACAGGGGGCTGATGTGGAGGCAGAGGTGGTCTGGGCGGCCTCGGATGGGCTGCGTTATGAGCTCTTTGATGCTGTCCGCAAGGCTGGCAAGTGGAGCGGTCCGGTCAAGATCACCGATGATAATGCCGATAATCTTCATCCCTGTATTGATGCCGGCCCGGATGGCCGCAAATGGCTTGTCTGGACAGCGGTTGAGCAGGGCGGCTACGAGATCCGTTACGCCTATACCCGGGATGGTGAATGGACCGAGCCAAAGACATTGCCCTCACCGCTTCCCTCCAATATCGCACCCGGATTGATCGTGGATGAGCATGGTGTTCCCTGGGTGGTCTGGGCGGGCAACGATGGCCGGCATAATGATGATATTTACTTCAGCAGGTTTGTGCACGGTAAATGGCGGCAACCCGCTTTAGTAAACAGGCCCAATGATGTTCCGGACATCCTGCCCATGATTGAAAAAAATGAGACAGGCAATGTGCAGGTTACCTGGCAGGGCTACAGAGATGGCCAATATGTACAACTGGTATCCACCTGGAACGGCAGAACATGGGGGCCGGAAAAGGTGCTGGCTGACCATCAGGGCGTTGAGAAACGGGTGACTGCCAAAATGAAGACAGCTGAGCGGAAGATCGAACTTCCTGAATTTGTGCCAGATAATCGTCAGGTATTTGTCAGGACGTATAACAGGTAAAATGGAGAATCAGCTGCCAGGGCATGTTGAGGGCATCCGCCCGGTGTGCCTGCCAGCGGTTTGTAATCGGTGGTGTTGTGTGTAGATGTGGTGCCAGGATGCATGCAGTGATCCTGAAAAAAAGAATATTTGTTCTGTTACTTGCTGTTGCTGTCGCAGTATTGTTTAACGCGCTGCCACTCCAGGCAGAAGAGTTGACCATTCTCGCCTTTGGAGACAGCATTACCCAGGGTTTTAAAAGAGATGCTCTGGGAAATATATGGGGAATCACCTCTCCTCCCCATGGGGCACGGGTGGGAGGATACGAACCCTATCTCGAGTGGATTTTTGTCCACGACGCACGTTCGCGCGGCGATACCGCCATCGTCAGAAACTGGGGCTATGGCGGTGAGCGTACCCAGACCGGGGTAGGGCGTTTACGTTATATCCTGGCAGGTTCTTCCGGTGTCTATGATTATTGCCTCATCATGGAAGGGGCCAACGATCTTTACGCCGGGGTATCACCTGCCTCCACCGCTTTCAACCTGGGCTTGATGGTCGATAATTGCCGTGCTGCCGGGGTCACACCGATAATGGCCACCATAACCAAAAACTGGAACATAGCTGCCGGGGATCTGATTCCCCAGATTTACAATCCGGCTGTTGTCGCGAAAGCAAAGGAAAAAAATGTGCTGCTGGCAGACCAGTACGCCATGACCCAGCGGTACTGGTATGAGGTGTTTACCGGAGATCATTTGCACCTGAATGAACTTGGTGACTTGCGCATGGCTGAGGTCTGGTTTGATACACTTGTTCAGGACAGCCGTTTTCAGCGCAAGGTGCCTGTGGGAGCATATCTGTTGCTGCTCCGCTGAACATCGCCCGTGGGGTGAGGCTGCCGGGGAACACAACATTTTTTCTCCCTTATTCTGATGGACGTATGATCGCCTTAGTGGCGTAACAATGCCTGAGATGGTTGGATAACATCTGTTATGTATGCAAGGAGTTCGTGGTTCCGTCAGGGGAACAACCGCCTGATGGACCGCGGTGTGTAACGAAGAGTGAGAGAACCGGCGGTATTGGCCGGTTTTCTGGTACGTATGGAGTGGGCAGTGAAGACGTTGACAGTATGGCCTCTGAAGAGAGTAAATATTCTTGTTGTATTGCTCGTTGTGCTGGCGGGCATGGATTCCGCTCTTGCCGATACAGTGGTTGCCTTTGGTGATTCCATAACTGAGGGCAATGGGGTTACGCCCTATTCAACCTATCTGCAGAATATGATCGGTGGTGCGGCCACCGTTGTTAATCAGGGTGTCAGGGGCGAAACAACCTGGCAGGGGGCACAGCGAATCGGCGGTGTATTGCAGACCTATGCTCCCAATTTCATGCTGATTATGGAAGGAGCCAATGATGTCATTCTTGGTGTTTCGTATACGACGACCAAGTTCAACCTTGGCGTGATGCTCGATCGATGCATTGCCGCCGGAGCAGTGCCCATACTGTCCACCATCACTCCGAATCACCAGGATCCGTCCTTGTCAACAGTGATACCAAGCCTCTATAATCAGGCCATTTTTTCTCTTGCGGCAAGCCGCGGCATCACCCTGGTTGACTCCTATGGCTATGTTGCCGCCAACTGGGATACTCTGACCACCGATGGCCTGCACCCCAATGAGCAGGGCGCACAGATCCTGGCCCAGGGGTTTGCCGCAGCGCTGCCGTACCCAATAGTTGCGTCACCAACTGCAGGTACTTCGTCTGGTGGTGATTCCGGTGGCGGTGGTGGCGGCGGGGGCTGCTTCATTGCCACGGCAGCTTTTGGCAGTCCGTTTCAGGCGCAGGTTATGCTCTTGAAACAGTTTCGGGACAGGTGCCTGTTGCCGAATAGACCGGGCGCTCTGTTTGTCGAAATGTATTACCGATATTCTCCTCCCCTGGCCGACGTTATAGCGCGGCATGATAGGCTCCGTTCCGTGGTGCGTCTGGGACTGTGCCCGCTGATTGGATTTTCCTTTCTGGCGGTTCACTTCGGTGCCTTTCCTGTTATCGTGCTTTTCCTGACCATGTTCAGCCTGATGTTTCTCCTTGTCAGGCACCGTACCATACCGGAGGCAACGCGCTGATTTTTGCTGGTCACTGTCCTTGAGCCTTGAAATCCTTTTGCTTTTTGCATCAGGACCTGTGTTGCAGACGAAATGTTCTCCTGATGCTCAGCCTTATCCCCTCGGCATTGGCCCTGTTTTTTCTCAGTGTAAAGCTGCCACTGTATGGTCATACCCTGGCCTGTCATCGTGTTTCCGTCTTTTTTTCTGGTTTGTTCTGCTGCTTTACACGGCTGATCGACAGTTTGTTTTATATCGGCCGTCGCGTTATATTGGCGGGGCAATTGTCACTTTTTTAGTTATTGTTGTCATCGTTGCCAATGTGCGTTATTCCTCTCTCGGTCATGCCCGGCCAATACCGGGTGTGCGGGACTTTGTCCATGCGGTTGCCTGGTATGAGGAAATCCTTTCCCGTAAACCCGATCGTTATGTTGCATTACGATTACCCACCTCTTCACCGGCAATGCAGCAACCCAGGGTCTGGGGGGAGTCAATGTCCGGATGCGCGCCCGCTGACAGGGGTGCCATTGCCGGATTCGGGCTGGGAACGGTTCCTGATGAGATGAAGATCCGTTTTTGTAGGGCATCCTGACATGTTATGGGTGCGAAAAACACAAGGAGTATTGCTTTGAAAATTTCGGTTGTCATACCTATTTATAACGAGGAAGAGAACATTCATGCCCTGTATGATGAGTTATCCGGTGTCCTCAGGAAACTCCCGCATTCATCTGAAATAATTTTTGTTGATGATGGTTCTTCCGATCGAAGCCTGGCCCTGCTTGAAGAAATTCAGGCTGACGATCCATCCGTGGTGGTGGTGAGTTTCCGGCGTAATTTCGGCCAGACAGCGGCCATGTCCGCTGGATTTGATTACGCAGAAGGAGATATTATCATCACCATGGATGGAGATCTGCAGAATGATCCCCATGACATACCCGCACTCATCGCCAAGATGGAGACAGGCTATGATGTGGTGACCGGTTGGCGGTTCAAGAGAAAAGATCCCTTTCTTTCCCGTCGCCTGCCCTCCATGATCGCCAATCGAATCATCTCCTGGATCACCGGCGTGCGTCTTCACGACTATGGCTGCACGCTCAAGGCGTTTAGAAAGGAAGTGACCAGTAATATTCGTCTTTATGGTGAGATGCATCGCTTTATTCCCGCCATTGCCTCTGGTATGGGGATCTCCTTTACCGAGATAAAGGTCAATCATCGACCCCGGATACACGGAACTTCAAAATATGGTATCACCAGGACACTGCGCGTGATTCTCGATCTGATGACAGTAAAGTTCATGCTCAGTTATGCCACCAGGCCTCTCCATGTTTTTGGTTCGGTGGGCTTTATCGCATCAAGCATAGGTTTTTTCCTGGCGCTCTATATGACCATTCAGCGGCAGTTTTTCGGTATAGCCATGGGCAACCGGCCACTGCTGCTGTTTGCGATTCTGCTGATATTCATGGGCATTCAGTTCATTACCATCGGGCTTCTTGCCGAGCTCGTAGTACGCACCTATCATGAATCGCAGCACAAGCCCATTTACTATGTCCGTAAGATACTGGGACGCGCAGAAGAGAAAAGCGCTTGTGCCCAGGCATAATGATGCCGTGCCCCACTGTTGATATTGTCATCCCTCATTTTAATGGTCTCAATGTTCTGGAGACCTGTATTTCCTCTTTGCGTAGACAGAGCGAGCAGCGGTTTCAGATTTTTGTTGTGGACAATGGCTCCACCGATGGCTCTGTAGACTGGCTTAGAAAGCAGTCGGATATTAGTTCCACCTTCTTTCCTGAAAACACCGGCTTTGCCACTGCCGTCAATAAGGGCATCAGGCAGGGATCAGCCCCCCTTGTTTTCCTGCTTAACAATGACACTGAGCTTGAGGAAACAGCGCTTGCCCGCCTCCTGGCCACGGCTCAACAACAAAGTGATTTCGTTTTGTTTGCTCCGAAAATGCTCAGCTTTCATCAGCGCACCATTCTGGACGGTGCTGGAGATGGCTATCTGCGTGGTGGGGCAGGATACCGGCTTGGAACGATGGAAACAGACTGTGAGCGTTACAGCCGGCCAGGCCCCGTTTTTGGCGGTTGTGCCGGCGCAACGCTCTACAGACGTTCGTTGTTTGACCTGATCGATCTGTTTGACGAGGATTTTTTCGCCTATCTGGAAGATGTGGACCTGAATCTCCGTCTCAACAGGGCCGGCCTACGCGGTTATTATGTTCCGGAAGCCCGTGTGTATCATGTGGGCAGCGCGACCAGTGGTTCGAAGATCAACAGTTTTACTGTGGAATTGTCAACCAGGAATTCATTCTTCCTGCTGGCCAAGCATTATTCGCCTGCCATGTTGCTGCGCCTGTTGCCGGTTATCACCATCTACCAGGCCTGTTGGCTGTTGTTCTGTGTCAAAAAAAGACAGTTTCCTGCCTATGTGCGGGGATGCGGACAGGCGCTGCGGTCAATCCGGAACATGCGCCGCAAAGGTAGGGAGCTGCGCAGACGGGACAGGATAAGCGAGAGCTCGTTTACCGATCGTCTCCGGATGGCAGAGCGGGAAGTAGTGCATTCCATTATGCGTCGGCGTGAACAGAAAGGGAAAAAGAACAGCATGCTGCGTCTCTATGAGCGTATTTTTTTATAAGGTGCGGAAAATATTTTCCGGGATAAAGGCACCCATGACGGAAAATGACTGGCTCATCCTGTTTGTGGTCAACCGCATGCACAGCTTCAGCAGTATTGCAAAATTACCATTTCTGGCTATGTTCTTTTCTGTAATGACAGGAGAAGATTCCCGTGTTGCTCTGTGATTTTCATGTTCATATGTATGACTGTTTTCCTGCTGAACGGATGCTGGACGCCGCGGTGCAAAATTTTGTCGCCATCGGGCAGCGGCATGGTTGCCTTGCTCCAGTGGGTGTCCTGTTCCTGGCGGAAAGCGGCACATACGACTGGTTTGGCCAGTTGGGCGAGGGTAGGGCGCCGCGAAACTGGCAGGTGGAGAACAGCGGGGAAAGGGCTTCCTGTGTGCTGAAGCGGGGCCCGGACAGGATCGTTGTTCTGGCTGGTCGCCAGATAATGACCGATGAGCGGATCGAAGTCCTTTCCCTGTGCAGTGCCGATCGTATCCCTGATGGGTTTACGCTTGCGCAGACGGTGGAACGGATCAGGGAGGTGGGCGGGCTGCCCGTGTTGCCCTGGGGCGTGGGCAAGTGGACCGGTCGGAGAAAGCATCTGATGGAAGAGTTCCTTGCGCACTGTGTCGATCCGGTTCTGCTGGGGGATAATGGCGGCCGTCCGGCAGGTTGGCGTGAACCGCCACAATTTGCCTGGGCCCGCAAACAGGGAAGGGCGATTCTGCCGGGTAGCGATTGTTTGCCCCTGCCTGGCGAGGAGAAGCGTACTGGAGCATATTGCGGCCGGATGGATCAGGAACTGCCCGAACAGGATATAGCTGCCTGGTTTCGGGATGTCCTGGAGAACATGCCGACGATACAGGAGACCGGGCAACGGGTACGGCCAAGTGTTTTTCTCAAAAATCAGTTGCGGCTTCGTCTGCAACGTTGGACACGGGCATGAAGCGCTGGCAAGCTGATCTCTCTGAACAGGTTTTCGATGTTGTGGTCATCGGCGGTGGTATCTATGGGGCCGCGGTCACCTGGCAGTTGACTGCGGCAGGATTGAGAACGCTTCTGCTGGAGAGGCAAGATTTTTGTGGCGCCACCTCTGCCAACAGTCTTAAAATCCTGCATGGCGGCCTTCGGTATCTGCAACACCTGGACCTGAAACGGATGCGGGAATCCATCCGTTCCCGTCGGGAATTGATGGTAGCCTGCCCGCATCTGGTGCGTGGTTTCAGCTGTCTGGTGCCGACCAGGGGATATGGTGTGCAGTCGAAATTGGTTATGGGAACGGCGTTGTTACTCAATGATCTGATATCCTGGGACCGAAACAGGGGGATTGAGCCGCAAAACCGATTGGGCCGGGGACGCATCATCACCAAAGAGGAGCTTTTTGCCGCGTTACCCGGCCTTGAGCAGCGGGACATTACCGGTGGCGCGCTCTGGCATGATGGTCTTGCCCTGAATACAGAGCGGCTGGTTCTGGAACATATTCTGGCGGCCCGGGACCAGGGCGCAGAGACGATTAATTACATGAAGGCCTGTAAGATTGTCGTGCAAAAAGGTCAGGTCGCAGGCGTTGAAGCCGAGGATGGGATCAGCGGGGAACGATTTTTCATCCGCACCGGTCGGGTGGTGAACGCGGCGGGGCCGTGGTTTGAAAGCGTATTGCGTGCTTCAGGCATTCCTGTTCGTCAGCAGACCCGCTGGGCCAAGGCGGTCAACCTTGTGGTCAGCAAGCGCCTGCATGCGGATTATGGAATCGGGCTGGAGAGCTGTGAGGCGTATCAGGATCAGCATTCCGTGTTTAAGCGGGGAAAGCGCCTCTATTTCTTCGTTCCCTGGCGCGGTGGCACCATGATCGGCACAACCTATCGCTATTACCCGGACGGTCCGGATCAGCTCGCAATTACAGATGAGGATCTTGATGAGATTGTGATCGAGGTCAATGCGATTTATCCCGAAATGGAGCTTGGCCGGGAAGACGTGACTTTTTTCCATTGCGGCTTGTTGCCCATGGCCGACGAGCAACAGGTGCATTCTCCAGACGTGCAGCTGGCCAAAAGTTCCTTGATCATCGATCATGGCCGGGAAGATGGTCCCCTCGGCCTGATCTCCCTGCGCTCCATCAAATATACGACAGCACCGGCCGTGGCAAGACAGGTAGCCGCACTTCTGGGAGCTGATATTGGCGGTGGGGAATGGTTCACCTCTCCTGCTGCCGGAACCTCTTTGCAGGCCGGCCCCGGGGATGATGCGGTTCGGGCTCACCTGGAACAGAAATATGGCGGCCGGGCGGAACGAATTTTGAGATTTGTTGATTCGGGGGGGGATGATCCCTGGCTGTTCCGGGATCCGGCTGTGCTGCACGGCGAAATTCAATATTTTGTGCGGGAAGAAATGGCCCAGACCCTGGCGGACATCATCTTTCGGCGTTCTGATTTCGGGACATTTGCCTGCCCCCCCGGAGCCCTGCTGGAGGCGATAGCCGGGGTCATGGCTCACGAGCTTGGATGGAACAGGAAACGGCAGGAACAGGAGGTGCAATCGGTGCAGGCGTCCTATCTGCCCCGTACAGCGGCTGCCAACCGCGATGGCGGCAAGGAGGGTAACCAATGAGCGGAGAGCAGGCTCCATGCGAGGCAGTCCGGTATTCCGAAACCGAGGACAGATTCACAGCCTCTGATGAGTATGCCGATCGTTTTGCCGGTCCGGTGGGGGCCTATTTTTTAGAGGTCCAGACCGCCATTACCCTGGATTTACTTCGGGATATGCCTGGTGCCTCTGTCCTTGACGTTGGCGGTGGCCATGCTCAGCTTGCGGTGCCGCTGGTGGAGCAGGGATTCCGGGTGACCGTGACCGGCACTGATGAGAGTTGCCGGCAACGGCTGGACAGGTTTTTGGCGTCGGACACCTTTGCCTATCAAACCTGCGACTGTCTGCATTTGCCTTTTGCCGACAGGAGCTTCGATGTTGTGCTGTCTTTCCGGCTGTTGCCCCATGTTACGGCCTGGCGTCCTCTGCTCATGGAGATGGGCCGGGTCGCAGACCGGGTGGTCATTTTCGACTATCCTGACATCCGGAGCTTCAATATTCTGTACAGATTCTTTTTTCGCCTGAAAAAGTCCCTGGAAGGTAATACCAGGACCTACATGCTTTTTAGCCGGTCCCAGATAGGGGCGGTTCTACAGGAGGCAGGGTTTCCCCTGCAAAGTTTCCGACCGGAATTTTTCTGGCCCATGGTGCTGCATCGCAAGACAGGCAATGCGGCCCTGGCCAGAATGCTGGAAGGCATGACGCGTTTTCTTGGTCTGACCAGATTGGCTGGATCACCAATCATTGTCCGGGCAGAACGGAAAAGGGGGAGCTGACCGGATATTTGTTGAGGAGGATATCACTATGCGTATTCTGCTGCTTGCACCACAGCCGTTTTTTCAAAACCGGGGTACTCCCATTGCGGTTCGGTTACTGACCGAGGAACTGGTCGGCATGGGGCACATGGTGGATCTCCTGGTTTTTGCCGAGGGAGAGGATATCATCATTCCCCACGCCCGCATCATTCGTATTGCGCCTCTTCCTGGCTTGCGGGGTATCCAACCGGGATTTTCCTGCAAGAAGCTGTGCTGTGATGTCCTGATGTTCTTTAAAGCGTTTCGGCTCATGTGCTGGCGAAGATACGATGAGATCCATGCCGTTGAAGAGTCGGTATTCATAGCCCTGGCCCTGAAAAAAATTTTTGCCGTCCCCTATGTTTATGACATGGACTCTTCACTGTCTCAGCAGCTGACAGATCGATACGCCTGCCTGACTCGAATCGCTTCTCTTCTGGAATGGTTTGAAAAAAAGGCAGTCTGCTGCAGCAATGGAGTGGTGGCTGTTTGCCGCTCCCTGGAGGAAATGGCCCGCGGTTTTGCACCGAACAAGCCAATCCTCAGGCTGGAGGATATCAGCCTGCTGCAGCCGACCACAGAGGATTGTGAAAATATCCGGAAGGAATATGCTCTTTCCGGCAAAGTGATCATGTATGTGGGTAATCTGGAGCCCTATCAGGGGATCGATCTGCTCCTGGAATCATTTGCCCTGCTCGATAATGACAAGGTTGAGGCGACCCTGGTGATCATTGGCGGAAGCGTTTCCGATCAGCAGCGGTATCAGAAAAAATGTCGTGCTCTTGGTATCGATGACCGGGTTGTGTTTTTAGGGCCGCGGCCGGTGGATAGGCTTGGCGGCTATCTGCGTCAGGCCGATATTCTGGTCTCTCCACGGATACACGGCAACAACACGCCGATGAAAATCTATTCCTATCTTGATTCCGGCCGGCCGCTGCTGGCAACCCGTCTGCCCACGCATACGCAGGTTCTGGATGACAGCACGGCCATGCTGGCCGCGCCTGAACCGGCTGCGTTTGCCCAGGCAATGACAACATTGTTGGTCGATGCGGAAAAACGGCACCAGCTGACGGCAGCGGCAGCCGTTCTGGTGGAAAAGGAATTCTCCCGATCCGCCTTTCATCGAAAACTGGTAGAGTTTTATGAGCAACTTGAGGAAACATTGATCTATACCCGCCACTGCGCCTGACAGGGCGGCAACGAAACAAGGAGCACAGGAAAGAGAAAATGAAAGTTCTGGTAACAGGTGGAACAGGATTTACAGGCAAGGCCCTGGTCAAACGGCTTATTGATACTGGCCATGAGGTTATCAGTCTGGACTATCAGGAAGGGCTGAAAACAGATGAGATCCGTTCATGGGGTGCCAAAGTGATCATCGGTAGCGTGCTTGATCGTGATATTGTCGAGCAATGCATGGAAGGGGTGGATGTCGTCCATCATCTCGCCGCTGCCTTCCGTGAGCTTGATGTTCCCGATTCCTACTATGACGAAGTCAATATCGGCGGCACACGCAATGTCCTGGAATCCGCCTTTGCGCACAAGGTTAAAAAATTCATCTACTGTTCAACTTGTGGCGTACATGGCAATATCGACAATCCACCGGGCGATGAAAATGCGCCGATCCGACCGGCCGATTATTATCAGCGGACCAAGTATGAGGCAGAGCCGCTGGTCAATGAATATTGCCGGAAAGGAATGGATACGGTCATCCTTCGGCCGGCGGCTATTTATGGCCCCGGGGATCCAGAACGTTTTTTCATGATTTTCAAACGGGTGAAAAAGGGCGTTTTCCCCATGTTCGGGAGCGGTAAAACCCTGTATCATCCCCTCTATATAGACAACCTGATAGATGCCTTTACGCTGGCCATGGAGCCAGGCAAGGGGACAGGCGAGGCCTATCTCATTGCCGATGAGGAGTTTGTAGAGATAGAAACCCTGGTCCGCAAGACCGCCCGGGCTCTGGGCGTGGATGTGAAGATCCCTCACTATCCGGTGATGCCACTGGTTATCGCCGGGCATATCTGCGAAAAGATATGTAAACCCTTTCATGTCACACCACCCATCTTCCCCCGAAGAGTGGACTGGTTCCGGCAGAATAGGGCCTTTAAAATCGACAAGGCGAAACAGGAACTGGGCTACAAACCGCTGATTGATCTTGATGAGGGATTGAAGCGTACTGCAAAGTGGTATCAACAGGAAGGATATCTGTAGATTTTTTTGTGCAATGCCAACCAGATATTGTGTTCCCTGTCTGTGGAGATCTTTTCCCTGGCATGAACGATGCGACAGGACTCTTCCTTTTGCAATAATTGAAGAACTCTACCTGATGGGATGAGCAGAATAGCGGTTATCATTGTCACGCATAATTCAGCGCTGGTGCTCAAGTGCTGTCTGCAGGCTCTTTTTCATCAGAGCGTAAGGGCGCAGGACATCCTGCTGGTTGATACTGCTTCCGTCAATCCGGCTTATCTGGAGAAAATAGCCGCAGGGAACCAGAAGATCAGCGTGGTAGCCCTGGATAAAAATGTCGGCTTTGCCCGGGCTAACAATGTTGGCTACAGCAGGTGTGATCCAGAGACCGAGTACGTTCTCTTTCTTAATCCGGATGCCTTTCCGGCTGCGAATGCCCTGGAACTGGCAGTGGAATTTCTTCAGCATAATCCTGGGGTTGCCTGTGTGGGTGGACGCCAGCTTGGCTGGGATCCGACCCAGAACCGGGCCACGGGAACGCTTGATTCGACCGGCCTGTTCAGGAAATGGTATGGCCGCTGGTATGACAGGGGACACGGGCAGCCTGATGTCGGGCAATATGCTGAACAGGAAAAAGTCCCCGCCGTGTGCGGAGCCTTCATGTTCTGCCGCAGGGAGGCACTCGAGCAGGTTCGCCTGTCAGATGGATCTGTTTTTGATCCGGGGTTTTTCCTGTATAAGGAGGACATAGAACTTTGCCTGCGCTTGCGTAAAGCCCATTGGCAGCTCGTGTACCTGCCGGATATTGTTGTGTATCACTGCCGTGGATGGCAGGGGAGAAAAGCAATGCCCCGTGCGTTGCGGCTGACAGCTGCCAGGAGTGAGATGTATCTTTATAAAAAACACCCTTCTCCATATTTTCTGTGGGCTTTTTTCAAATATCTTCTTGTGCTGGTCCTGCGCGTATAATGGAGCCCCAAACGATCCAGGCTGACATTGCGGTCATTATTCCAACCCTGAACGCTGACCCTTGGTTGGACGATCTATTG
>Ga0256835_1001583_pt1 | contig 13511 bp, 14 predicted proteins | sample PIR30metaG_FD_185972 | JGI IMG/M metagenome (GOLD analysis project Ga0256835, IMG submission 185972) | Hydrothermal vent microbial communities from East Pacific Rise, Pacific Ocean - PIR-30 | ecosystem: Environmental > Aquatic > Marine > Hydrothermal vents | place: Pacific Ocean: East Pacific...
AGACGAGGAGAGTGAGATAAGCATAACAGCAAATGAGAGGGATATGGAGATGCTCTTCTCAAATCTTCTTGAGAACGCTGTTAAGTATAACTATGAGAGGGGAGAGATCATAATAACAATAAAAAACAAACAGGTATCAATAAAGAATACAGGGAAGATAATAGAGAAGGAGAATATTAAAAAGATATTTGACAGGTTCTACAGAGAAGAAAAATCAAGGACAACTGAAGGATCAGGTCTCGGTTTATCCATTGTTAAAGAGATAGCAGATTACTACAGATTTAAGATCAAGGTTAAGGTTGATGATAAGTACAATGAGTTCATCATCAGATTTTAATCTTTATTTTGTAAGACATCTTTCTATTAAGCCTGCTCTTTTTTCATAGATACTGTTTATAAAATCTATCCTGTTTGAGAAAGGTGTATGGATGATCTTTACAACAGTGCCATCCACCTCATACCTCTGGATACTGAAAAAATATACTTCTGCCCTTCCTGTTATACTCTTTATATCACCGAGAAAGTCATAAAAAGAGCTGTATCTGATACTTACCTTATAAAGTTTCCCATTGTAAAAATAAAGCAAAACTCTATCTGCAGAGTATCCCTTTATTCTATCCTTTATATATACCTCAAGACCGTCACACCTTTTGTAAATCTCTATACCCTTGATATCTGAACTGCCACTTCCCCATTTAAAGGGAATCTGAAAGGCATAACTGACAGAAAAGATAAGAGTAAAAATAAAGAAAATCCTGAGCATAATTATCTCCATTTATGCTATATTTAGAATATAAAAATATTCAATCAGGGTTGTAAAATGGAAAAGTTTATTTACAGAATAATATCCCAGGAAAACCCATTTAACAATACAGTTGATCAGTGTGATCCATACTCTTCATTTGGTGTTTTCTGTAACGCAAACAGCTTTATAGAAGGGATACTTATCATAATCGGTGTTGTCGGTCTTGTTGCAGGATCACTTTACTTTGTCAAGAAAAATCAGGAAGTAAACGCTGATAAACATAAAGAGAGATACAGAAAGTACAATCAGTGAAACTGGAACTCATCATCCAGAATATCGTCAAGGTTTTTTTCATTCTCTCTTTTCTCTATCTCTTTTAAAGAATCAATAAGTACATACCTTGCAAGAGCTTTTGCATGCTCTAACGGTATCTTGAAAGGGGGCATATAGGCATAACCGGGCCAGTTTGAAGGTTTTGGATTTATTATGAGATACGCAACCTTTTCTATAGCCTTTTCGCTTTTACCATACCTTTTTGAGATCTCAAGGAAGGAAGGACCTACAACCTTTCTATCCGGTGCATGACATGATCCACAGTTATAACGAATAAACAGATCTTTACCGTCCAGTGAGATCGCCGTTTCTGTTAATGTTAACAGTACAAGAAGTATCAGATATATGGTGTATCCCATTTATGAAAATGCCCCCGAAGGGGCTTTTGATTAATGGTTCATTATAAAGTCAGCTAAAGCTTTGAGGTCTCCGTCAGAGAGAGCCTTTGTTTTAGCGAGCTGAGATTTCATGATTCCGAATTTTGCAGGATCAACGATAGCTGGAGCCTCACCTTTGAGGAACTTGATAAGATCTCCTTCCTTACCTTTGTAAGCAGCAGCAATATCCTTGAGAGATGGTCCAACACTTTTAGCAGCTGGTTTGTGGCAAGCACCACATCCTTTTGATTTGAATATTCCTGCTCCGTCAGCTGCCATAGCACTTCCTGCTACAACAGCCAGTCCTACCACTGCAGATACGATAGCTTTCTTCATTAGTCTAACCTCCCATAATGATATAAAATAATTAACTAAGTTTATATATTACACAAAAATTTTTCAGTTAACAACTACTTAATTTATAATGATTATGATTTTCATCTTCAAATTAAGAATAATTTTTAAAGGAGAGCAGAATGAAGGATTTGAAAAATGATCTTTTCTTAAGAGCCTGTTTAAGGGAGCCTGTTGAGAGAACACCTATATGGCTTATGCGTCAGGCAGGAAGGTATATGCCTGAGTACAGAGAGCTCAGGGAGAAAGCAGGAAATTTTGTAACATTCTATAAGGATATAGATCTTTCTGTTAAAGCAACGGTACTTCCAAGAAAACTTCTTGGTGTTGATGCTTCTATAATATTTTCAGATATACTTACACCACTTGAGAGTATAGGTGTTAAATTTGAGTTCAGGGAAGGTGAAGGTCCTGTATTCCTTAATCCAATAGAAACACCTGACGATATCTTAAAACTCAAGCCTTTTGATAAAAATGATGTTTACTATGTAGGTGAGATCATAAAAGGTGTAAACAGAGCTTTAAACCGTGAGATACCAACGATAGGTTTCTGCGGAGCACCTTTCACACTTGCCGCTTATATGATAGAGGGGAGAACATCAAGGGATTTTAAAAAGGCAAAAGCCTTTATGTACAACTATCCGGACGCATTTAAGGATCTTCTGGACAGATTAGCTGATATGCTTATTGAGTATCTCAACTTCCAGATTGAGTCTGGAGCTGATGCTGTCCAGATATTTGACAGCTGGGGAGGTTATCTGTCACCTGATGATTACAGGGAGTTTGCACTTCCACCTGTTAAAAAGATAATAAAGGGAATAAAGAGAGATTACCAGCCTGTTATACATTTCACAAAAGGTGTTGCTGGATTTTTTGATGATATGATAACCTCAGGTGCTGATGTTTACAGTGTTGACTGGATGATAGATCTTTCAGAGGTAAAAGAAAAGCTAAATGGAAAAGCTGCAGCACAGGGAAATCTTGATCCTATAGTTCTTTATGCATCAAAGGATGTTATAAGGGAAAAGGCTGTAAGTATCCTGAACAAATGGGGAAAGGATACAGGTCATATATTCAATCTGGGACATGGTCTCATGCCTGATATGGAAGTGGAGAAGGTTAAGTATCTTGTTGATGTTGTAAAAAAGGAGAGTGTCAGATAGTTTTATGGAACTTTTTGATCTGAACAGACTGGGAAAGTTAGAAAAAGGTTTATTTGTAGAGAGGGTTAACAGATTTACAGGTCTGTGCAGGATTGGGAGTAATATATACACCTGTCATATAGCTGACACAGGTAGACTGAAGGAGATACTGACTGAAGGGAGGGAGATAATTTTAGTAAAGAACAGACCTGAACTTAAAACAGATTACAGACTTGTTTCAGCAAGGATGGAAGATGGATGGGTTCTTGTGAACACATCTATACATTCCAGAATCGGTCTGGAAGCTATAAAGAAAGGGATACTTGGATTTTATCCTGAGAGAATAAAATCAGAGGTAAAGTTTGGAGAGAGCAGGATAGACTATCTCATTGATGATGATACATTTGTTGAGCTGAAGGGAAGTAATCTGCTTTTAGATGGCAGATGCTTATTCCCTGACGCACCTACAGTTAGAGGTGTAAAACATATTAATGAGCTTGTCAGGGCTGTGAAGGAAGGATATAAAGCTTATATACTTATAATGGGGCTAAGGGACTGCAGCTGTTTCTCACCAAACATACAACTTGATCCGGATTTCAGCAGGGCATTTTTTGAGGCTTTAAGATCAGGCGTTAAGTACTCAGGATTTAAAATAAAGATTATGGAAGATGGTAAGATAATACTCAGCGGTAAGATGCCTTTATGTCAGAGCTGATGATGAGTATTGATATATGGACATTTATGAATGTTATAGGTCTCCTTGCCTTTGCTGTTGTTGGATCATTTAAAGCTATCAGGGAAGGTCTTGATCTTTTTGGTATAACAGTTCTTGGAACGATGACAGCTCTGGGAGGTGGGATAACAAGGGATCTTCTTGTTAACACAATTCCGAACGCTCTAAGATCGGTCACAGATATGTCTGTAGCACTTGTAGGTGTATGGCTTGCTATAGTTCTTTACAGGATATTTAAAGGAGATTTCAAAAACAGGTATTTCATCCTTATACCTGATGCAATCGGACTGTCAGCATTTACAACCACTGGAGCTATAATAGCCTATAATGCCGATGTCTCATTTTTCGGGATAGTTATACTTGCAACATTAACAGGTATAGGGGGAGGCGTTATAAGTGATGTTCTTCTTGGAAAGATCCCCACTGTTTTAAGGGATGATTTTTATGCGAGCTGTTCTATTATTGGAGCTGTAGCTTTCTATCTTTCTGTCCAGTCCGGCGTATCAGTTGGAAGTTCAGCATTTATATGCAGTGTTGTTGTTCTAATGATAAGAATACTCGCTATACTTTACAACTGGCGTCTTCCAAGGTTCAGTTAAATGTAAGATAAAAGTAAGTTCCTACCTTTCCGGTTTTTTTATCCCTGCATTTTATACCTATCCTGTTTTTATCCCTTTTAAACTCAGGAGGATTTTTCCATACAAGATATTCACCTTCTCTTTCAGCCCATTTCCATCCAAGTTCTGATACATATATCTCACATCTGTGGTATTTCTCAGGATCTTTCAGTTTGAATTTTATATAGGGCAGAGGGTTCTGTGGTAGAAAACCTACATCTGGATAATGGTATTCAACATCAAGGGCCTCAGTTTTTAAAACCTTGATAAAATGATCAAGACTCCCCCAGTTTCCAACTATAGGCTGTCTGTGTATAAGAAAAGGTGATATGTTGTGTGAAACATTTGCAGGATCCTGTGTAAATAGGGCTTTGTAACCAAGACTTTTAAGTATCTCTATATAATCTCTGTTGTACTCACCATAAGGAAATGCGTAATAAACAGGTCTGTAACCTAACAGTTCTTTAAACCTCTTCTCAGCCTTTTTTGTGTCTTTAATGATCAGATCTCTGAACTTGTCTCTATCCATCTTTTTTATAAGCCTTCCAAACCTTTTATGTGCGTATGAGTGGTTACCAAATGTTATCTTTGGATACTTTTTAAGTTCTTCAAGCTGCTGCTTAGTAAGAAAATCAGGGTATCTACCTACACCTTCCATATAGAGAAAGACTGTAAAGGGAAAGTTGTATTTTTTTAAGACATCAAAGGCTTTCATTGTTGATCTGTATCCGTCATCAATCGTTATAACAACGGTTTTTTCAGGGAAAGGCACTCGGTTATTTATATGCCAGACAAGTTTTTCAAGGGATATAACATTGTAGTTATTCTCCTTCAGATATCTCATCTGATTATCAAAATCCTCTATAGGAATGGATGTTGATGGAGATTTTTCCTCATCAAACTTATGGTATATAAGAATAGTTGCGTAATCAGCCCTAACACTACCTGAGTATATCAGTATAGATAAAATCAGGATTAATCCTGCAGTTATCGTATTTCTGAAGATCGTTTGAAACGATAATGCTCTTAAGTCTCTGAACATAAACCTTCCTCAGTATAGAGTATTTCTCTAAATGGTTCGTTAAAAGTAACGGGTCATCAGTCTGGAGTCTTACAAGTCTGAAGTTCTCGTAAGCCCATCCCACATTTATACTGTAGTAGTAATCATCAACAGCCTGAAGAATATTATCGTACTTTTTAAGGTAGGCATTACTCTTTTTTGCCTTTATCTTGTAAGCATCATTTTTGTTAAATGTCCACACACCAAAAACGTTGTTAGCCTCAACAAAAAATCTTGATGTTCCCCATCCGCTTTCTATAGCAGCCTGTGCAAGTATTATACTTACAGGGGATATATTCAGCCTTTTTAAAAGATCATTTATATTCTCAACCCTGTATTTTTCAAACATATCAGACAAAAACTTTTCCTCAACCGGTAATAGCTCCTGATTGTTCTCAAACTTCTCCTTTATTTTCAGAACAAGATCCCTTTTCTGTTCTATCTCAAAATTTTCTATAAGTATGGAAGGAAGCATTAGTGATATAAACCTCTTTTTTCTCTCTGGTACAGGGAGTGATTCAAGGGATACAACCTTTGTATAGATATAGGGATTTACACTGTCACAGTTCTCAACAGGGGGGATACCGTAAGGAGATGTTAACGAGATATATATAGGTTTTACCTTTTTTATAAAAACAACAGCCTCTTTTTTAAGGGCTTCCTCTTCCTTCTGGGAGATAAAAACCTTCCAGTAAAGATATCCTGAGTAAACAGCTATCAGGGTGGAAACAACAAAAATCTCCCATATCTTTAAGCTTTTAAACCTATCAAATATTTTTGGTTTCATATCTGTGATATATAATACCTATATTCTGAATAACTGTTTTATGATAGAAATCAATCATTACGGAGAAAGTGATGTTTAGAGGGAAGGTAAGACATATACATTTTATAGGTATAGGCGGATCAGGGATGAACGGTATAGCCCAGGTTCTTTTAAACCAGGGGTTTACCGTAACAGGCTCTGATCTTAAAGAGAGCCAGACTGTAATAAACCTGAAAAATATGGGTGCAAAGATCTATATAGGTCATGATCCTAAAAATGTTGATGGTGCTGATGTTGTTGTTTACTCATCTGCTGTAAAACAGGACAACCCTGAGCTTTTGAGGGCAAAACAGTTAGGGATACCTACTATCCCAAGGGGAGAGATGTTAGCTGAGCTTATGAGATTTAAATACGGTATTGCTATTGCAGGAAGTCACGGAAAAACGACAACAACCTCTATGGTTGGGACTATTCTTGGGAAAACGGGATATGATCCTACTGTCGTTATAGGTGGGAAGCTTGAAGCGTACGGGAGCAATGCAAAGTTAGGAAGTGGTGATTTTATAGTGACTGAGGCTGATGAGAGTGATGGATCATTTTTAAAATTAACACCAACTATAGTCTCTATTAACAATATAGACCTTGAACATATAGGTTTTTATAAAAATCTCAATGATATAAAAAGAGCATTTATAGATTTTGCAAACAAAGTTCCCTTTTATGGTGCTGTTGCCGTAAATATAGATGATCAAAATATAAAAGATATAATCCCGGAGATAGAAAAAAAGATAATAAGGTTTGGAATTTCAGAGGATTCAGACATAAGAGGTTATGACCTGAGGCTTGAGAATGGAAGATACAGATTTAAGGTAAATGATTTTGGTGAGATATACCTTTCTATCCCTGGAAAACATAATGTTTACAACGCACTCGCTGCTATATCAATATCTGTTGAGCTTGGAGTACCATTCTGTGTTATAAAGGAAGCTCTTGAAAACTTTAAAAATGCAAACAGAAGATTTGAGATAAAGTATGACGGTTCTGTAACAGTTATAGATGATTACGCCCACCATCCTACTGAGATAAAAGCCACTCTTTCAGCGACGAGGGAGATGTTCGATGGAAGAAGGATCATTGCTGTATTTCAGCCCCACAGATACTCAAGGACTTTCTCCCTTTATGACCATTTTGTAAGATCGTTTAACATTCCTGATATCACAGTTATAACAGAGATATTCCCGGCAGGTGAGAGCCCTATTGACAGTGTAAACGGAGAGAAGCTATCTTCAGATATTAAAAAGGAAACGGGGAAGACCGTTCTATACGGTGAGGATCTACAGAAGACATTTAATATACTGAAGAATATACTAAAGAAAGATGATGTTCTCCTTATCCTTGGAGCAGGAAATGTAACAAGGCTTTCAGACCAGATATCACAGTTCTTGAAAAATAAGGAAGGAGCTTTAAGATGAGGTTTGGCTTTGTAAATGAAGATAATATGTCTATACTGACAGATCTTTACGAACTTACAATGGCTCAGGTCTATTTTAAGGATGGTATGAATAAAACAGCCATATTTGATTTCTATACAAGACCTGTTGAAAACAGATCTTACCTTTTAAATGCAGGTCTTGAACAGCTTATCTACTACCTTCTGAATATAAGATTTACAGATGAAGATATAGATTATCTCAGATCAACCGGAAAGTTTGATGAGGACTTTCTCAGTTACCTTAAAAATTTCAGATTTACAGGTAATCTTTATGCTATAGATGAAGGTGAGATAATATTCCCAAATGAGCCTGTTGTTCAGGTTGAGGCTCCACTTATTGAAGCACAGATAGTTGAGACATTTCTTATCAACACTCTCCAGCTTCCAATACTTGTGGCAACAAAAGCTATGAGATCTTACTCAGTTGCAAGGGGAACTATTCTTGTTGATTTTGGTCTTAGAAGATCTCACGGAACAGACGCAGGTATGAAAGCTGCAAGAGCTTCATACATAGGTGGTTTTGCAGGGACATCAAATGTTCTCGCCGGAAAGGAGTACGGCATACCTATATTTGGGACTATGGCTCACTCGTTTATACTAGCCTACGGTGATGAGAAAAAGGCATTCCAAGCTTTCGCAAAAGTATACCCTGAAAATGCTGTTCTTCTTGTTGATACATTTGACACAGTTAAAGGTGTTGAGAATGCTGTAAAAGCTATGAAAGAGATGGGAATGGAGAGATTTAAAGGGGTAAGGCTTGACAGCGGAGATCTTCTGAAACTGTCAGTAGAGGCAAGGAAGATACTTGATAGTAATGGATACAAAGATGCGATCATTATAGCAAGTGGAGGTATAAACGAGTACAAGATAAAAGATCTCCTTGATAGAGGAGCTCCTATAGATGGATGGGGTGTTGGAACTGAGCTTGTTGTATCTGCAGACCTTCCATATCTTGATTGCGCCTACAAGCTTGTTGAGTATGATGGAAGACCTGTTATGAAACTGAGTAAAAAGAAGGTTACATTACCCTACAAAAAGCAGATATACAGATTTTATGAGGATGGGAAGATAAAGTACGATCTTATAACAGCATATGATGAGGAAGTTAAAGGTGGAAGACCTTTACTCAAAAAGTATATTGAGAATGGTGAGCTTGTTGCCGATCTTCCATCTTTAAGTAAGATAAGGGAGAAAGCCATACAGAACTTTGAGACATTACCTGATGAGATGAAAGATATAAACAGTACCGTACACCATCTGCCCCATGTCAGCAGTAAAATAAAGGAGACTGTTGAGAGAATCATTAAAAAGATAAAAGGTGAGATATGACAAGGGTATCAGGTGTATTTTTTATTTTACTTATATCTGTCCTTATCTCTTACGGGAAGCCTCTTGTTGTAACAACGGTTAAGCCTCTCTCAGATATTGTGAGATCAGTAGGTGGCGATAAGGTTGATGTAAGATATCTGATCCCACCTGACGTGTCTTTACATTTTTATGAGTACAAAAGCTCAGATATAAAGGCTGTTTTTAAAGCTGATCTGTTTCTCTACATAGGTTCCGGAGAGCCAAATATAAAGGGTATATTGAGAAATGTAAGAGGTGAGGCTGTAAAAGTATCAAGGATAAAAGGGATATACACAATAGATCATTTTGAGTTTGGTGAGGATCACGATCACCATTCAGAGATCCATCCAGCATTATGGCTTCATCCAATGAATGGTATAAAAATAGCTGAGTTTGTTTATAAGAAACTCTCACAAATTGACAGTAAAAATAAAGAATACTACAGAAAAAACTTTGAGAGATTCAAAAGGGCCATTGAAACCCTTTATACAGAATGGAAAGACAGGTTTAAAGATCTGAAAAAAAGATATTTTATATCGTACCACTACACATGGCCTTACTTTACTCAGGCTTTTGATCTCGTCTATCTTGATGTTATAGAGCTTGGACATGGAAGGGAACCTACACCAAAACATCTACTGGGAGTTATAAAAAAGATAAAAAAGTACAGGATAAAAAGTATATTTGCCGCAAAACAGTTTTACAACAGTAAGTACGGACGTTTAATAAAGGATCAGACAGGTGTAAACATAATACTTCTTGATCCTTTTGGATCAGGAAAAGATTATATCCAGATGCTCAGATACAATATACAGAATGTTTACAGATCACTTAGATGAGCCTATTATTTTGAGGTAGTTCTCGTATGTTTCCTTTGATATTTCCCCTTTCTTTACAGCTTCCTTAACAAGACAGCCAGGTTCATCTGTGTGTGTGCAGTTTGAAAACCTGCATCTATACCTTAAAAACTCCCTGAAGTAGTTTTTCACCTCTCTTTTTTCCATGAAGTAAAGGGCATCAACACTTGAGAATCCCGGTGTATCACCTATAAAGGAGTTCTCATTAAACCGGTAAAGCCTGACTCCTGTAGTTGTGTGCCTTCCCCTCTCAGTTTTCTCACTTATCTGGCTTACCTTAAGCTCAATACCTGTTAGAGCTGAAAGTATTGAACTTTTCCCGACACCTGAAGGACCTGCAAAAACTGATATATTTCCCTTTATATGCTCTTTAAGTGTGTCAATCCCTTCTCCTGTAATTGCACTTACAGGTATAAAATCATACCCAGCGTTGATATAAATATCCTTCCATCTTTTTAGCTCTTTCCTCTCATCATCGTTAAGAAGATCTATCTTGTTGAATACAATAACAGGCTCAGCACCTAAATACTCATAAACAACAAGAAGATTATCAAGGAGAAAACTATCAAAATCAGGCTTTTTCAGTGTGAAAACAATAATAACCTTATCAACATTTGCAACAGGAGGTCTGACAAGGAAGTTTTTCCTCTCCTCAACACTTTCGATCGCAAATGTTTCACTGTCTATAACATTTCCTAAAACGTAATCACCTGCGTATATCTTCGTTTTTTTAATTATTTTTTTCCTCGGAATTCCCCTGTAAACCTTCTTATCCTCAAAAAGGTAAACCCCTATCATCTGAGCTTCTCTATCAATTACAAGACCTTTTTTCATCAGTTCAAACCCTTTAAATTAATTTATAATATTCTACAACGATCATCTGGAGAAAGGTTTGAGATATACAAGATATATCCTTTTGCTTTTAATTGTATTCTTTTTTTCCTGTGGTGATAGCTCCAAAAAGTTAACGGAAAATGTTGATATAAAGAATAGCAGTTCTGTTATAAAGTTAAACATTGATTATCTCAGTCCCGGGATATCAAAACAGGAAACGAGACAGCTTATATTGGAACTTCCTGATGGAAGCTCAGTTACAGTTGAAAGATCAAGAACAGAAACAAGAGAGGAAGGTTTTTCCTGGTTTGGAAAGGTAATAGATAAGAAGAACAGTTCAGTAATTATAACGGTAGAAAAAGGGGTTGCTTACGGAACAGTAATTTTCAACGGTAAAAGATACAGGATAAAACCTTTAAAACCTGAAGAGAATCTGTATCTGATTGAGGATCTTTCAGGTAAAAAGATAGTCCCATTAAAGGAAGATACAGTCCCTTTTTATCCTGAAAAAAAAATTGAAGATATAAAAGCTCTTGGATCAAACCCTGAGGATGGAAGCAGGGTAGATATTCTTGTTCTATATACTACAGCTGTAAAAAATGAGTATGGAACAGGACTTGAAGCCTTTATCCGATCTCTTATTGATATAGCAAACCAGTCTTTTATAAACAGTAATATCAATACATCCTTAAATCTTGCAGGAATCTCAGAGATAACATCTGTAGATGAAACAGTTTCTCTGGATTCAGCTTTAAATACCTTAAGCTCAGATCAGAATATAGACAGTCTGAGAAAACTAAAAAAAGCTGATATCGTTGTACTTCTCAGAAAATACCAGGGAGGAAATACCTGTGGTCTGGGGTATATTATTGTTAATCTACCTGATAACTTTGATCAGAATCTTTCATACTATACCTCAAGTTACTACAGTTCAGGTTTTTCTGTTGTTGAAGTAGGAAATTATGGATCTTACTACTGTCCAGATGAAACATTTGCACACGAGGTGGGACATAACTTTGGGTGCAGCCACGATAGAGATCACTCAACAGGTTCTGGAGCATTTTCATACTCTTACGGGTATGATGTTCAGGGAGTTTTTGCAACTGTAATGAGTTATGACAGACCTACAATCAGGTATTTCTCAAACCCCAATATAACTTACAAAGGATACAGCATAGGTGTTCCTGAAGGTCAGCCTGATTCGGCAGACAACTCCAAAACTATAAACAGGACAAGACTGATAGTGGCAAACTATATCTCTGTACCTTCCTCAAATCCTCCTGTGATAAACAGTTTCACTGCAGACCCAATATCAGGAAAAGTTCCACTAACAGTATCCTTTAACTGGAATGTTTCAGATCCTGACGGAGACAGCCTCAGATGTAACTTTGATGCTGATGGTGATGGAACAGACGATATAACGGTAACAGACTGTTCTACATATACATACAGTTATGAGTATACATCTGGTGGGAGCTACACACCTAAGCTTTCTGTGTCTGATGGCATTTACATAACCACAAAAACATTAAGTATAACTGTCAATCAAAACAGACCTCCTTCAGGGAGCTTTTCTGCAGACAGAACAGTTATATATGAGGGGGACACTGTAAAATTCTCCTACAGTGCATCTGATCCAGATGGTGATAACTTAATATGCTTAATTGACCTTGACGGTAACGGAAATTATGAGATCAGAGATAACGGTTGTAATAGTAGTCCTGTAAACAGAGTTTATAATATTCCAGGTACATACATAGCAGAGCTTGTGATTGATGATGGATATGACACTGTAAGTTATAAGATAAATATTCAGGTAAAACAGAAAAACAGTCCCCCTGAGACACCTTCAATATCGGGAGTAACCTCCGGTTATACAGATATCGTTTACCCCTTCACGGCAAGCTCAAAAGACCCAGATGGTGACAGTATATACTACAGATTTGATTGGGGAGATGGAAATGTATCAGACTGGGGTTCTGGAAGGAGAGGTTATCAGTGGGATACTCCAAGGAGGTACTGTGTAAGAGCACAGGCAAAGGATGATCTTGATAATCTCTCCAACTGGTCAGACTGTTTTTATACAGATATTGTTCTTTCATCCACTGTGAACAGTCCTCCTGATATACTGATATTTGAGTCAGACATAACTGAAGGTTATCTGCCTCTGACGGTAACATTCAGATTTAAAGCTGGGGATAAAGATGGTGATCCTTTAGTTTGCAATTTTGATTCAGACGGTGACAACAGCTTTGAGTTTACATCAGATAATTGCGGTGAAGAAACAGTCAACTTTACATACACTCAGCCAGGAGAATACACAGCGGTTCTGGAAGTATCAGATGGGAAAGATACAGTTAAGAAAAGCCTGGTTATAAAGGTCTATTCATCGAATAATGATCCTGTTGTTGATCTATTTTCTGTTGATCCTTTTAAGCTGTTAGAAGGGGATAAAATAACCGTCAGATATAAAGCCCACGATCCTGACGGAGACAGTATAGAATGTCTGATAGATTTTGGAGATGGGACCTATATCTCCGATTACGGATGTTCTAACCAGAAGGTAGAAAAGTATTATAAAGAACCTGGGGAATACGTAATCACACTGACTGTAAAGGATACAAATGGAAATGATATATCCCAGAAGATCACTGTCACAGTAAATCCTGTAATAGATGGAGGTAAGGGTGGCTCTGGATGTTCTTTCTCAGATAATGATCATTTTTATACATTCTTCTTGATAATTTCTGTAATTCTTATAAGGATCTTAAAAATATACAGGGAGGAAAGATGGGAAGTTTTTTGAGAATAAAGATAGACAGCCCATATGCAGTAATCGGTGATATACACGGCT
>Ga0256835_1001584_pt1 | contig 13477 bp, 9 predicted proteins | sample PIR30metaG_FD_185972 | JGI IMG/M metagenome (GOLD analysis project Ga0256835, IMG submission 185972) | Hydrothermal vent microbial communities from East Pacific Rise, Pacific Ocean - PIR-30 | ecosystem: Environmental > Aquatic > Marine > Hydrothermal vents | place: Pacific Ocean: East Pacific...
TTATAAGCATCCGCAAAATCAAGACTGGGGCGGGACGCCCCATAGCGACTGCGGAGAGAATTCTAAAAAAATACTCTAAACCATTCCTTTGATGATAGTTTTCCTTACAATAAATAAAGGAAGTAGTCTTGGAGCAAGTCTTCTGGATGAAGCAGTAAGCCCCTTGCCAAAGCAAGGGGGTAGCTCACACTTATTCGATTATATTTCTAAAATCCGCAATTATAAGGTTAAGGCCTTTTTCTGAAGCCCATTGAGATATCTTTTCTATGGCTTCTTGTACTGTCTTTGTTTTTGCTCCAGAAGCGGCCATGTGTCCTCCCCCGTTCATTGACTTTGCTAATTGGTCTACTCTGTATTTTTCCCACTCTTTGTTTTCTTTTTGATAACTCTTTTTAATACGAAGTGATATTCTTGCACTGTGATCTAATTCCTCCACTACTGAGGCTGCACCAATATTTACTCTTGTTAATATGCTTCTAAGTAATGACCTATGATCTAATTGTTCGTCTTTAACAATGAAAACAAGGAAATCTGTATTTTCTATTTTTTGTCCTAACTCCCAGGCTTCTTTTCTTTCTTCTCTATAATGCTTTATTCGTTCTTGGATACTTTCGTTATTTAAGTATTCCACGCCTTCTTTGAAATAACCATCAATAAGGTCTATCACCTCAAAAGCATTTTTACAAGAGCTTGTCGCATCATCAAATAACCATACAAGTTCGTCAAAAGAACATTTTTCTACTTTTTTAGGAGGATTTATTGGAGGATCTCCAGGATAATTTCCTGTGTCTGTGATTCTTGTTAGTTCAACTAATTTTTCGAAATGTTGTGGGAAATTGATTTTACTTTTCAAGGCATCAAATAAAACACTAGACGCACTTTCTCCGTTTGCATCAAAAAAAACCTTTTCTGCATTGAATGTTTTTCCAATTGAAGTTCTATGATGATCAAAATATAACTCCTTGATAAGTGATTGATTTAATGGAGATAAGTCCCCTATTGCTTTCCAAGGCAATTTCTCACTGATTTCTCCTAAGTATTCGTCTTTAATAAACCAGTAGTCAATAGGAATTACAGTGCTTTCAGGAAATAAGAATTTTAATAATACTCCTGAAATTACACCATCAGAACAAGGACCATGAATTGCTACTAATTCATGTCCTGATTTCTCTAGGATCTTTTTCAAAGAAAGTAGATACTCTTTTTTTGTTTTAGAGATTATCTCATTCTTCTCTAAGAGATAATTTTCAATCGCCTTAACGGCATTAAACGTATTGTAATTCATTATATTCTCACATAGTAGTTTCGTTTTAAAATGATTTATATTATATTTAATTGATTTTTAATTGATTTTTTCTTCTTCCCATATTCATAATCCTATACTATTTTTTTTATTTGTCCGAATTTTCAAACTAAAAAGTATTTGAAAATCATTAATTCTACGTATTTTTAAGGAGAGTATTTTTATTTTTCAAATACTTGCAATAGGTTGTGGAAAAAAAGATAGAACCAATTCTTGAATATTCCCGCTCTTCGAAGGCTCGTTGTAGGATATGTAAAAAACCTATTGCGAAGGGAGAGATAAGATTAGGCATTCCTTATGTCTTTAAGAAAAAAAACGAAGAAATTACTGCTTATGGATGGTACCATTTAAGCTGTGCTTTAGAAAAACAACCAGAAACAGTACTTGAAGCATTAAAAAACAGTCAAGGTCTAGAAAAGGCCTCTATAGATAAGATCCGTGCGGAACTTATCTCTAAAGGAATTATTCAAAGAGATGATATTATTTTAAAGGTTAATAAAATTTCACCAGCAATTGAACGAGCAAATATTCATGTAAATATAAGTCATGTATTTCCCGCTAGGCCTGATCTGTTAATTCCTGAAATAACTGTTCGGCCGTTGTATTGTTATGATGACAGTGGTATGATTAAAGTTGTACTGATGAATAATTGGATCAAGCAAATTAGCAATGTTGAGATAGGAGACTCTTTATTGATTAAAAAAGGCAAAGTGTTTAATCCGTATGATAATATTGTAGAGATTAGGTGTGATGACGAAACAGATATTGAATTGTTAAAATTATAAATTTCTCTCCAAACCTTTTTTTTCAATTAAAAACATGAAAAATAATGAAACTTTTGTTGTGATGATAATTATGAATGACAATGATCCATGGCCTGTTTTAAATAGAGAAAAAAAATATTCGAATCCTTGGATTAGCTTATGGGAAGAAGAAACTTTATTGCCCAACAAAAAGCATTTTACTTTTACAATTATTGAAGCCCCAAATTGGGTTTCGATTCTTCCTATTCGTCGTGATAAAAAGTTCTTAATGATTAAACAGTATCGCCCTCCTTGGAAAAATATTAGTTTAGAATTTCCCGCAGGCCGTATGGAAAAGGATGAAACACCCCAACAAGCTGCTCAAAGAGAACTTAGAGAGGAAATAGGGTTTTCATCTAAAAAACTAGTTTTGGTCCAGAAGTTACGTCCCGTTACTTGGACAACACAATGGGTATACTTTTATGTTGCTTCTGAACTTTTTAGTTCTCCCCTCCCTCCTGATAATACTGAGTTTTTAGAAACTTATGTTGTAAGTGAAGAAGAATTTTTAGAAAAAGTTTCTATGGGTGAAATTGTTGATCTTCCTACAGTCACTGCTTATTTTCTAGCAAAACACAGGTCTTTGATATAATCTTCTTGATACAAAAAACAAGTAATTATCAGATCGATTAATAATGGATCGGAGTAAATATCAAGAAGAGGACAATGAATTTAGAGGCCGGTTCTAAAAAAAACTGGGAACATAAACATCCATTAAAAGTCATGATTGCTCAGTTAAGAAGCACTCTTGGTGAATTAAGTGAAAATGCAAAACGAGCGATTAAAGCAGTTAAATATGCTGAACAAAACAACATTGACTTACTAATTTTTCCGGAATTATTTATTTCTGGCTATTATTCTAGGGATTGGTTCTTAAGTCCTTTATTATTTGAAAAAGAACAAGAATGGTTAAACAGAGTTTTTTCTTATGCGGATAATACTACCATAATTATTGGTTCAATGTTAGAATCGGGGAAAAAACGTAAATATAATGGTGCCACTGTTTTTTCCCCTCTTGGTTTTAAAGAAGGAATTCCAAAGCATTACTTGCCTTATGACAATGTCTTTTATGAAGCACGTTTTTTTGAAACCCCTGAGGATAAATACAAACCCTCCTTAAATCTATATGATTGGAATATAGCGGTTGCTATTTGTGAAGATATGTGGAGAGAAAGTAAGGTTTTAGCTTCACATTTCTCTTCATCTCCCGATTTACTAGTAATAATCAATGCATCTCCATTTACCGAAAATAAATTTAAAGAACGCTTAGAGTTAACCCGGTCTCATGCTACGTTCATGAATTCTTATGTTGTTTATGCTAATATATGGGGGGGTCAAGAGGAAGTGATATTTGATGGTCAATCATTTATATTATCTCCAAATGGAACGTTATTGATTAAAGCAAAACCCTTCAAATCAGAATATTTGACTATAGAATTACCCATTAATAAGAGTGCTAATTCTCTTAATAATAATTCTTCAAGTATTTATAGGACTGATCCTGATGAGATCTTATTTCACGCTTTGAGAGTAAGTCTACAGTCCTATTTAAGAGAAACACCTTTTGACAAAGTAGTTGTAGGTTTAAGCGGTGGTATTGATTCGGCATTGGTTGCCACTATTGCTACTCTTAGTATTGGTCCAAAAAGAGTAAAAGCGGTCTTTATGCCTTCACGTTACACTTCTAAGCTGAGTTATGAAGGGGTAAATAAATTAGTTAAAAACTTGGGTATTGACCTTGATGTTATAGATATCGAGCCGATTCTTAAAACAGTTGCTATTACTTTAAACGCATCGGAAAATGATGGTATTGCTTTTCAAAATCTTCAGAGTCGAATTCGTGGTATGGTTTTAATGTACTATGCCAATAAATACCATGCCTTAGTATTAAACACTGGTAATAAAAGTGAATTAGCGGTTGGATATATGACTCTTTATGGTGATGCTATTGGTGCTTGGAGTATATTAGGAGATATCTTTAAAACTCGTGTTTATGACTTGGCAAGGTACGTGAATAGGATAAAACCAGGTATTATTCCCGAAATTATTATTAATAGACCACCAAGCGCGGAACTTGCAAATAACCAGAAAGATGAGGATGATCTAATGCCCTATTATAAATTAGACCATTACCTTCAGGAAGTAATCCCTTTCGATAAAATTGTTGGTCCTGAAGATAAAGAAAAATTATGGGTCCGTAGAAAGTTGGTTCAAAATGAGTTTAAAAGAAGACAAATCCCTCCGTTACCCACAATCTCAAGGGCAAATCTAGGTGTTGGTAGAATGTCACCAATGAGCATAAAATATCTTCAAGAACTATTTGAAGAAATTAAAGAGTGATTAAAATGTTTAAATGGAACAAGATGTCGTTTTTAGTGAGCGGAGGATCTAGAGGATTAGGTAGACAAGTTGCAATATCATTAGCTAAAAAAGGTTCATTAGTTGGCATTATTTCAAGAACAGTTCCTTATGATATTCCTGAAGATGTTTCTAGTTACATAGTTCATTTTCAAGGGAGTATTACTGACGAAGACCTAATTAAAGAAGCTTTTAACTGGTTATTAAAAAGAGATCGGCAATTTTATGGTTTTGTTCATTGTGCGGCTAATTTGGCGCTTGGAGAAGTAAACTATTTTAAGACGGATGACTACTCTCTTATTATTGATACCCAGCTAAAAGGAGCATTTTTACTTACAAAAATAGTATATGAATATTTAAAACATAATAACGAAGGAATAATGATTTTTATAGGTAGCATTTTGTCTCATGAGAGTACTATTGATAGCTCACTTTACGTAATGGCTAAACATGGCCTTGAAGGTTTTGCAAAAGCAATTAGAGATGATTTGTTCTGGTCAAAAATAAGAGTATACATGGTGTGTCCAGACGATTTAAATACGTCTTTTATTCCTAAGGGGCCTCCTCATCCTTCAAGAGTAATAGATGTTAAAGAGCTCAGTTCATTTATTATCTCTTTAATACCCCCTAAGAATACTTTTTATCCTTTTCATCTCGAGATACGTGGAATCCCTAAGGAATAAATCTTTTTTAGTTTCATCACTATTTTTTAGAAATATTCACCTAAGTCTAGAGTTTTTTGGTTATCTTTTTCTTCATCGTCATCCTCGAAACCTAGCTTTAATGCTTCTAAACGGCTTATCAAATAATCAGAAAGGCCATATTTTTTAGCGAGGGTAAAAGAAAGATCGAAGTATTTAGTTACAGATTTTTTATGAATAGTTAAGTTTAGTTTTCCTCCCTTACATTTTTTGTTTGTACATTTCCCGCTTAATGGAATTCTACGATAAGTAGTATTGCATGTTGTGCATCTGAATTTTTGAGCTCCAAATTTTCTTAAATTACCAATAATATCTGGTAAAAAGTGTTTTTCTATTACTCTTTTGGCAACATCATTCATTTCTACAGCATCGATTAGTTTAGCTATTCTTAATTGAGCATCTACTTTTTCATCCATTTTCCCTAGTCTTTTGTAAAGAGTTGATGGTGGGCCATCAAAAGCTTTACTAGCGGGATGAGTATATCCTATTCCTTCAAAAGCAAGGTTTGTTTCTAATCTTTTTTTTACGTTGTCTAATAGCTCTTCAATTGAGGATGGATCTTCTTCTCGCCATGATGCATAATATACTTCTAATGGATATTCCCAGTTGCAATCAACGTTATGGGCTTCGTCATCTACTTCTAAAGGATCTAGATTAATAACAAGTACTAATGGAGCATCCATTTTACTCCCTCTTTTTGCAGGTAAAAAGTGTTTACTGAAATTGATCAACCCATCAAGAAGAAGTAGCACTGCATCCTCGTCAGAATCGCATTGCATAGTAACAGTTGAAGAATTTAAAATTATATTATGGAATAGATCTTTACCACCGTCTTTGGGAATGACTTCTACACAATAAGAATTCTGCTTCTTTATTTTCCGCTCAATTTTTACTATTTCTTCGTTCCTTATTTTTTCCGATAATAATAGCTCTTGTTTTTCTATTTTTATTGATTCATAATTTATTGAATGTTCTTGAATAATCGGTATTTTGTCTCCTTTTTTTAACTGAAATGCTTTTTTCTTTTCATATCGCTCTTGATCTTTGTTCCATACCATTAAACGGTGATCAGGAGTCATTGTGATTTTCTCACCAGATTTAGTCATGATCTCAAGCCAGTAATCACTATAACCCTTAATCCACGCCTTAATTTCTTGTTTAATCGGTGTTTTTGTTATGGGATTTATGCTAATAGCGAATAAGTGCTTGAATGGGTTTATTATTTCTATTGTTCCATAATCATCTACTACTTTTATTTCTGGTTCCATTAAAATTGCTTTTTCAACTATTATCCCTAACTCAATTTCTAAGAATTCTTTCTTTACATTATCCCAAAGAGTTATTTTTTCGTTGGGTGCCAGACAATTTCTCCTTTTTGCAGCATGCCAATAAGGATGGGCATAACCAACCTTTGCTGGCGTGTAACCAATTATTCTACCGATTATTCCTGCACTAGTATGTGGGGCAAGTCCTATAACTAAATGACCAATTAAATCTTTCTTTCGTGTGGCATTGTAAAATGGTTCTAGTCCGTATAGCTCTTTTAATTCATCATCAATAAATTGAGAAACTTTGAGGAGAAATTCGGCTCCATCTTCATTTAGAATGATATCTTGAACTTTTAGTTCTAAAACTTGATCTGGACGCTCTAATGGTTCTCCAAAAATATCATGAGTATAACCTAATTCTCTTAATTTTTCAATGGGTGTATTGATTTCTTGTGGTATAAAATGCGTCATTGGTGCATCTGTTGAATCAAATCGGATAGTCCCATCTCTATAAATCGTAACATTATGCCTTGCTCTAAGAACGGCTTTTTCTAATGGTTCTGATGTTCTAGTTGGGCTCATCAATTTTTTGACTAATTTAACTTTAGGAGGCAATGCCCCTAACCTTGCTTTTACACGATTTATTTCATCTAGAATATTAATTTTTGTTTTTTCATATGTTAATGCTTTTGTCCCACATGCAGGGCAACGTTCTTGTTCTACAATCATGTTACATTTTGGACATTTATACCATGGATCTGTTTTAATCTGGCATGTAGGGCAAATCCTATGAAATGTTTTTTTACCACATTTAGGGCAAATAAATAATTGAATTTCTTCTTCATAAATCCCTATTTCAGATGCTTTGACTAAGTCTCTCTGTTGTCCTCCAACATCACTAATAGGAAATAAACCATGGACTGGGGGCTTCATCTTACGGTCTGCTGCTTTTTCTGGCCTTCCCATTCTTCCTCCTATGAACGTACCTGCCCTGGGCCGTATTATTAATGGAGAAATTTCATTAATAATTTCTATAGGTGTTTTGTTCTCCTCAATATATGGTCTCGCCGAAAAAATTGTTTTTAGTGCTATTGCCATTTCTTCTTCTATAATATATCCTTTATCAGTAACAACATGTGGAAGCCAGCTTTTTTCAAGCACTTTTTTGTATTTTTCTGATAGTGGAATAATATTGTCTTTCAAAGATTGAGTTAGCTCAAAATATGTAGTGATGTCTTCTGAGTTGAGCAAGTCAAAAAAGGGTGTATATTTTGGATGAAGAGGAACTCCTAATTCTCTTGAGATATTTATTGCTTCTTCAATTTGGGGAGTATTATGGAATGGATCTTTAATATAGGCTTTATTCAAATATTTGGGCTTTCTCTTTTTTCTTGCTTCCCTCTTTACTTCTAATGCCCACCATTCTTCGCAATATCCTGCAGGATTTAATTTATAGTTGTTCTGAACATATTCTGCGACGCTAATAAGCATATCCCCAATAAATAATATTCTCTCAATCTGTGGGTAAATTTCAACGGCATCCTCGTAACTTTCAACCTTTACTACATCACCATTCTTTAACAGTACTATTGGTGGTTCAATCGTATCGACAGGTGTAACAATAGATCCTTTCCCAGGTCTTTCTGTTCTAATATGTGTCCCTGTTGCTAAGAATCCTTCTGTTACTCCCATTGTTGCTGGGTGAATACCTGCCCCAGCCAGCCCTGTCGTTCTTGCTCTCCCATATCTTAATCTGAAACCGCCAGGTCTAGTAGGATGAGCAAAAATAGGTCTCCCGCCAATTACATCTCTTAAATATCCATCCGAAGGATCAACTGAAACAATTCCTTTCTCTAAAGAAGATCTTTTCTTCTTTTGTTTCGTTTTACTTTTGTTTTTTGTATTTTCATTTTTTCCCTCATCTTTATTTTCCTCTTCTTTTTTCTCCATTTTTCCAATTTTGTCTAGTTTTTCAAGCCAATCCCATCCTTCTAAATTTAGCATTTTAACTCTTTTAAGGAGTTTTTTAGCTCTCCCTACGAGTCCATCGTTAAATACTAAGCATGCTCCTCCTCGTAATCTATTTGTTTCAAGTCTTGGCAAGTCTCGATAACCTACAACTTCTACATCCTCAGTAGGTTCACCATTTATCTCAATAGGAACATGTCTCATCGCAAACCTGATCTGCTCTTCAGTAGTAGGGATCTGCAAATTAACTTTCTTTTTATATGCCAATATTTCCTCAACCATTCTTTCTACTTCTTCGTCTGTGGCTTTATATGCAGGAACCTTTAAAAGTCTTCGAATATAGTCTGTAAGGAGTATACTTACTGCTGCTGCAGTTCCACCTGCTGCTCTTATTGGTCCTGCATAATAAACTGCGACGTAAGATTCATCACCAAACTTTTTGATTTTAAACTCAGAGATCCCTTCAATAGGCGCTGCAACTATCCCCTCTGTTAATATTGCCAATGCGGTTCTTAATGCTTGTTCTCCAAGTTCTTCAGGCGACCCTTTACCAAATTTTTCTTCTACTATTTCACGAGCAATAGTAAAAGCAATATGTTCTTTTGTTTCTAACTGATGACTTAGTTCATTGATTCTTTTTGCTATGCCTGGGGGACCCACTAGTCCTTCTACTCTTGCCGCAGCATTTTCAGCAATATATACTTCTGGAAAGTTTTCTGGGTCAAAACCTTTTTTTCTAGCCTCTATTGCTATCTTGTTTGCATGATTAACGGCTCTACTTATTTGTTGAAAGTACTCTTGTAAATGGGCCCCTATGTTTTTCACAAAATTGTTTTCTCATCAATAACGTATAATTTTTCTTCTTATACGAATTAACTCGTTTTCACTCAATCATGATAAAATTTAAGTTTCATTGGTTAGTCGTATTATTTATGGGAAATAAGCTTAGAGTGGGAGTTATTGGAACTGGTGCATGGGGTAAAAATCATGCACGAGTATATTCAGAATTACCAAATGTGGAACTAGTTGGTGTTTGTGACCTTAAAAAAGAAAATGCCAATCATATTGCTTCTACTTTTGGTGTTAAAGCTTATTATGATGTAGACGACTTTTTAGATAATGCAAATCTTGACTTAATCAGTATTTGTACTCCAACGACTACTCACTATGAAATTGGTATGAAAGCTATTGAAAGAAATATCAATGTACTGGTTGAAAAGCCTGTAACAACAACAGTAGAGCAAGCTATTAATCTGAAAAATGCTGCTGATAAAAAAGGAGTAAAATTAACAGTTGGTTTTATTGAACGTTTTAATCCAGTAGTACAAAAAATCAAAGAATTCAAAGAATCAGGGGAAGTTGGGGATTATGTAACAATTAATACTATGAGGATCGGACCTTTTTGGCCAGAAAGGCTATGGGATGTAGGTGTTGTTAAAGATTCTGCGATTCATGATGTTGATGCCATTAGACACATTATTGGTAGAAATCCAAAAACAGTTTATGCAACGGGTGGGGCATTAAAACATAAATATGAAGATCATATTTTTGCAATATTAGACTTTGATGAGCAGCTTAAGGCAACTATTGAAGCAAATTTTTTGACACCTTATAAACTTAGAAAAATAAATGTAACTGGTGTTAATGGCATTATTGAAGGAGATTACATGACTCAGGAATTAAAAATAGAAACAAATGATTGGATTAAAAAATCTAAAACGAAATGGAAAGAACCATTAAAGGCAGAGTTGCAAGCATTTGTAAACGCAGTTATTAATGATGAGCCACCAGTTGTCTCGGGGACTGATGGTATAGAGGTACTAAAAATATGCGAGGCAATACTAACATCAATAAAAACGGGTCAACCAGTAAAAATCTCTTAAAAGAAGAAAAAGAAATTTTTATCCAGTTAAGAGAAGCATATAACTCTATTTCTAATTCATATCTTAGACTTAAAAGACAACCTTGGAAACAATTCGAACAATTAATTAATAGGTTATTAAATGAACATTTAGATTCCTATGGTGGAGCACTTCTAGATGCAGGATGTGGAAACGGTCGAAATTTGTCTATATTTGACGGTTTTTCTTCAAAGATAGGTATTGATCCTATTGAAAACTTAGTAATTCAAGTACCTAAGTATAATGGTATTCCTGTTTTAGGATCAATAACTCATGTACCATTCAAAAAAAATAGTTTTGAGCTAATTATTTCTGTAGCTGTAATTCATCATTTCAAACATCAAAAAACTAGACAAATGGTGATTCATGAGTTATTGGAATTATTAAAAACCAATGGTCTCCTTATAATCACAGTCTGGAAAAGAGATCGCCCAGGAAAAATTGGTGATGTTATATTAAAGCTTGTACAAGGAGAAAATTCTCAAGACGAATATCTTCCATGGAAAAATACTTCTGGAGAAATAATCGCTAATAGATATTATCATTATTTTACTAGACATGATTTTAAAGAGCTTCTTTCACCTTTTCAAAAACATGTCGTAGAATGGGGAACATTTGGTGGAAAAATCAAACAAAATTTCTACGCGGTTTTTAGAAAATAAGTAGAATAAATAAGTAGAATTTAGGATCTAAAAAATATAGATATCCCATAAAGTAGAGTTTTTTAAGAAGAAATCGTTTTTATAAATTAGCGTCAATGGTTTTGGTGTTTATTTTCAGTATCCTAATACTTAAGTTTTGTAATTAGAAAAGATAATGGCTGGTGGTAATATGGCATATATAGACAACAAATATTTAGCATTAGATGGTTTTGACACTAGCGACTCTGTAGTTTGTACTTTTTTAATGAAAACCCATGAGGACTATACTAAGGCTGCAATTGAAGTGGCAGCGGAATCCTCTGTAGGTACGTGGGTTAAAGTCCATTCCCTTACAGAAGATATCTTTGAGAGATTGGCAGCGAGGGTCATAGAAATAAGTTCTGAGAAAAATATTATCAAAATTGCTTATCCGTCTGGCCTTTTTGAAAAGGCAAGTCTTCCTCAAATGCTCTCGTTAGTTGCTGGAAATATTTTTGGAATGAAATCAGTTGACTCTCTAAGATTATTAGATATTGCATTCCCAGAAAGTATCTCTTCTCCTTATCCTGGGCCAGCTTTTGGCATTGAAGGATTCAAAAAAGAGTTAGGTATTACAGCTTCTAATGATCGCCCAATAATTGGCACAATTGTAAAACCGAAAATGGGGCTTCCTCCCGATAAACATGCAGAAGTTGCTTATGAGGCGTGGTATGGTGGAGTTGATTTTGTTAAAGATGATGAGCCACAGACTGACCAAGATTTTTGTAGATTTGAAGACCGACTAGTAAAAGTTCTCGAGAAAGCAGATCTTGTGAAAGAAGAAACGGGTAGGAAAGTAGTATATGCTGCAAATATTACTGCTCCCCTACCTAAGATGGAACGTAGGGCAGAGTTAGTTAAAGAACAAGGCGGTAATTGTATGATGATTGACGTAATAACAACGGGTTTTGCTTCTCTTCAATATATGAGAGACTTAGACTTAGGCTTACTTATACATGCGCACAGAGCGATGCATGCTGCAATCACAAGAGTACCAGATCATGGTATTACAATGTTAGTATTAGCTAAATGGCTTAGGCTTGCGGGTGTAGATTCTCTACATGCAGGAACAGTTGTGGGTAAAATGGAAGGAAAATATCCTGAGGTAAAAGGAATTTATGATGCTCTAAGAGACCCCAGTTGGAAACAAAAACGTGTTTTACCGGTTGCTAGTGGTGGTTTGCATCCTGGAAGTGTGCCTCCTATTGTTGATATGTTTGGATATGATGTTCTTATCAATGCGGGTGGAGGAATTCATGGTCATCCTAAGGGCACAATTGCAGGTGCAAGAGCAATGAGGGCTGCTGTTGAAGCCGTAATTCAGAAAAGAGATATCTGGGAATATGCAGAAACGGAGGACCATAAAGACCTGTTAATCGCTTTAGAAAAATTTGGTGTTCCTAAAGTCTCAAAAGAAGATTAAAGGGCAACTAAAACAGTTTGCCTTTATTTTTTCTATTTTTTTATCATATCTAAACAATCCAGAGAGACACCTATCAAAAATCTTAAATGAGGCGACTACACGGGATGTAATAGAAACATAGCGTTATTATCCGCGCCCCGGTGGTGTAGTCCGGCAACATAAGGGACTGTCACTCCCTTGCCCCGGGTTCAAATCCCGGCCGGGGCGCCATTTTTTATTTCGGAGAACGGACAGAAAGCTTTTCTTGACTTTTTACTTACAATTAATCATGTCTGAGTCATATTATGGGAAACAAGTATTAACTAAAATAAAGAAGGAATTCAAAGATGAGCTTAAATATGTCTCCCCTTTTTTTTCGTACCCCCTGAATAAGGAAATAGTTTCTTTTTCTTTTATTGGTCTAAAAGAAATTGAGAATAATGCGCTCATAATTGTTAATGATCACTATAGAGCTACCCCTTCAGAAAAAATAATTAATTTAATGGGAGAGTTGGGTCTTTTACCCAAACGAATATCTTTTTTAATAGCAACAGGGACACATAATCCCCCTCCAAAGAAGTTATACCAACACTTAACAGGTAAAAGGAATAATGATGATGTTATTATTCATTACGCTAGAAATGATGATATGCTTGTAACCATGGGGGAAACATCTAGAGGGACTTTAGTTAAAGTTAATAAAACAGTATTAGAACGACCCCAGATTCTTACTATTAATAGTATCGAGCCGCATTATTTTGCTGGTTTTACTGGTGGCGTAAAATCTATTATTCCTGGCTGCGCGGGGTATGATACTGTAGTTCAAAATCATAAATGGGCGATGCATAGAGATTCTAAGATTATGAGAACATGGGGCAATCCTGTTTGGGAAGACTTATGGGAAGCTGGAAATCTCGTAAAACCATTAAAAGAAATACAGACTATTCAATTAGTAAATCATAGAGATACTATTTTTTCTGTGAATTCCGGTGATCTCCCCACGAGTTTTGAGAAAACAGTCAATGATGCTAAGAAGTTTTATGGCGTAAAACTTGAGAAAGAAGTTGATCATTTAATAACAATAGTTCAACCA
>Ga0256835_1001585_pt1 | contig 13475 bp, 9 predicted proteins | sample PIR30metaG_FD_185972 | JGI IMG/M metagenome (GOLD analysis project Ga0256835, IMG submission 185972) | Hydrothermal vent microbial communities from East Pacific Rise, Pacific Ocean - PIR-30 | ecosystem: Environmental > Aquatic > Marine > Hydrothermal vents | place: Pacific Ocean: East Pacific...
TTAGAGGCTTGGCAAACACCAGTTGGATAGGGCCCATGGGCGAGATCCACTCCAAAGCCATACCTGCGCCGCTTCTGGTTATCTCCGTATAGCTGTTCTCCCCGATACCGCCATAGTCGACGAAAAATGTAAGCCTCATTTTTGCCTCTTTCATAATCGGGATACTGGCCTCAAGGGAGGTTGAGAACATCTTTTTGCCGCCTATCAGCCTTCCCTCCTCATCTTTTGGCGATATGGAGGAGACCTGATATCCCCTAAGCGTCCTAAGACCACCCAGGAAAAATTTTTCAAACACAGGCAGATATCCCCTATCGTCTATATATCCCACTCGACCTTTAAGTCTTAAAATCATATCGTAATCGATATAGTCCTCAAGCCCCAGGTAGTAAGAGGCCTTTGTGTAATATTTCGTATATTTCTCATCCTCGCCAAGGCCTGCGTATTCCATCGAGGCCGAAGCATACAGACCTGTTCTTGGAAGGTAGTAATCGTCGGTATTGTCAAATGTCAAAGCAGGAATCAGGGCACTTTTGGTATATTTTCCAGGCTTGAAGTAGTAGCTATCATAACTTACATCGGTAAGCTCGCTGCTTTCATAGGAGTAGGTCAAAGAGCCGTGAAGATATCTGGTAAATTTTCTTCCAAGAGTTACAGAGGCCCCCTTTGTATCCTGGGTATAATCATAACTCTCGAACCTGGTGTTGTAAGCGTTTAGGCCCAGGCTGTAGTCGCTGTCAAAAACGCGTGGGTTGTAGATACCCAGATTGAACCTTAAAGACTTGCTTGAGTAGTCAATGGAGAAACTGCCGTTTATACCGCTTCCAAAAATATTTCTATCGTTGATGGAGGCGTTTATGATAAAACCCTCATAGGAGCTGTAACCGCCTCCTATCATAATATTTCCGGTAGGCATCTCCTTTACCCGCACTATCAGGTCCATCTGATTTGGCCCAACCCTTCTCTCCTCAACCTTCACGTCCTCGAAAAATCCCGTTCTTCTTAAGGCGTTGATGGAGTCTTTTAGATCAGTTACGCTGTATCTGTCCCCTGGAGCAAGATAGATCTCCCGCCTGATAACCCTGTCAAGCGTGCGCTGGTTTCCAGATATTATCACATCCCTGATGTAGACCTTCTCGCCTGGGTTTACTATGTATCTGATCTTTACGGTATGGCTATTCTCATCCTTTTGAAAATCGGGAACCACTCTGGCAAAGGCGTATCCCAAATCTTTTATTTTTGTGGTTATTCGCTCCAGATCCTTTCTCATCTTCTCGATGTTAAAGACTTTTCCAGGCCTGAGTTTCAGCTCCTTTTTCAACTCATTCACATCAATGACGGGCTCCAAAAGCTTTATCTCCACATCCTTTACCCGATATACAGGCCCCTCTTTTATGTGGTATCGCAGTTTACCCTTGTAGCAGTTGAAATCCACCCTTAAAAACGGATCGCTGACCCAGGCGTCCAGATAACCTTTCGTAAGATAGAGATTTTTTATCCTTGCGCTGTCGAATTTCAGCTGGTCCAGTTTCAGCTCACCGCTGTCAAAACCTATCATCCAGCCCAAAAACCTGTTTCGCTCCCTGTTTGCCACAACCCTTTCTATATCGTTTTTGTCTATGTTTTTAATGCCGCACAGAGTTAGAAGATCTATATATACTTTTTCGCCCTTGTTTATGATAAAAATCACTTTCACGCTATTTTTACCGATTTTTTCGGTCTTAACCTCCACAACCGTATCAAAGTAGCCCTTGCTTCTTGCATACTCCTTTATCCTCTTTATAGCCTCCTCTATCTTGGCCTCATCAAAGATATCTCCCTTTTTCAGGCCCAAAATCTCATCCAGCTCCTCTTTTTTATCCTCCAGATACCCCACAACCTCCACTTTGGCGATAAGTGGCTTCTCAACAAAGTGAAAGATGAGCTTTCCATCCTCTTTTTGCTCCACCCAGATATCTTTGAAGTATCCCTGCTTGTAAAACCTCTTAACTGCCTCGTCTATCTTTTCCATATCCGGCTCTCTCCCCTTTTTCACATCCACCATCTCCTTGGCGATCAACGGGGAGAGATGCAGCAGCCCCTCAAACTCTATATCGGTAACGGGTGCCGCAAAGAGAGGGTAGGCACAAAGCAGAAGATATCTTTTTTTCATTATCACAGGCCTTAAATTTTTTTCTTTAGTTTATCAATATTTTAATTAAGATTGATTAAAAGGTCGCTATAATAAGCAAAAAAAAGAGGTTGTTAATGGTAGCGGCTGTTGTTGGGTTGGGTTTGATGGGAGGCTCTTTGGCGCTTGATCTAAAAGACAAGGGTCTTGCGGATAAAATCATCGGATATGACAGAAACGAGGAGCATAAAAAAGAGGCTTTGCACCTGGGCCTGGTAGATGAGATCGTGGAGTTTGAGGAGATAAAAAAAGCCGACATCATATTTTTGGCAATTCCCGTAGAAGGTATCATACGGACGTTGCCAAAACTTGAGGACGTGGATAGAAAGACCACGATCGTGGACCTTGGCAGCACCAAAGAGAAAATCGTAAAGGAGTGCCCAAAAAAGATAAGAGCGCAGTTCATAGCGGCCCATCCCATGACAGGCACCGAATACAGCGGCCCCCTGGCTGCCGTAAGAGGGCTTTACGAGGATAAAATCGTGGTTTTATGCAATACGGAGGAGAACGACAAAGAGCATCTACAAAAGGCTGAAAACATCTTCGTATCCATAGGGATGCAGATAGTCTATATGGACGCAAAAGAGCACGATCTGCACGCCGCATACATAAGCCACCTCCCCCACGCCATCAGTTACGCACTCGCAAACGCGGTTTTAAAACAGGAAGACCCAAAAAGCATCCTCATTTTAGCTGCCGGCGGATTTAAGGATATGAGCCGCCTTGCCAAGAGCAACCCCAAAATGTGGTGCGATATTTTCAAACAGAACAAAAACAACCTTTTAACCTCTATAGAGAGCTTTAAAAAAGAGCTCAGGTTTGCCACCCGCCTTATAGAAGAGGAGAAGTGGGAGGAGCTGCAAGAGTGGATGCAAAAGGCCACCACGCTGCATAAGATTCTTTAATCGTTCAGTTTTCTTACCAGCTCTTCCACATCCTTTTTTCTTATCCGGCTCTTCTTGCCCTCGTATATCTCCTCATAAAGAGCCTCGGCCATACTTCTGGCCTCTTTGGAGCCGGATAGATAGGGTAAAAGCCGGTTTAACAGATCTTTTTTGCCTCTAAAACTAAAACCAAAGCTCTTTTTCTTTTTGAAAAGCAGTATCGAAAAAACCACCATCGCCGCCAGCGACCCCGCCAAAAATCCGAAAACAAAACTTTTTATATCAAACCCGCCCACATCTTTTTGCTCCGTCACATTTACGATCTTTTTGACTTCATCCGCTTTTGGGGGCTTTATGGGGGAAGCTCCAACAACCTCCACTTCCAAAGGGGGGCTTTTTAGCTCTTTTAGGGACTTTTCTTTGAGGGAGAAATACTCCACCCTCACCGGACTTACGGTAAAGTTTCTATCAGAAATGATGGAGAACTTCTGTGTGTAAAGCGAAACCAGCCTACCGTCTATAAGCCTTTCTTGCATTTTTGGTTTATCCTCGTATACCGTAGCACCCTTTACATCAAGATCTATTCCGTCGAAACTCTCCAGGCTTCCGCTACCTCTTAACTCTACCGTTATGTTGACAGGCTCGTTTATTTTGGTTACGTTCTTATCCGCTTTTACGCTTAAGTTAAAATCCCCTACCAGATCCACATCCTTTGGAAGGGGTTTTGCCACTATCGCCACCTCGTTGGATACTACGCTTCTCCATATAGGTGCTGAAACGCTAAAACCGAAAAGATCGGTGGAGCTTTGGGAGATGGCATATTTGAATATAGCCGGGGAGATTTTCAAAAGGCCGCTTTTTTGCGGCAACAGCAAAAACTTTACCCGTTTTATCAGATAGTCTCCATGCTCCTCCAGATATTTGTTCGTGCTTTTAAGTTCCTTTACCCAAAACCCCTCGAACTTTGGCGGTATAAAGTCGTAATTTATGATATTTAGCCCCCTTTTAATCTTAAGCTCCATATCCAAAATCACAGGCTCTCCCACATAGGCCTCTTTTTTATCCGCTTTTAAACCAAACTCCACATAACTCTCTTGGCTTTTTGACTTTTTTACCACCAGCTCTATAGGCTCGCTTTTATACTCTTTCCCATCTATCTTTACGCTTATAGGCTCTATGGTTGTATTCTTATCCGGATAGAAGGTGAGCGAGAGCACTTTGTTTACTACAAAATCCCCGTTTTGGGATATTACCGATTCGCCAAGGCTCTTGCTGACAACATCAAATCCGCCAAGAGTCTGGATATCTGGCAGCTCTATGTCGTTGCCGCTGGCTTTTATAACAAGCCTTGCCTCCTCTCCCACACTCACCGGGTTCTTTTCCAGATATACCTCCAATGAGGATGCGAAAACCGTTAAAAAAACTATTATCAAACTACCAAGGATTCTCATCTTTTCCCTCTTTTGATTTTTTCACTTTTACAGGCGACTTATACAGAAGCGTTCTAACAGGCTCTTTTTTGAGCTGTTTTAGCCATTTTTTCTCCTCTCTGGAGCTTATGGGGGTGTTTTTTGGCTCTTTTGGAGAGTTGTTGGAAGGTTTTTGGTTTTTACCCTTTTTATCGCTTTTTTGCGTCTCTTTTTTATTTTTGCCGCCCTTTTTCTGCTGTTTCTTTTTCTGCTGCTTCTTTTTTTGCTCTTTGTCGTTTTTTTTGCTATTTTTTTTACTGCTCTTTTTCTTCATCTTTTTGGCAAGTTCCAGGTTGTATCTGGTATCCGGATCATCTTTTACTTTCAAAGCCTTCTCATACATCTCAATGGCCTTGTCGAAATTTTTTAGTTTAAAATATGTATTGCCAAGGTTATGAAGCTTTCTAAATTCAAGCTCTTTATTGGCGGTTTGGATTTTGGAGTAGTATTTTAGCGCCTCTTTATATTTACCGGCTTTATACAAAGCGTTAGCCAGATCATAGTAGGCCTGGGGGCTGCGCTTTTGTTTCGCCACCTTCTCAAACTCCCCCGCCGCCTCTTTGTAAGCCCCTCTTTCATAGGCCTCTTTCGCGTTTTTTATATATTTGAAATCAATTATCGAGGCTTTGAGCCCAAATGGGAGGAAAAAAAGCAAAAAGAGAAACGAGAATCTCTTGCCACCTATATCGAAAAATGCCAGAAACAAAAACAGAAGCGCCAAAGCCAGAGGATATGGATAGAGCTCTTTTTTATCCACAATTCTTTCCACCTTTTTGCCGCTCTCATACCCTTTGATTGCCTTTAAAATCCTCTTTATATCCTCATTTGACAACACAGCCTCCACATACTCTCCTCCCGTAGCCCTTGCCAGCTCTTTTATCCTCTCGTTCAACCTAAGAATAACTATATTTCCCTCTTTGTCTTTCAAAAATGCGCCATCCTCCTCCAATGGAGCCCCTTTTTTTGTCGCAACCGCCAGGATATGGACCTTGAACCCCTCCTTTTTGGCAAACTCTATCTCATCTTTAAAATCCTTTTTATCACCCCCGTCGGTTACGAGAAGTATATTTTTCTCTTTTGCCTCCCCAAAGAGCAGCTTGGCGCTCATAAGGGCTGAGAGAATATTGGTTCCTTGCATAGATAGCACTTTGGTATCGAGATGTTTCAGCAAATAGAGCAAAGACTCTTTGTCAGAGGTTACGGGTGAGACTATAAAGGCGTCCTTTGCAAAGGCCAAAAGCCCAATATCCACATTTTCGGCTCTTTTTATAAGCTCTTCTATCTTTTTTTTGGCAAATTCGAGCCTGTTTGGATAGAAATCCTTCGCTTTCATCGATCGGCTTATATCCAGTGCCACAACCAGATTGGCCGACTTTTTGGAAACCTCCACCACTCCCCTTTCATATATGGGCCGTGCCAGGGCTATTATCATAAAAGCCAGGGCCAGAAAAAGGGTGATAACCCTCATTCTCTTATCCATCCCCTGGTCCAGTTTGAGCCGTCTTAAAACCTCGGCATCGAACACCCTCTCAATCATACTCTTATTAGTCAGTACCAGATAGAGCAGCAAAAGCGAGGGTATCAACATCAAAGGGATAAATTCAAAATCTTCAAATCTCATCAAAAGCCTCTTTTTGAATAGATATATATAAATCCAAGCAGAGCCAAAACGGCCACAAAAAGCGGATACTGATACAGATCGTCTTTTTTGATGTAGTGGGCGCCTCTAATCTCGCTCTTCTCAAGCCTGTCGATATATTCATACACCTTTTTCAAGGTTGTGGCGTCCTTTGCGTAAAAATACTCTCCTCCCGTGCTTTTGGCTATCCATTTCAAATAGCTCTCATCTATGTCCCTCTTTGCTCCTATACCTATGGTATAGACCTTCACGCCATATTTTTTGGCCATCTTTATAGCCACATCTATCGGCGTTTTGGAGGCCGTATCTATCCCGTCTGTAAGGAGTATCACGATTTTCGATTTGGCCTTTGAGTTTTTCAGCATCGAAACGCTTTGAAAAAGAGCGTCGTTCAGAGCGGTTTTCTGTCCGGCTATACCGATATCTAAATAATCGAGCAGTTTGATTATCACATCTTTGTTAAAGGTAAGCGGAGAGGCGATATAGGCAAAACTTCCAAAGACTATCAAAGCTATGTTGTCATTCTCTCTTCTTTTTATAAAATCCTTCACCAACTCCTTTACTACCTCGAACTTGCTAAGAGCCAGATCCCTTGGATCAAAGCCGCTCTCTCTCATAGAGCCACTGGCGTCAATCGCCAACACTATATCATATCCCTTTTTTTTCACCTCAACGCTTCTGTCAATCTTCACGGGGCCGGCCAGAGCCACGATAACGCCAAAAATCGCCAGGTATTTTAAAAACTCTGGCAGAAAGCTCTTCTTGCTGGCAGCTTTTTTCAAGATATTTATGTGTGGAAAAATTATGGCGCTCTCTTTGGCCCTGCACTTTTTGGCGCAGATGATAACCACTATTATCAAAAGCAGCCAAAGAGGTCTTTCAAACGCAAAACTACTCATCAACTACCCTTAAAAAGAGTTTTATATGCTCCATCGTCTCTTTGTCAAACCTGTTTGGAACCTCTTTTTTGTATTTGTATCTGGCAAGTTTTCTTAAAAGTTCCGCATATATTTTATAGCTGCTCTCATCCCTAACCAGCTCTTTGCCATACCTTGTAAAGGTGTAAGCGGCCTCTTTTGTTTTGGAAAGGTCCATATTTTTTAGCATATTTAAAACCTTTTTTCTCCTCTGCTCTTTTTTCTTTGTAAAAACCCTTATCAAAAGATAGACAGCCAACGCCGTAAAAATAGTCACGGCCGTTATAATGGCGACATAGAGGTAAAAAGAGTAATCCGGTATCTCCACCAGCGGTTTTATATCTTTTAGCTTCTCCATTACCGCTGCCCAAAAAGTTTTAGAAGTTTCACAAAAGGCTCCTCATCCGTGTAGATCTTCGTAAACCTTATGCCATATTTTTTAAAATGTTTTAAAAGCTCCCTGTCCCTTTTTTTTATCTCTTTTTTGTAGTTTTTTACGGTTAAGCCCTCCAGATCCACCAGGAAACTCTCTTTTGTCTCCGGATCGAGCAGGTTTATAAACCCTATATCGGTAGGCTCCTCCTCGAACCTGTCTCTGACGATGATCGCCACTACCTCGTGTTTTTTGGCAAGCACCCTCAAATCCACCTCATCCAAAAAATCGGCTATTATAAATATGATCGATTTTCTTTTTATCTTGAAAAGCCTGGATGCCATAGCTTTATAATCTGCTCTCTTGCCAAGGGGGTCGAATCTAAAGACGGACTCGGTGAACTTGGTGACGGCATTTATGTTTTTCGTTGGCTTTATACTCTCATACTCCCTGTTTGCAAAGAGCAGATAACTGAAATTATCCTGGTTTTTTATGGCGCTAAATCCAAGTATCGCTCCGATCTGGGCCATCACCTCATACTTGAAACGCTTTGTGCCAAAATATGTAGAGCCATTTAGCATCAAAGCCGCCACCACGTTAAACTCTCTTTCTTCTTTATAGAGCTTTACATAGGGTTTTTGCAGTTTCGCCGTAACATACCAGTCTATCTTTTTTATATCGTCTCCGGGCTGATACTCCCTAAGCTCAACGAAATCGAAACCCTCTCCTTTGAAGAGGGAGGGGTTGTTTCCGCTGATTTCACTAAATACCTGTTTTTTGGTTTTTATGAGGATCTTTTTGGGAGTCATCATGGAATGGGAACGGCCTCCAACACTTTCTCGATGATATAATCGCTCTTTATATCCTCTGCCTCCGCCTCATAGCTTAAAATGATCCTGTGTCTTAAAATATCTTTTGCTATGTATCCTATCTCAAGAGGCGTTACATGATCTTTGCCCCTCATAAAAGCCAACGCCCTGGCGGCTTTAAACATATCTATACTGGCCCTTGGACTGGCCCCGAACTCTATATAGTTTTTCAGCTCTTTTAATCCAAACTTCTCGGGCTCTCTGGTGGCAAAGATGATATCGATGATATACTCCTCGATCTCTTTATCCATATGAACCTCTTTTACCTCGGTTTTAAGTTTTTCCAGATCCTCTTTTGTAGCGACTGTCTCAATTTTGCCAAAGGCGTCGTTGGCAACCCTTCTTGCGATTTCCAGCTCCTCCTCTTTCGTGTTGTAGCCAACGACTATTTTCATCATAAACCTGTCAAGCTGGGCTTCGGGAAGCTGATAGGCACCCTCTTGCTCCACCGGGTTTTGGGTCGCCATAACCAAAAAGGGTTTTTCTATGTAAAACGTCTCGTCCCCAATGGTTACCTGTCTTTCTTGCATAACCTCCAAAAGGGCGCTTTGAACCTTGGCTGGAGCCCTGTTTATCTCGTCTGCCAGCAAAAGGTTGGTAAATACGGGTCCTCTTTTTATCTTGAACTCGTTTTTTGCCGGATCGTAAATCTGTGTTCCTATTATGTCGCTTGGAAGCAGGTCGGGAGTAAACTGCACCCTTTTAAACTGCAACCCCAACGATTTCGCCAGTGCGTTTACCGTGGTCGTCTTGGCAAGCCCCGGCACCCCTTCCAGCAGGATGTGCCCGTCGCACATAAGCCCTATCAAAAGGCCGTCTATCATAGCCTCCTGGCCTACGACAACCTTTTTCACCTCTTTTTTGATGGCCTCAATTACCTCTTTCATATCAACCTCTGAATATTTTTTCCGTTATTATACTCCTTAATGTTAAATAACTTTTAAACAGCTGCTGGAGGCGTTCCTTTTTTTCACCTCTATTCCAAGGCCTATATCCTCTTTTATGCTCTCTATGTGAGAGATTATACCTATGCTTTTACCTCTACCCGCTCTTTTTAGCACCTCCATCGTCCGAGCAAGCGTTTGGGGATCAAGGGTTCCAAACCCCTCATCCAAAAACATCGTGTCAATTTTTACCCGGTTTCTAACCATATCGCTAAGCCCAAAGGAGAGGGCTAAAGAGACAAGAAATTTCTCTCCCCCGCTTAGTGTGTTTACCCCTCTTTTGCTGTTTTGGCCAAAAGTGTCTATTATCTCCATATCGACCCGCTCCACGCCGCTTTTTGCCAGCAGGTATCTTCCCTGGCTAAGCTCCTTTAGGTGCTGGTTGGTTACAAAAATTAAAGAATCTATCATCTTGTTTAACGCCAGCTGCTTGAACTTTTTTCCATCGCTGCTGCCGATGGCTTTATCGAGCTTTTCCAAAATCCTGGCCTCTTTGGAGAGGCTTTCAAGGCTTGATATAAGACTCCTCCTCTCTTCAATATGGGCTTTTGTATTATCTATCTTCACCGTTAGCTGTCCCAGCTCATTTGAGAGCTCCTCTATCTGTTTGGATAGATTCTCTTTTTGGCTCTCATAATCAAAATCATCTATATCTATCTTTTCCAGCCTCTTTTCAAGCTTTCTTAGCTGGTCCTCTTTTTCAATCAGCAAAGACTCTTTTTTGGCAAGCTCTTTTATTTTCTCGTCAAACTCTCTCTTTATACTCTCCCAAATATCTTTTTTCTCTTTATACTCCCGCTCTTTTTCCCTCTTTGTCCGTGAAGGGTTTTGGATTTTCAGCTTTACACCCTCAATCTCGGCTTTGATGGAGTCTATCTCATTTTGCAGTTCCAAAGCTCTTTTTTGATCTTTTTTTATACTCTCTCTTTTTTGATCCAGGGCGCTCTTTTTTGCCGATAGTTCGGCATTTAAATTCTGCAATCTCGCATTTTCCCTCTCGTTATGCTCTTTTTTCTCTTTTAACTTTTCAAAATCATCCTCTTTTATACCAAACCTTTTCAACAGTTCCCGTTTTGCCCTGTCCTCTTGCATAATATTTTCTTTCCGGTTTTGGGCCTCTTGTAAAAGTGAGCTGTTTTTCTCTATCCGGATACGGAGTTCTTGAGCCTCTTTCTCCTTTGTTTCAATATCTTCTTTAAGCTCCTCATACCGGCTCTTCAATCCCTCTTCCATATCCGGCAAATTATGTGTATAGGGATGCTCCAAACTTCCGCACAAAGGACAGGGACTCCCATCTTCCAACAGCTCTCTATCCTTTTCATATTTTAACACCAGCAGTTTCGCCTCCAGATACTCAAGCTCCTTTCGCAGCTCTTCTACGCTGTTTTGCTTAAGACTCTTTTTGTTTTTCTCAAGCTCTTTTTTCAATTCTTTGATATTCAAATCCTCTTTTTTATACTCTTTTCTAAGTGCCTTTAGCGATGTTACTATCTCAAAAACCCTATCGTAGTTTTGCAGCGCCGCATCTTTGAATAAAGTAATGTTGGCAAGCTTTTTTTCAAGGTTTTCAATCAGGGTTTCATCCTTCTTGACCTGCTCTTGTAGATATTTTATATTTTCCTTTATCTCTTTTAGCTGATTTTGCAGCCTTTTATCCTGGTTTAGCAGCCCCTTTAACGCTATATCCTTTTTTACCTCCTCTTCCAGCTCTCTTATCTCTTTCAAAACCTTTTTCTCATACTTTTCAAACTCTGTCTTTTGCTCTTTATACCGCTTTATAAAGCTCTTTTTATCAAACTCATCAATCTCTTTTTTTAAACTATCTATCCGGATAAGACAATCCTCTTTATCTATCAATATTCTTTTTTTCTCATTTTGCAGCTTAAGCTTTTCTTCAACCTCGGCTCTGCTCTTTTTTATCTTTTCAAGTTGGCTCTTTTTTTCCCTTTTTTCACCTTCCAAAATCTTCAAATCCTCATCAACGGCCTTTATATTATCGATTTTCTGTTTCAGCTCCTCCATCTTTTGCCGCACTCTTTTGTTTTTTTCAAAAACTTTGATGGAGATCTTCTCATACTCGCTCACATCCAAAATTTTTTCCAAAAACCGGCTTTTTTGAGAGCTGTTTGCGGATAAGAAGGCGTCAAACTCGCCCTGTGCCAGGACAATGGACTTGGTAAAATCCTCAAACCCCAAAGTAAGTATATTCTCCACCTTTTCGTTTACATTTTTGTCGGCTATCAGCTCGCCATTTTTATACAGATGCCGCTTTACCTCTATGCGGTCTTTATTTTTTTTAGCTTTCCAGGTGATCCTATACTCCTCTCCTTTTAGCTCAAAACCAAGCTCTATCCAGCCCTCTTTGCTGTTCTTGTTTAAAAGATCATTGGCGAAAGTGAGCCTTGGCGTTTTGTTGTAGAGTGCTGCCAAAATTGCGTCGATTATAGTGGTTTTTCCGCTACCTGTTGGCCCCGATATCAAAAAAAGCTCATTTTCAAACCTGGAGAAATCGATACTGAAAGTTCCAATAAAGGAGTTGACGTTGTTGAATTTCAGCTGCCTAATCCTCACGCTCAAGCTCCTCTATAATCTTTAAAATCTCATCCAAATCCTCGTCATCTTCAAAAAGCTCCTCTATAAAACTTTTTGGCCCCAAAGCCTCCATCTCCACGCTGTTTTGGGTAATCTCCATATAAGGAAGCTTTATTTTGACTATGTTTAGATCCTCTTTTCTAAGCTCCTCCAAAGTAACGGCGTCTACAACCCCATTTAGCTCTATGCTTACGAAACTTCCGCTTTTTATCTGCGAAAGACTCTCTTTTACACTCTCAAAACTCCCTTTTAACTCCACAAACTCCCTGAATCTCGGAACTTTCAAAACGCTTTGGGTAAAACCGGCGCTATCTATGATAGTAACGCTTTTTTCATAATCATCTTTAAAACCCATCTGCAAAGGGCTGCCGCTGTATACCACATTTTCTCCGATACCTTGCCGCCTATGCAGATGGCCCATGGCAACATAGCCAAATCCTTCAAAAACTGAGCTTGGAACCCCATCTATTTTTCCAATATAAATTTCTCGTTCACTTTGGGAGTTTTCGGCTCCATAAACGGTAAAATGGCCTGTGGCGATACAGGGCTTTTGGGTTTTTAAGTCCTGGTATATCTGCTTGATAGCCGTGGCATAGTCTGGACTGATTTTATTTAGGATGGACTCTCTTAGGTAGGATATGGCAACTATGTCAAAACCCTTAAACTCGATTAACTTTTTATAATCATCATCCGCTCCGCTTACAACCTCTATATCAAGCCGGCTTAAAATGGATTTTGGAGCCTGCAGCGTCTTTGGGGAGTCGTGGTTACCGCCGATTATAACCACTTTTTCTAACATATCCTTTATAGATGACAAGAAGTTGAAATAGAGCTCCAATGAGCGCTGCGAGGGGGTGTATGTGTCGAATATATCGCCACTTACAATGAGTATATCGACCTTTTGCTCGGCTATGGTGTTTTTCAGCCACTCAAAAAAACGCTCGAACTCCTCATATCTTTCATATCCAAAAAAAGTGTGGCCTATATGCCAGTCGCTGGTGTGAAGGATTTTCATAGCACCTCTTTGATATTTTTTAAATTATATCAAAGAGGCTCACTCCCCGGCAAAAGGCAACAAGGCGCTGCCCCAGGTAAATCCGCCGCCAAAGGCGTCTAAAAGCAGCAAATCCCCTTTTTTGAGCCGCCCCTCCTCATAGATGTCGTTCAAAGCCATGGGGATGGAGGCGCTTGAGGTGTTGCCATATTTGTGAACGGTTACAACGCACTGCTCATCTTTTAGTTTCAGCGCGTTGGCAACGGCGTTTAGTATCCGGTAGTTGGCCTGGTGGGGAACGAAGTGGGTTATATCTTCGCTTTTGACGCCGTTTTTTTCCAAAATATCCAAAACGTCGTTGGTGAGGGTTTTGACGGCTACTTTGAATGTCTCGTTGCCCTTCATCTTGATGGTGCAGGCCTTCTCTTTGGCGACCTCTTCGCTGCAGGGCTGTTTTACGCCGCATCCTGGGGTTATAAGATAGTCGTAATACTTCCCGTCGGCCGATATGTTGGTATCTATGATAGCCTCGGCCTTCTCATCGGTAGCCCCAATGACCGCGGCTCCCGCCCCGTCGCCAAAGAGTATGCATGTGGTCCTGTCGCTCCAGTCTACGATGGCGCTTAG
>Ga0256835_1001586_pt1 | contig 13474 bp, 12 predicted proteins | sample PIR30metaG_FD_185972 | JGI IMG/M metagenome (GOLD analysis project Ga0256835, IMG submission 185972) | Hydrothermal vent microbial communities from East Pacific Rise, Pacific Ocean - PIR-30 | ecosystem: Environmental > Aquatic > Marine > Hydrothermal vents | place: Pacific Ocean: East Pacific...
CGCAGGCCTTCTTCTACCTTGCGGGAATGTCCAAAAATAAGATAGCGCCAAGCATATCTGAAAAGGGCAATCACTGCGGCCATGGCCAGTATCAAAAGGCTGTATCGGAACAGGATACTCAGGCATGGGCGAGGTGCTGTTAGGTGATCCACAGCCCTTTTAATCACCATGGGTATAAGGAGCTGGAGAAAATCTACAAGCAAGAGGCTCAAAAGCCCTCCCAAGAGATGCCATTTATTGGCAATAAAGTATTCTTTCAGCGGAGAGAATCTGATTAAAATGTTCTTGAGCGAGGAGTAGGGATTGGTCATGCACTAACCTTGAAAGGGTTTCGGGCCCATGGAGTCTCCGGTTCAAACGGCCGGCCTGTGAGTCACCACGAAAATAAGCATAACACCAATGAGAGATATTGGGCAACAAGGAGTTTTTAATTGTTTCCATGGGGAAATTTTGCTAAACAGAAAGTTTTGGCATTTCCATTTAGGAGGAATCTTATGAAAAAGACAGCCACCTTGACTATTGACGGAAACACATATGAATTGCCGGTCTTGGAAGGGACTGAAGGAGACAAGGCCATTGATATTAGAAAACTAAGGGCTGAATCTGGTTACATAACCTATGATCCCGGATTTGCAAATACAGGGGTTTGTAAAAGCAGCATTACCTTTATGGACGGTGAGAAGGGGATCCTTAGATACCGCGGCATCCCGGTAGAAGAGCTTGCAGAAAACTCAACCTTTGTGGAGACATCTTTCCTCTTGATCAATGGACGCCTTCCCACACGCAAGGAGCTGAATCGATTCTCGGTGATGCTCAATGATCACTCCATGGTTCATGAAGACATGCGCCACTTTTTTGAGAGCTTCCCGCGGGGGGCCCATCCCATGGGGATCCTCTCTTCTATGGTCAATGCCCTGCGCGCCTTTTATCCGGAGCTGCCAGAGGAAGAAGAAGAAATTAATGTGACATTTGCCAGATTACTATCAAAGGTTCGCACTATGGCGGCCATGTCATATAAGATCTCCCGGGGGCATGCGGTGGTCTATCCGCGTTACGATCTCACCTATTGCGCAAACTTCCTCAATATGATGTTTGACTCACCCGTGCGGCCCTATGTAATCGATCCAGATGTGGTGCGCGCCCTTGAGGTGTTCTGGATTTTACATGCAGACCACGAACAGAACTCCTCCACCGCCGCGGTACGCCTTGTGGGGAGCGTGCGAGGAAACATATATGCAGCTGTCTCTGCGGGGATATGTGCGCTTTGGGGCCGACTGCATGGTGGAGCAAACCAGGCAGTGATTGAAATGCTTCAACAAATCCATGATTCGGGCGGGGATCCCATGCCCTTTATTGAGCGGGCCAAGGACAAGAGCGATCCTTTTAGGCTTATGGGATTTGGCCATAGGGTCTACAAGACCTATGATCCCCGTGCCAAGATAATGAAGCGCATGTGTGACACCATACTGAGCAAATTAAATCGGAAGGATCCCCTTCTGGATATTGCCAAGAAGCTGGAAGAGGTGGCTTTAAAGGATCCATATTTTATTGACCACAACCTCTACCCCAATGTGGATTTCTACAGTGGGATCGTGCTCCGCGCCATAGGCATACCCGTAAACATGTTCACTGTGATGTTCGCCATAGGAAGGCTGCCAGGATGGATTAGCCAGTTCAGGGAAGGGCAGCATGACCCCGAGCAGAGGCTGTTCAGGCCCAGGCAGCTTTATGTTGGTGACCAAGTTCGCCACTATGTGCCTATAGACGAAAGGGGTTAATGTGGATTTGAGCATATTCCGGGATATGGGTGGAGAAGGACTCCGCAGTTACATAGAATTTCTTCTTTGGCATTACCGGGTCATGGATGCCTTCTGGTTCATAAACGTTGCAGAGGAATTTGGTCAACCCACGGCTGAAAGGATAAACGAGAAGGTCTGGACCAGGGTGGCGGGGATGGCCGCAAAGGATTTGATAAAGAGATTTGATATCAAAGACAAAGGGCTTGAAGGGTTTGTCAGCGCTCTGAGATTTTTCCCGTGGTGTATTCTGGTCGGCTATGAGATTGATGAGCAGAAAGATCAGGTGATCATTAGGGTGCCGTCATGTCCAGCTCAAGAGGCCAGGCTTCGGCGAGGATTAGGGGAATATGTGTGCAAAGAAATGCACAAAGGAGAATTTGAGAGTTTTGCAAAAGAAGTCGATCCCAATATAAAGGTGGAATGTGTGTTTGCTCCCCCTGATCCGCATCCCCCTGATCTGTTTTGTAAGTGGAGGTTCTTCATAGAAGATAAGGCCGGAGAGAGGAATCTTTGAAAATGCCGTCAGAATATGAAAATGAGATAAAGAGGCTGAAGAGGGATTATTTCGAACTGGAAAAGACACTCATCCATGAAAGGGAAGCCCTTGCCAATGTAATAAATACCTATGGGGTGGTCGTCCAGAAATATCCAGACCTTGCAAAGAGTGTAAAGGCCATAAAAGAGCTCATATCCAATACCGATGATGAACTCGCCACAGACCTTATAGACAAAGAGGTCAAAGAGCTGAAGGGTAAAATTTTCTCCAAAGAGCTTGAACCTGTCTCTCATGAGGAATTGGAAAGGGCCAACCAGACCAAGGAAGCCCTTATTGAGGCCTGTAGATTAATCAGGCGCATAATCATCGGGGTGGCAGAGGATTTCTATCCCCTTGACGTGGCCTTGGAACAGAAGGCCTCGGCCGTGGACATAGACTGCAGCCAAGAGCTCGACCGCACCAAGCTGAAGGCCGCAGGGGAGCAGTTTTTCGATTTCCTGGGGGACTTGAGGAAGAAGATAGAAGAAGATTTTCAATATATCAACAAGACATTCCTGACCCTGTTAGATCACGTAAAAGGCCTTGAGAAGACATTGGTAAGGGAATTTGGGAGTGATGAGCTTATCAATGAAATAGAATACTTTGAGATGAAGATAAGCAATGAAGTAGGGGGCATTGCAAAATCTTTTGATATTTATACGACCATTGATGAGATCAAGGCCGCTGTCATTGAAAAGATAAATAAGATAAAGGAAGCAGTCTCCCTTCGCAAAAAGGAAGAACTAAGGAGGGCTAAGGCAGCTCAAAACAATATCAAGAAGCTTAGAGAAAGGATTAACCAGGCAGAAAGGCAAGCAAAGGAGATGGCCCGGCGGGCCGAAGAGTTCCAGACCGTTGCAATGAAGGACGGGCTCACGGGGCTGTTTAACAGGCAGGCCTTTGAGGTACGTATGAAGAACGCCTTGGCACGATACAAGGATGAGAAGGAACCCTTTTGTCTCATAATGTTTGATGTGGACGGGTTCAAAAAGATAAACGATACATTCGGCCATGTTGCTGGTGACAAGGTGTTAAAAAAGGTGGCTGAGTGCCTGAAGGCCTCGTTTCGTGAAAGCGATTTTGTGGCCCGCTACGGGGGAGACGAGTTCGCGGTGCTGATAGAGCGCATGACCCCTGAAATGGCCTATAAGAGAATAGAGGCCTTCCGCCGGAACCTAGCCAAGATCAAGTTTGTATCCAAGAAGAAAGGCGAGATAGTGTTGGGGGTGAGCGCAGGGGTGGCCCAGGTAGAAGAAGGCGATACCAGGGATACACTGGTGGCGCGGGCCGATAGCCTTATGTATGCAGAGAAACAGCAAAGGAGGCAAGGGGCTGCAAAATCTTAGCCATTCCAATCTAGATGGCTTTCTCCATCATTTCTCCAAGGGAGGCTAAGTGGGCCTTTTCCTCTTCGGCCAATCCATAAAAGATCTTTCTTGCACTACTTTGTTCAACGCGCTCCGAATACCTGAGGTAAAGATCCAGGGCCTGGGCCTCTATCATCATGGCAAGGGACAGGATGTCTGAGACGTTTTGCAATAAAGGCTTGTGTTCCTCTATGAATTTTTCCAGGGGGTGTCCTCCTTCCACCATGTCTGCCGAAACCTTGGAGGCCATTTCCTCCCTCGAGATCGCCTCTGGGGCAAGGGAGCGGTAAAGGTCAAAAAGCCTCTTCATGTGCCTCTCTTCAATACCGGCAAGGTGTTTCAAAAGCTTTTTGGGTTCTGATTCTGTGACCGCGCTTGCCACAGTCTTGTAAAATTCTCCCAATCCCTGCTCCATTCCGTATGAGAGGAGTATCACACCCTCCACTCCTTCATCAGATGCTAAGAGCTCCAAGCCAAAGTCCATAGGGCCAGCCACTTCAAGCCCATCCCACGCCCTTATACCACCCTTTAGATTGTAAACTTCTTTGAATCCCTTGCCGTGAAGAAGATGTGCAGCTGCCCGGCTGCGCCCCCCAACGGCTCAGTAAACTATTACAGGCTTGGCCGGGTCCAGTTCGTCCAACCGATCCATAAGGTTTGGGAGGGGGATGAGTTTGGCACCAGGAATGCGGTGCTTTTCATACTCTTTTGGTTGCCTTACATCCAGCAATGTATAGGAGCCTTCCTTGTAGGAGGAGATGAAGTCGCGGGCGCCTTCGGGATCTATGTTTTTTACGGGACTGAATAGATTTTTCCATTTCATTTTCTGAATCCCCTGGTAGTTTCTAACTGCCAGCTGCATGGAATCATTTGGTTGCATATTTGCCGCGCAACCTCTGCGACAACTCCTGTATCATGTCAAAGGCCTTGTCAACGGTCTTTGTGCCATCTGGATTTACCAGACAGCAGGTGGCAGGTGAGAGCAGGCTGCGGGAAATAAGAAAATCCAAAGGGATTCCAGCCTTTTCCAAGGTCAGCCAAATTTTTTCAAGCCTGTTTTCCAATGACCCAATATCTTCTTTTTCAAATGGCTCAAGGTTGGTGGGAACTATTCCCCAAGCAAGAACAGCGCCCCTGTCCAAAAATCTTTTGATTGAAGAGGCGTAATTTGCAAAGACCTCACCGTTTGCGTACACATCCAGGGAAAGGATGTCTATATCCAGGGAAAGCAGGAAGTCCCAGTCGGGGTTGCCACAGAGATGCACCCCTCTTGGGCGCTCAATCATGTCAAAGAAGAACTCCATATCTTTGTGGGCTGAGACATTATCATAGCCCGCCATGGCACTGAAGAGAAACTGAAGCCCTGGCTCGTCCACAAACATGAAGGCATTGGGATTCTTTTCCTTGAGGCGGTCAAGCTGAACATTTATCCTCTTGGCCATGAATTCGAACATAAACGGCCTTACCGTGTCTTCGAAGAGGATTGGGCGGCCGTCTTGATCCACCACATTGAGGCCAAAGGATATGGGGCCTTCCAATTGCCCCCGGATGGCGGGTCTGTCAGAGAGGTCCAGTTGGAGAAACTTGTGGTACACCACCGAGTAGGTCTCTGATATGTCAAAGTAGGCTGGATCGTCAAAGTGCTCCATGGCCTCTTCAAGCTCAGCGATGAATTTTTCCATTGAAAACCGGAGGGTGCGATTTTCCATGTCCAGCACTATTCCAGGGAAGTGTTCGGAGGCCTGGACATACATGTCCTCATAATAGCTATACAAAGGAAGCTGCGGCCAAAAAGGTATATCCAAGGAAAGGGCCTTTTCCAAGGCATGGTCCACATCCGTGTGGGGCATTACAGCCATTGCCGTGGTAAGCAGATTACCTGGGATGGGCATGTTTGATCAATGACCTCCGTGGGTTATTATTATTCTTTTTTTAAACTCTATCACACTCCAGGGCAAAGTGGAAATCCACAATCGGCAAAATGACCTCGTGTGGCTAGTCCCACCAGAAAAGCATCTTCTTGATCTTTTCAAGGATTTCCGGAACCTTATCCGGGTGCTTCACCCTAGTTGCAGGCCCCCACCTGTTCCAAGGGCCAAAGAGCTCCTCATGGAGGCTTGCGCATCCCCTTGAAACTATGAGATCAAGGATTTTCAACTCGGCCCTTGAGGCATAGTTCCTGAGGGCCTGCTCCAGAAGCTCTCTCTCCTTCATGCCCTCTGCGTGAAAGACCACCGCCTTTGTGGCAGTAGCCGATTTTCCGGTTCCAAGCTTTCCATAGATGTAGTCTAAGGGCGGATCTTTTTCCATCTGGGCGAGCAGGCAGAGGGCATCCTCCAGGGTGGGCACAACTGCTGTTACCTTCCAACACACATAAGCGCGTCCTAAATCTATCTCATCCAGTCCATCTTTCAGCTGATAATAAAGATTCTGAATACAGGGCAGGCACCTTTCATAAATATTGGCCTTTGACTTTTGGAGCCGTGGGTGGCTCTCAAAGCTCACCCAAAAGGCCCCCCCCTCTGAAAACGGAATCTTGTCCAAGTAAATATGCAATCCTGACTCAGCCATTTATCCCAATCCTATTCCCTAAAACAGCCCTTCTGAGTTCCCACAGGAAACAGGAACTGAAGAAGCTGCCACTCCCTTTTACCACCAAAATCCGAGATTCATGGCATGTTGTCAAGGACGAAGGGCCTCCATGGCCTTTTTCTATAGGAGCAAAAGGACCTATCCCCTTCCACTTTAGCCTCCCCGGGTCTCCTCCAGGGATTTATTGCGGTCAGTGTTTCCAGGAGTGCAGCGTAAGCAAAGGCCACCAAAGAGGCTATCAAGACCTTGACACCTTGTTCTTGATTTTCGCCCAGGTGTCTCGGAGAGTCACGATGCGGTTAAACACCGGAGCCCCTGGCCTTGAGTCCACGGGGTCCACGGCAAAGTACCCGATTCGTTCGAACTGGAATCTTTCCCCTGGTTTTGCCCCCTTGAGGCTTGGCTCCACATGGCAGGAGTTGAGAACCTGCAAAGAATTGGGATTGATGTAATCTTTAAAACTCTTCCCCTCTTCCACATCTGTTGGGTTTGGCTTCAAAAACAGGTGTTCGTAAAGCCTCACCTCCACTGTCAAGGCATGAGGCGCTGAAACCCAGTGCAAAGTGGCCTTCACCTTGCGGCCATCTGGGGCATTGCCCCCCTTTGTGGCCGGATCGTAAGTGCAGCGAAGCTCAATGATTTGGCCGCTTTTTGGATCTTTGATTACCTCCACGCACTTTACGAAATAGGCATACCTGAGGCGCACCTCCCGGCCCGGGCCCAGCCGGTAAAATTTCTTGGGCGGGTCTTCCATGAAGTCGTCCCGCTCAATATAGAGGGTGCGGGAAAACGGCACTTTTCTGGCCCCCATGGAAGGGTCTTCAGGGTTGTTGATTGCATCAAGTTCCTCTACTTGGCCTTCAGGGTAGTTTTCAATGACTACCTTCAGGGGGTGTAGCACTCCCATGACGCGCTGGGCATGCTTGTTGAGGTCATCACGCACGCAGTGCTCCAGGAGTGCAATGTCAACCATGCTGTCACGCTTGGCAACCCCGATCCTGTCGCAGAAGTCCCTGATCGCCTCAGGTGTGTAACCCCGCCTCCTCAGGCCTGCAATGGTAGGCATGCGGGGGTCGTCCCAGCCCCTCACGTATCCCTCTTCCACCAGCTGGCCCAGCAGGCGCTTGCTCATTACCGTGTGGCTCAGGTTGAGGCGGGCGAATTCTATCTGTTGGGGATGATACACGCCCAACTGGTCAAGGAACCAGTCATAAAGGGGGCGGTGGTCCTCAAATTCCAAGGTGCAAAGCGAGTGGGTGATTCCCTCGATGGAATCCGAAAGGCAATGGGTAAAGTCGTACATGGGATAGATACACCATTTCTTGCCTGTGCGGTGATGCTCCTTGTGCATAATCCTATAGATCACCGGATCCCGCATGTTTAAATTGGGAGAGGCCATATCGATCTTCGCCCTCAGGGTGCGCGAGCCCTCAGGGAACTCCCCTCCCCTCATCCGCTGGAATAGATCCAGGTTTTCTTCCACACTGCGGGTCCTGTACGGGCTCTCCTTGCCTGGCTCTGTAAGGGTGCCACGATACTCCTTGATCTCTTCAGGGCTCAGATCACACACATAGGCCTTGCCCATCTTAATTAGGTCAATGGCATAGTTGTAGAGTTTTTCGAAATAGTCAGATGCGTAATAGAGGCGGTCCCCCCAATCATAACCCAGCCATCTTACATCTTCCTTAATGGACTCCACATATTCTATATCCTCTTTGGTGGGATTGGTGTCATCGAACCTAAGGTTACATAGCCCCCCATACTCCTCTGCAATACCAAAGTTGAGGCATATGGATTTGGCATGGCCTATATGGAGGTATCCATTGGGTTCGGGCGGAAAACGCGTGTGCACCCGCCCCCCATACTTGTTTGTCTTCAAGTCTTGGTCAATTATGCTCCTGATAAAATCCCGTGGCTTCTTTTTCCTATCCTCAGGCATCTTTCTGGGCACCTCGCACGGAGTTTTGAATTTATACGGCCGTTTGTTTCTGTTTATTTGAAATCCCGATATGTGTCAACACCAAGGGGCACCAATCCTTGACAGCCCTTGGGGCTTATCCCTATACTTTACCCTGAGTTTTTGAGCAAAAGAAGGGAAACCGGATAAAGAAGCTTTTGAGATTAGAGGAGAGAGGGGGGTGATGGACAGATGGCAGTAAAGGTTACATGGCATAGCCATGCGTGTTTGTTGATAGAGACAGATGGCGCAAAACTCCTTGTGGATCCCTTTCTTACGGGCAATCCCTTAGCCCCTGTAAGTGCCGATAAGGTGGAGGCGGACTATATCTTCGTCTCCCATGGCCATGGCGACCACATGGGCGACACGGTGGAAATTGCCAAACGCTGTGATGCCACTGTGGTGTCAAACTTTGAGATACAGAATTGGCTGACCGGCCAGGGTGTCCAAAAGACGCATCCCCTCCACATCGGAGGGGGATTTAATTTCCCCTGGGGCCGGGTGAAACTCACAATCGCCCACCACGGCTCAGCCCTCCCAGATGGAAGCTATGGTGGAAACCCCTGCGGATTTATCTTTTATCTCCAAGGTAAAAAGATCTATCATGCCTGTGATACAGGTCTTTTTTACGACATGAAGCTCATTGGAGAGGAAGGGATTGATCTAGCCGTGATTCCAATAGGGGACAACTTCACCATGGGCCCTGAAGATGCGCTAAGGGCGGTCAAACTGATTCAGCCAGCCCAAGTGCTCCCCATACATTATAATACATTTGACATTATAAGGCAGGATCCATCCTCTTGGGCCAAACAGGTAGAGGAAGAGACAGGGGCCGGCGTCAGGGTGCTAAAGCCCGGTGAGAGCCTAGAACTCTAAAAGCAGAGGGGAACCCGGAGCCTTCTCAGGGCCTCTTCTTTTGTTGTGATCTTCGGGTCGTACTTGAAGGGACGGTGGACCCTTTCTATGATCACCTTGCCTTCCCGGTAGCTCACCTTCACGGTCATGTGGGGAGTGCTGATTGGGGGAATGTGAATGGGAAGGCGGCGGTGGGTAAAGTGTATAATGAGGGAGGAGGGCCATCTGGACGGATAGAAGCGCAAAGGATCAAATTCAAACCTCCCCGTGTCCAAAATCTCACCAACAACGATGTGGCGGGGAGGGGAGGGGATGGCCTTTCTGACCCTCTTCTCTATCTCTGAAATGGCCTTTGGAGACGGCTCGTTCAAGACTATCTGGGTGGGGAACTTGTCCCCAGGGGGCTGTTTGCCAAAGTTTCGCTTCACAATGGCCAGCCCCCTCAATATCTTTCGGGCATCCCAAAAATCCAGATCAGTGTATACATGGTAGACGTCCTTTGAAGGTTTGCGCAGGGCATATACGATTCGGGCCATAGCATTACTCCATCTCTGCTGCCAGGATGGCAGCCCCTATTGCCCCGTTTTCCTGGGGATACTCGGGAACCATTATTTCAATGCCCAGTTTCCTCTTCAGGGCCTGGAGCACCCCTTGATTCTTGGCCACACCGCCTGTCATCAGCAATGGCTCTTCAATGGGAATCCGTTCAGCCATTGCGGCCACCCGGGCACCAATGGCCTCGTGAATGCCAGCTATTATGTTCTCCCTGCTCTCACCCTTTGCGATGAGGGAAATCACTTCAGATTCTGCAAACACGGTGCAAAGGCTGCTTATGGCACAGGGAGAAGGGGCCTGAAGAGCGATCTTGCCAAACAAGTCAAGGTCCACTTCCAATGCCTTTGCCATGACCTCCATAAACCTGCCAGTGCCTGCGGCACATTTGTCGTTCATTGCAAAGTCTTGCACCCTGCCGTTTCCATCCAGGGAGATTGCTTTGCTGTCTTGACCCCCAATGTCAATCACCGTGCGGACCCCTGGGAACTGAAAATTGGCCCCTTTTCCATGGCATGTGATCTCAGTGACTACCCTTTGGGCAAATGCAACGTTTCTCCTCCCGTAACCTGTTGCTATAATTCCGCACACCTGGGATTCCCGGGCTCCTGACTTTAAGAGGAGTTCTTGATAGATTCGTTCTGCCGCCTCTTGGGGATTGTAACCAGTATTGGCCACCAGGGTTGCAATCAACTGCCCGTTTTCCATGGCCGCGGCCTTAACGGTTATGGATCCGACATCAATTCCAATACTTATGGCTTTGGAGCCCATTTCCATCCTCTAACCCTGAGACTGCTTTTTTGCTAATTCTACCATATCCGCCCCATTGTTTGGCAACTAAACTGAGGCACTATATTGTCAGCCGATGCGTAAGGCTCAAAATCCTGGTTGACATGCCTGGGGCCAGAAGATATTTGATGATTTTAACCGATGGTTACCGAGGCGCTTCCCATGAGCCTTATCCTGTACAGATACATCCTGAGAGAGATCTGGCCCACATATTTTGTTAGCCTGTTGGTCTGTGCCTTCATTGTGCTGGGGACCAGGATGCTTTCCATCACTGAGTTGATTGTGGCCAAAGGGGTGAGGCTTTCCCTCGTGGGGCAAATGTTCCTTTATTTACTTCCTGACATCATCTCCTTTGCGCTTCCAGGGGCCACTCTTATTGCCATCCTGCTTGCCTTTGGAAGAATGGGAGTTGATAATGAGCTGATTGCGCTGAAGTCTGCCGGAATCAGCCTTTACCAGTTGCTGCCCCCTGCTGCCTTTGTTTCTTTGGTGAGCCTGGTGGCCGCCCTCTGGCTAGGTTTGGTGGCAGTTCCTTGGGGAAATAGGTCTTTTAAGGACCTGGTTTTTCAAATGGCTCAGAGCAGGGCAGATGTGGCAATCAAGGAAAGGATATTTTCCGAACCCTTCAAGAACGTGATCTTTTATGTGAACAGCTATTGTCCAAAGACAAAGACCATGAGGGATGTCTTTGTGGTGGACAGGCGCGACCCTGAAACCCACAACACCATCATTGCAGAGAAAGCAAGCATATTGGTCCATCCGGCCCAAAAGGTCATCACTCTCCATTTTTCCAATGGCACTATCTTTATGGTGGGTAAGGATCTGGACTCTGCCACCACCGTGGAATTCAAGGCTTATGATCTTACCATTGACCTCAAGGACATCATGGCTGCCCTTTCATCTCGAAGGCGCTCGCCAAAAGAGATGTCAGTCCAAGAATTGATGGACAAGATCAAGGCAGCGCCGGAGAATTCTCCCCAGAGGGCGGAGATGATGGTAAAGCTCTTGGAAAAGGTGGCCCTCCCCATAGGGGCCTTTTTGATGGGTATAATAGGTGTGCCGCTAGGGGCCAGGATCAAGAGCCGGGGGAAGTCGACGGGAATTGGGATCAGCCTTGTAATTTTCCTGGTGTATTACATATTCTTTGGAGGCATGAAAAACCTCTGCGAGGCAAAGGTGATCTCGCCACAGGTGGGGGTCTGGATACCGGACCTCTTTCTTCTCATCTGCACAATGTTTTTGCTTTGGGCCACGGCCAACGAAAAGAGCATAATGGCTGGGCTGAGGCCCGGCTGGCTCAAACGGACTGCCGTCCTTTAGCTAGACATGGATGGGCTATGGGCAATGAAGTTGTAAAAAGCTTGTTTGCCGCTGGTGCTGGCGCATTGGGCCTTTCCCTGCTCTTGACTCCTCTGATGCGCAAACTTGCCCGCATGACGGGCAAAGTGGCTGTTCCCAGAGAGAGCAGGTGGCACAAAAGGCCCACAGCACTTTTGGGCGGAGTTGCCATCTTTGCGAGCTGTCTTTTCATTTGGCTTGCCTTTGGACAGTTAATAGGTCCTCAAGGCATCTCCCGGTCCCTTGCGGCCCTTCTTTTGGGTAGTGTGGCAATTTTTGGCCTGGGTTTGTACGATGATCTCCGGGGCATGGATCCTCAACACAAGTTGGCCGGCCAAATTGTGGTGGCCTCTGTCATGCTCTTTTTTGGGTTTAAGCTGAGATGGACCGGGCTTGAAGGGCTTGATACCTTCCTATCCATCCTGTGGATAGTGGGTATCACCAATGCCTTTAACCTGCTTGACAACATGGATGGGCTTGCAGCAGGGATTGCCTTGATTGGAGGCGCGTTTGCACTATTCCAGTACCTAAGCCTACCTCAACGTACCTGGGAGATCCACCAACTGAGTATCCTTTGCTCTGCCTATCTGGGGGCACTTTTAGGATTCCTGGTTTACAATTTTAATCCCGCCTCTATCTTCATGGGGGATGCAGGAAGCCTATATATCGGCTTTACCTTGGCCTGTTTGTGCATTGGCCTGTCAGGAGGTGACTCAGCCCCGGCTGGATTTCTAAACCTTATCTCGGTCATCGCAGTTCCTGTCTTCATTGTGTTGGTCCCAATAATTGACACTGCCTTTGTGAGCATAATGCGAAAGGCCTTTGGGCGGCCTGTCTCCCAAGGGGGGCGGGACCATTCTTCCCACCGCCTTGTGGCCATAGGATTTTCAGAGCCAAGGGCGGTCTTGTTGCTCTACGGCTTCGCTGTAGCCTCTGGGCTGGTGGGCCTTTCCACGAGGTGGCTAAACCCCTGGATCAGTGGTGCCATCGTAGTGGCCTACATCCTCTTTGTGGTATTCTTCTGGATATACCTGGGCAAGGTAAAGGTCTATCCCACAGAGACATTGGCCCAAAAGGACAAGGGAGGGCTCATAACCCCAATACTTGTTGAGATAACCTACCGAAGGAGGCTGCTAGAAGTAATACTGGACCTGGTCTTGATTACCCTTGCCTACTATGTGTCGTATCTCCTGCGCTTTGAGGGGAACATCCAGGGGGCGGATTTTCAGGTATTTCTCAAATCCCTCCCCATCGTGATTGGTTGTCAGGTCCTGAGCTTCTACTTTTTCGGTATCTATAAGGGGGTGTGGTCTGCCATCGGGCCCCGGGATCTGGCAGGATACGTAAAGGCAATCACAACGGGCACTATAATGGCCGTGCTGGTGCTGCTTATACTCTACCGCTTTCAAGGCTTTTCAAGGGCGGTATTTATGATTTATTGGGCCATACTGATAATCTTGGTCTCTATCAGCCGAGGATCGTTCAGGTTCCTGGACGAAGGTATCAGGAAGGGAAATAACAATGGACGGCGAACCATCGTGTATGGAGCGGGTATCGGGGGGCAAATGGCGTTGAAAGAAATTGAGACTAATAAAAAGCTGGGCTTGCGGTTGGTAGGATTTGTGGATGACAATCCCAGGCTGAAAGGCCGAACGGTAAAGGGTTATCCGGTCTTGGGCACAGGCAAAGA
>Ga0256835_1001587_pt1 | contig 13472 bp, 11 predicted proteins | sample PIR30metaG_FD_185972 | JGI IMG/M metagenome (GOLD analysis project Ga0256835, IMG submission 185972) | Hydrothermal vent microbial communities from East Pacific Rise, Pacific Ocean - PIR-30 | ecosystem: Environmental > Aquatic > Marine > Hydrothermal vents | place: Pacific Ocean: East Pacific...
CCTGTTCATCTCCATACGCGACATGGACTACGGCGACGGCCGCGAGGTGTTGGCCTACCCCACCAACGTGCACGCCCGCCAGTACTTCTCGCGCCGCAGCCTGGCCCGGCTGCTGGCCAAGCACGGCCTGACGGTGAGCGCGGTGGACGCCTTTGTGATCCGCAGTCCCTGGCCGGCGCGCTGGCCGGTCGGCCTGGTCAAGACCCTCAACCGGTGGGGCTCGCTGCACGACAAATTGCTCAACCTGGGCTACCGGCGCTGGCTGCGCCGGGGGATCGATCCCTTTGTGAGTGTACCGGCGGTCCACGGCAAGCAGTTGCGTATCCTGGCGGTCAAGTAATTCCGCCGGGGTCCCGGGCCGCCGCGACCGTGGGCTTGCCCGCTGCGATGTGGTAATAAAGGGGCGTTAGGTACCAGGCTGAGAGGGAAGCGGCGACTTGCAGAGCATGCCAATACACCTGGTGGCCGCGGCGCGGCCCAACTTCATGAAGATCGCCCCGCTGTACCACGAGCTCCGGCGGCATCACTGGTGCCGGCCGGTGGTGGTGCATACCGGCCAGCACTACGACTACAACATGTCGGCCGCCTTTTTCGCCGACCTGGGCCTGGCCGATCCGGAGGTGCACCTGGGGGTGGGCTCGGGCACCCACGGCCAACAGACCGCCGGGGTGCTGGAGGCCTACGAAAAGGTGCTGCTGCGACAGCGGCCGGACTGGGTGGTGGTGGTCGGTGACGTCAACTCCACCCTGGCCTGCGCCCTGGCCGCGGCCAAGCTGCGAGTGAGGGTGGCCCACCTGGAGGCCGGCCTGCGCAGCTTTGACCGCAGCATGCCCGAGGAGATCAACCGGGTGCTCACCGACCAGGTGGCCGACCTGCTCTGGACCCCCTCGCCCGACGGCGACGCCAACCTCCTGGCCGAGGGCATCCCGGCCGAGCGCATCGAGCGGGTGGGCAACATCATGATCGACAGCTTCGAGATGATGCGTCCGGCCATTGCCCAGCGCCGGGCCCACCAGGGGCTGGGGCTGCGGCCGGGGGGCTACGGGGTGGTGACCCTGCATCGCCCGGCCAACGTGGACCACGCCCGGGAGCTGACGGCCATCGTCGAGGCCCTGGTGAGCATTGCCGAGCGTTTGCCCCTGGTCTTCCCGGTACACCCGCGCACCGCCGACCGTTTGCAGGACTTCGGCCTGGCGAGGCGCTTGCGGCAGACCCCGGGCATCGAGCTGTGCGAGCCCCGGGGCTACGTGGACTTCATGAGCCTGGTGAGCCACTGCCGCCTGGTGATCACCGACTCCGGCGGCATCCAGGAAGAAACCACCTACCTGTCCATCCCCTGCCTCACCCTGCGGCCCAACACCGAACGGCCGGTGACGGTGGAGCAGGGCACCAACCGCCTGGTCACCGCCGAGGGCTTGGCGGCCGCGGCCGATAAAGCCCTGGCCGGCGGAGCAGTAAATAGCGAGCCGCCGGAGCTGTGGGACGGTCACACCGCCGAGCGGGTGGCGGCCAGCCTGCGGCGGCGGATGGAGGACCGGGACCCCGGGGAGGCCGCACCGCCATGAGCCCAGACAAGATCGAATTCTACCGGCACCACCTGGGAGCGGCCGAGGCCGCGGCCATGGCCGAGGTCATCGACTCGTTGTTCCTCACCACCGGCCCGGTCTGCGCCCGCTTTGAGCAGGCCTTTGCCGGCTACCTCGGGGCCGCGTCGGTGGTGGCGGTGGCCAGCGGCACCGCCGGCTTGATCCTGGCCCTGCGGGCCCTGGACATCGGTCCGGGCCAGGAGGTGATCACCACCCCCATGACCTTCATCGCCACGGTCAACGCCATCCTGGAGGTGGGGGCCACGCCGGTGCTGGTGGAGGTGGAGCCCGACACCGGCAACCTGGACGCCGGCCGGGTGGCCCAGGCCATAACCGGGCGCACCGCGGCCATCTTGCCGGTGCATCTCTACGGCGCCCTGTGCGACATGCGGTCCCTGCGCGCCCTGGCCGACGAGCACGGCCTCAAGCTCATCGCCGACTGCGCCCACGCGGTGGAGGCCCGCCGCGACGGCTACGGCTCGGCCGATCTGGTCGACGCGGCGGTCTACAGTTTTTACGCCACCAAGAACCTGGCCTGCGGCGAGGGCGGGGCGGTGGCCTGCGCCGAGGGCCCGGTGGCCGAGCGGGTGCGCCTGTTGCGCCAGCACGGCATGAGCCGCGAGGCGGCCGAGCGTTACCACGGCAAGTACCAGCACTACGACATGGTGGAGTTGGGGCTCAAGGCCAACCTGCCGGACCTGCTGGCCGCCCTGCTGCTGCCCCAACTGGCCGGCCTGGACCAGCGCCGCCAGCGGCGCGAGGCCATCTGCCGGCGCTACCAGGAGGCCTTCGCCCCCCTGACCGGAGTGGAGTTTCCCCGGGTGCCCGAGGGCGCGGTGTCGGGTCGCCATCTCTTCACCATCTGGGTGGCGCGGCGCGACGAGTTCCTGGCCCGGCTGCAGGAGCTGGGCATCGGGGTGGCGGTGAACTACCGGCCGGTGCACCTGATGCGCTACTACCGCCGGCGTTTTGGCTTCGGACCGGGGGACTTCCCCATCGCCGAGCGCATCGGCGCCTCCACCATCAGCCTGCCGCTTTACCCTTCGCTCACCGATGGCGAGCTCGAGCGGGTCATCGCGGCGGTGACCCGGGTGGCCGGCGAGCTGGCCGGCGGCTGAGGCGATGCCGGCCGCGCCGCCCTACCTTTCGCTGCGTCCCCTGTTGCCCTGGCGGGACATGGACCGGCCGCTGGACTGGACCCGCGTCTTCGGGCGCGCGGCCGAGCTGGTGGTGGAGCTGGGCTGCGGCAACGGCGAGCTCCTGGCCCGGCGGGCGGCGGCCGAGGCAGACCGCGACTTCGTGGGCATCGACCTGGACTGGCGTTCGGTGCGCCGGGCCCTGCGCCGCCTGGCCCGGGCCGGGGTGGACAACGTGCGCCTGGTGGCCTCGCGCGCTCCCCTGGCCCTGCACCGCCTCTTCGCCCCCGGCGCGCTCAGCGAAATCTACAGCGCCTTCCCTTGTCCCTGGCCCAACCAGCGGCACCTGGGCCGGCGGCTGTTCGCCGGCGACTTCCTGCGCCTGTGCGCCAACCGCCTGGCCCTGGGCGCGCCCCTGTGGATCGTCAGCGACGAGGCGTCCTACCTGGACTGGGTGCAGACCCAGGTGGCCGGCTCCGGTCTGGAGCTGGCCGGCCGCGGCGGCGCGCCCAAGCTGGACACCAAGTACGAACGCAAGTGGCGCGGCCTGGGCTTGGCCGGCTTTGAGCGCCTGGAGCTGGTCAAGCGGCAACACCCGGAGGTGCCCGAACCCGAGGAGCGTGCGATGAAGTTTCACTGGCTTGACGACTGCCGGCCCGAGCGCCTGGCCCTGACCGAGGAGATAGGCCGGCGGATCACCGTGTCCTTCAAGGACTTCATCTACGACCAGCGCAGCCACAAGGGGATGCTGCGCACCGTGGCGGTGGAGGACGGTTTGAAGCAGGGGTTCTGGATCGAGATCGGCCGCGACCCCGATCCCGGCCGGCCGGCCTGGCGGGTGCGCCTGGCCCCGGGCTGCGGCGTGCTGCCCACCGCCGGGGTGCAACGCGCCCTGGACCTGGCCCGCGACGCGGCCCTGGCCACCCGGGGCGGCCGGGATTGACCGGGGGACCGGGCCCAAAAAACGCGGGCCCGCCGATGGGGCCCGCGCCGCTGTTGTTGCAATGACTCAGCCCTAGAAGGTGCTGAACCAGAAGGTGACCCCCACCAGCACCTGGATGTTTTGAGCGTTGTAGGTGTTGCGGGACAAGACGCCACTCGTCGCGCCGGTCATGTCCACGTCCACCTTGGAGTACCAGTAGCGCAGGCTGGCGCCCACTGACACGTTGGGCTGGAAGAAGTAGTCCAGGCCGGCGCCGGCCAGGAACATGATCTTGTTCTTGGCGTCAACGCTAATTGATTCGCCGAGGGCTGTCTCCATGTCGGTGATGCCGTAAGACTTGCTGACACTGGCCAGGTTGTAGCCCAGGCCGGCCTCCACGTGCCAAGTGAGGCCGCTACGTACCGGCTGCTGGTACTTCACCAGCAGGTAGATGGGGGTCATGGACAGCTTGGCAAAGTCGACCTCTCCCCCGCCGTCCGGGCCGGTGGCCTTGGCGGTGAGGTCCAGGTATTGCAGACCCAGGCCGAAGGTGAGTCCGTTGGGCAGGCCGTAGTAGGCTTCGATCCCCACGGTCCAGGTGCTCTTGAACGAGCTGGCGTCGGGGCCGTCATAGCCGTCGCGCCCTTCCATGGGGTTACTGGACAAGGGGATGGCCCAGCCGCCAAAGGCGGACAGGCCCATCTGTCCGCTCTGGGCCAGGGCCGGCGGTGCCATGACCGCCATCATCAACATCACCAACACCGCCAAGCCGGCTTTTTTCATAGCTCCATCCTTTCAAAAACAGATATCTAACTAAAGCTCTACTTATTAATCTGACCTCCGCTTGGCCGTCGGTCAAGAAGACAATCAACCACCCGGAATTTAATTTGACCCGCCGTCGGCCTACTCCGGCAAGTCCGGCTCGGTCTTCATGAACTCGCGCATCAGCACGGTGGCGTAGGCGCCCTTGGGCAGGGCAAAGGAAAATTCCAGCCCCTGGGGGTGCTCGGCGATAGCCACCCGGCCCACCAGCAAGCGGCCCGGCCGGCGGCTGCCCTTGAGCCGGCAGCGCCGGAAGTCCCCGGGCGCCACCCCGCTGGCCGCCAGCACCTCGGCCTCCAGGCGGCCGGGCTCGCCGCGGGCCAGCCGCGCCTTGGAGCCAAAGATGGGGCCGGTGTGGGTGATCTCGCCGGCGCGCAGGCGGGCGGTCTCGGCCGCGGCGTCGTCCACCAGGAACATGCCGCCGGTGTCGTATTTCTTGGCCTGGTCGCCGGCCAGCAGGATGTCGAACCAGCCGCGGGCCAAGCGCTCGGTGAGCCAGGCGTTGAACAGCAGCGACTGGTAGGCGCTTAGCATGAGCTGGGCCAGCCAGCCGCGGGCCCGGCCCCGGCCGGCCAGGATGCGCCGGCCCTGCACCGCGTTGTCGCCGGCCGCGCCAAAGCGCTGGGCCCCGAAAAAGTTGGGCAGCCCGCGCGAGGCGATGGCCGCGGCGATGGCCGCGGCGGCCGACCCCGCGCCCGGCGCGGGATCGGCCACCACGATGGTGAAACGGTTGCCCAGCAGGTGGCCGCGCTTGAGCTTGTTGGTGTGCAGGGCCGCGTGGTTGCAGGTAAGGCCGGTGCCCTGCAGGCGCTTAGCCGCCGCGGTGGGGGTGAGCCCGGCGGCCGGCAGGCTGAAGCTCTGGGTGGCGGTGGCCTGCTTGTCCTTGAGCCCGGCCAGGCCGATCTGCCCCTGGTCTACCCCGAAGAGCTCGGCCAGCACCTGGACCACCTGCCGGGTAGTCATGCCGCGGCGGGTGAGGTTGAGATACAGGTGGGAGCCCTGGCCGCAGGGGGTGTAGAGCGGTATCTCCTGCACCACGAAATGCTCCGGGGTGAGCTTGATGGTCCCGCCGATGCCGGGCATCTCCGGGGTGATGAAGGGCGGTGGGTCCACTGGTCCGCCGCGGCGTAGGGTCTGGGTATCCATGGGGCCATACTAGGCCGGGGGAGCGGCCGTGGCAAGCCCATCGGCGGCCGCGTGTTGACTAGCGGGCGGGCATGAAGGAATATGGGGCGGTGAAGCGTAGTTAATCATTATCCGGGCGGAGCGGCTCATGGAACCCAAGCAAGCGGCGGTGAAGGTGGCGGTGGTCGGCAGCGGCTACTGGGGCAAAAACCTGGTGCGTAACTTCTCCCAACTGGGGGCCCTGGCCGCGGTGGTCGACAGCGACCCCGAGCGGCGCGCGGCCATGCGCGAGGCCTATCCCGGGACCGCGGTGTTGGACTCGCTGGCCGCGGTGCTCGACGACCCGGAGATAGCGGCGGTGGCCATCAGCACCCCGGCCGAGACCCACGCCGCGCTGGTGGCGGCGGCCCTGCGCAAGGGCAAGCACGTCTTCGTGGAAAAGCCGCTGTGCCTGGACATGGAAGAAGGGGTGGAGCTGGTGCGCCGGGCCGAGGAGGACGGGCTCACCCTGATGGTGGGGCACCTGTTGCAGTACCACCCGGCGGTGCGCCGACTCAAGGCCCTGGTGGACGACGGCCAACTGGGACGCTTGCAGTACATCCATTCCAACCGGCTCAACCTGGGCAAGTTCCGCAGCGAGGAAAACATCCTGTGGTCCTTTGCCCCGCACGACATCTCGGTCATCCTCTCGCTCACCGACGAGATGCCCAACGCGGTCACCTCCTTTGGCGGGAACTACCTCCAGGCCCAGGTGGCCGACGTCACCGTCTCGACCATGTCCTTCCCCTCGGGGGTAAAGGCCCACATCTTCGTCAACTGGCTGCACCCCATCAAGGAGCAGAAGCTGGTGGTGGTGGGCGACGCCGGCATGGCGGTGTTCAACGACGTGGAGCCGGTGGACAAGCTGCTGGTTTATCCCCACCGCATCCGCTGGCAACACCGCCAGCCGGTGCCGGAAAAGGTGGAGCCCCAGGTCATCGAGCTGGAGCCGGCCGAGCCGCTTAAGAACGAGTGCGCCCATTTCCTGGAGGCGGTGCGTACCGGCTTGGCTCCCCGCACCGACGGGCGCGAGGGGCTAAGGGTGCTGAGCGTGCTCGACGCCTGCCAGCAGTCGCTGGAGACCGGCGGCTCGGTGGTGCGGCCGGGGCTCTCGGAGCAGGGGCTGGTGCAGGAGCGCGGCTACAGCGTGCACCCCAGCGCCATCGTGGACCAGGGCTGCTCCATCGGCAAGGGCACCCGCATCTGGCACTTCGCCCATATCATCAGCGGCAGCCGGGTCGGCGAAAACTGCTCCCTGGGCCAGAACGTGATGGTGGGGCCGGACGTGCGCATCGGCAACGGCGTGAAGATCCAGAACAACGTCAGCGTGTACAAGGGGGTCACCCTGCGGGACAATGTCTTCTGCGGCCCCTCCATGGTCTTCACCAACGTCTATAACCCGCGGGCCTCGGTGAGCCGCATGGACGAGCTGCGCCCCACCCTGGTGAAGGAGGGGGCCACCCTGGGGGCCAACTGCACCATCGTCTGCGGCCACACCATCGGGGCCCACGCCTTTGTGGGGGCCGGCGCGGTGGTAACCGACGACGTGCCCGACTACGCCTTGATGGTGGGCAACCCGGCGGTGCAAAAGGGCTGGATGTGCGCCTGCGGAGTGCGGCTGCATTTTGACGGCGGCGCCGCCGCCTGCGATGCCTGCGGCCGGCGCTACCTCCTGGCCGACGGCCGGGTCAGCCCGGCCTGAGGCCGGCCGGGCCGGGGACGCCGTGGGCCGACGGACGGGCCTGGCCTAGCCTTGCTTTTGGCGCTGGATGGCCTGCAGGAGCTCGGTGGCCGCCGCGAACTCGGGGTTTAGCTCCAGGGCCTGCTTGAGCTTTTCGCCCGCCTGGTCCCAATCGCCCATCTCCCAAAAGCAACGGGCCATGTTGTACATGAGGTTCTCGTCGTCGGGATGGAAGGCCAGGGCCTTGTAGTAGAGGTCGATGGCCATGTCGTACTTTTCCTGGCGGCGGTAGGCGATGGCCAGGCGGTTGTAGACATGGGCCAGCTCCGGGTCCATCACCAGGGCCCGGCGGTAATATTCCTCGGACGCCTCGTTGTGGCCGGCCTCGGCCAAGGTGTCGCCGATGTCGGTCTGCAGCTTGGTGTCCTCGGGGCTGGTTTCCACCGCCTGGTCGAAGTAGCCCAGGGCGGCCTTGAGGTTCTTGAGCTGCAGCTCCAACTCGCCCATGTAGAACAGGATCGACGCCCGCAGGGCCGACCCCTCCTTGAGCTTCTTGGCTGCGTCCACCGCCCGGGCCAGAATTTTGAGCGCGTCGGGCAGACGGTCGCGGGCCTGGTAGATGTGGGCCAGCCCCAGGAAGGCCTTGAGCGAGAGCGGGTTGGCCTTGAGCGCCTCCATGAAACAGCGACCGGCGCCCACCGGGTCGCCCTTGGCCACCAGCACGGCGGCCAGGCCGTTGTGGGCGTCCTCGGCCATCTTTACCCCCAAGGCGGCGCGGTAGGCCTCCTCGGCCTCGTCCAACCGGCCCTGGCGCTTGGCCTTGCGGGCGGCGTCCATGTGGGCCATGAACTGCTCTTCCTCGAAATCCACCGAGGACTCCAGGGCCTTGGTCACCGCCTCGCGGTACGTCTCGGGCTTTAGCGGATGCTTGAGAACCTGGTGAACCTGGAGCGCGTCGGCCTTTTCCTGCATGGTCTTGTCAAGCTGGTCGGCCACCATGATCACCGGCAACTCGGCGTAGTCGGGGGCCTTGCGGATCATCTCCACCAACTGCATCCCCGATAGCGGCTGCAACTTCCAGGCGGTGATCACCAAGTTGATGGGGCGCTCGCGCAACACTTCCATGGCCTCGTCGGCCTTTTTGGCGGTCCATATGCGGTAAAAGTCAAAAGGCTCGAGAAAAGATTCTTGGGTGTCCAAGGCGGCTCCCACCGAGTCCACCAGCAGGACGCTCATTTTGCGAAAGGAATATTTCAACCGTTTAACCCCAGGAGTGATTGGTATTTCTCCATGATACACGCCCGGGTACGGATATGGAAGTGCCCGACTTTGTCGCCAAAAGTGAACTTGACCCCGCGGCGGACCACCCGTATCCTGAATATTAGGGGGGTGGCAGGGCCGACTGTCCACCCGGGTGCCGGGAGAGTATATGCGCGATTCCCAGCCGGCGGCGATTTGGTGAAAAGAGTCGCGGCCGCCAGCCTACAGAGCCCATCGGTCCCCATGCTCACGGGGATACAATCTTTTACATACTTTAACCCAGCAAACGCGGCCCCTGGCCCGCTTTGCCCACTTTTGTCCTGGTAAGGAGGCAAAATGATAGACGCTCATGAACTTCACGAGTTGGCTGAAATGGACACCCGTCCCCATCCCACCGTGAGTCTGTACCTGGCCCTGGATCAGACCCGGGAGGCCCGGTTGCAGGCCCTGAGCGATTTGATCAACCGCAAGAAACTGGACATGAACGGCAATGGATCGCGCAAGGTCTTCGAGTCGGTGGCCGGGGACCTGGATAAGGCCCGCCGCTACCTGGAGGAGATGGAACCCGGAGGCGCGGGGGGCCTGGCCCTGTTTTCCTGTGAACCGGCCGGTCTCTTCGAGGCCTACACCCTGCCGCTCCCGGTGGCCGACCGGCTGGAGGTGGGGCCGGTGCCCTACATCCGGCCGCTGGGGGCCCTGACCCGTGATTTCGCCTGCACCCTGGCGGTGGTGGCCGACCGCCGTTCGGCCCGTTTCTTCGTGGGCTCCCTGGGCGAGCTGGAGGAGCTGCGCGACCAGGCCATGGTCAGCACCGCCGTACCGTCCGAGCGCCACGGCGACCGCGGCCGCACCATGGACTCTCACCTCAAGCGCCGGGCCGAGGAGACCACCCGTAATCTCTACAAGGAAGCGGCCCAGCGGGCCATGGACCTGATGAATGCCCACCAATGCCAGGGGCTGGTCATCGGTGGGCCCAAGGGCGCGGCCGAGGCCCTGCAGGCCCAGCTACATCCCTTCTTGGCCGAGCGCCTGGAGGGGTGCTTTGTCTGCGAGGTAGGCGCCTCGCCGGCCACGGTGGCCGCCGCCGCCGCCGCGGTGCAGTCCGACGCCCGCACCGCCCGGCATGACCGGCTGCTGGAGACCCTCAACAACAACCTGGGACCTGGCGGCCAGGCCACCAGCGGCCTCAACGAGGTGCTGGCCAGCCTGTACGAGGGCAAGGTGCACACCCTGCTCATCGCCGGCGACTACACTATATCCGGCGGGGCCTGCCCGGTGTGCGGCCGCCTGCGCCACGTGGCCGGCCCCTGTCCCATCTGCGGCGAGGACATGACCCGGGTGCACGACGTGGTCAACCTGGCCGTGGCCCAGGCCATAGACTCCGGCGCGGTGGTGGAGGAGATGCAAGATATCGCCGGCATGGAGCGGGTGGGTAACATCGCCGCCTTGTTGCGCTACGCCTGAGCCGCGGGGGCCGCGGGCCCCACCAAAAACCGGCACCCGGGGTCCCAGGCGGGGCCCCGGCGCTCTTTTACGGCCCGCCTTCAGGCCTGGTAGGGCAGCCACACCCCGTCTCGGTGCACCAGGCGGGTGGCCCGGTTGGCCGGGGCCGGGCGGCCGGGGGAGCGCGGACGGCCGTGGGCGTGGTCCGGGTCGTCGGGCAGCAGGATCACCCGCTCGCCGTCTTGGGCCCACAACACCGGCTCCACCGGCGTTAGGTCCGGCTTGGCGTCAAAAAGCGCTTGCAGGCTGGGGTAGTCACTCAACTGCCCCAGGATGCGCACCACCGGCGGAGCCAGGGCCACCTGGCCGGCCTGGTTTTGGGCCAGGGCGGCGCTGGGCGTCAGCCACAGCCCGGCGCTGGTCTCCTGTTGGTCGCTGGTGGCTTCCTGGCCCGGCGGCATGGCCGCCAGGAAAAAGGTGGTGTCAAAGCGCCGGGGGCGGGCCGCCGGGGTGATCCAGCGGGCCACCGGCTTGAGCGCCCCCAAATCGGCCCGCAGCTTCAGGGTGTCCAGGGCCAGGTCCAGGGTGGTGAGCCCCCGCTGCAACGAGCGGCGCACCTCGGCCAGGCGCTGGGGCGCGGCCGGCCGGCCCTGGGCCAGCAGTACCCCGGCCTCCTCAAAAAGCTCCCGGATGGCCGTGCGGGCCAGGGTGTCGCGATCCAGGGGATCGACCCCGTCGGCCGGCTCCACCCGCCCGCCGGGAAAAACAAAGCGCCCCGGCATGAAACGGCTGGCCGCGGCGCGCTCCAGCAGGTATATGGCAAAGGGTTCATCGCCGCCGCCGTCGGGGTCGGCCAGGATAACCGTGGCCGAAGGCGCGGGCTTGGTGGCTGTGTCGGGCATGCCGGCTCCAGGGTTAGGGTGTGTCAAATTACTACCCCCCGGCCGCCGCGGCGGTCAAGTCGGGCGGCCTTAAAAAACCAGAATATCACTCTTGACAACCGGCCATTGCGGCTTTATGTTTTGGGCACATGCACAAAACCAACTTTGCGGCCATTCAATGGTTGAGCGATAAAAGGAGAATGATAACATGCGTATAGCTATTCCCAGCGCGGCACCGGGCGGCCTGGACGCCTCCCCGGAAGCTCATTTTGGCCACTGCTACGCCTTCACCATGGTGGACACCGAGGGCGATGAGATCAAGAACGTGGACGTGCTGGTGAACCAGGGGCACGAGCAAGGCGGCTGCCTGGCCCCGGTGATGCAGCTCAAACAGGCCGGGGTGGACATACTCATCGCCGGCGGCATGGGGGCGCGTCCCCTGGCCGGTTTCCAGCAGGTGGGCATCAGCGTGTATTTCAACGAAGGCGCCGCCACGGTGGGCCAGGCGGTGGAGTTGGTACGCAAGGGCCAGGCCCGTGTCTTCGGACCGGCCCAGGTCTGCGGCGGTGGCGGCGACCACGGCGGCGGCTGCGGCGGCCACCACTAAGCGGCCGGCGATGGCCGGCGTCCCGGGGCGTTCCGGGTAGGCCCCTCGTTCGGAAATGACTTACGCGAGGGGGCGGCCAGGCGGCCGTCCCCTTACTGCGGTCGGTCCGTACTTTTCAGGCAGGATACGAGTGACTCCAGCCGCTGGGCGGCCTGGCGGGCCCGCTGGCCCTGGTCGGGGTGGTCCTGTAGTTCGTCACCCAGCGTATTGAGCTCCTCGACCACCTGGGAGATGGTATCGATGAGGTTATCCTGGGTGGTGGCCTCCAGGCAGTAGGTGTGGCCGGCCAGGGTCCTCTCCACCACCGAGCACAGCTCGTCGGGGCTGAAGGGCTTGGCCAGGAAGTCGGCCGCGCCGTGGCGCAGGGCCTCGCGGGTGGTGCTCACCGTGGCATAGGCGGTGACCACCACGCATTTGCTACCCGGCGACAGGCGCCGCAGCTCGTCCAGAACGGCCATGCCCCCCATCTCGGGCATCATCAAATCCAGGAGCACCAACTCTGGTTGCAGGCTGGCGATGGCCTCCAGGCCGGTCTCGCCGTCCATGGCGGTGTGTACCCGGTAGCCGCGCCGGGTGAGCACCCGGCTGCAGGCCTCCCGCAGGGAGTCTTCGTCGTCGATCACTAAAACATCGGCTAGGTGTTGATCCTCTGGCATTACTGGTCCTTGCTTGGCTACGTGCGAAGATAAGAAACTTACCTACCTACAATACCAAGTGTAGCAGGCGGATAAAAACCCCGGCAAAGAATTTTCCACTGCGGCAAAAGACCGCGGTGCCCCCGCGGCGCCGGGCGGCTATTTAATGACGGTTTGGCGTTGGTAGCGGGTCAGCTTGTTGTGCAGGGTTTTGCGGTCGATGCCCAGGGCCTTGGCGGTATTGGTGCGGTGGCCGCCCAGGCGGCGTAGGGTGGCCAGGATGTGCCGGCGCTCCACCTCGGCCAGGGGCAGGATGGCCCCCTGGTCCTGCTCGGTCTGGCCGGGCAGGTAGGTCTCGATATCGTCTATATCGATACGGGGTCCCGGGGCCAGGATGGACAGGCGGTGCACGGTGTTTTCCAGCTCGCGCACGTTGCCGGGCCAGGGGTGGCGCTTCAGGGCCTCCAGGGCCCGCGGGGTGAAGCGCATCAGGGGCAGCTTGTTGATACGGCGGTAGCGGTCCAGGAAGTGCTCGGCCAAAAGCGGCACGTCCTCGATGCGGTCACGCAACGCCGGCAGCTCCAGGTGCACCACGTTGAGGCGATAGTACAGGTCTTGCCGAAAGGTGCCGGCGGTGACCGCCCGGGCCAGGTCCTGGTTGGTGGCCGCCAGCATGCGGGCGTCGATGCGGATGGCCCGGTTGGAGCCGACCCGGTAGATGGTGCGTTCCTCCACCGTGGTGAGCAGCTTGGCCTGCACGTCCTGATTGATGTTGGCGATCTCGTCCAAGAACAGGGTGCCGCCCTGGGCTATCTCGAACTTGCCGGCCTTGTCCACCTCGGCCCCGGTAAAGGCTCCGCGCACGTGGCCGAAGAGTTCGGATTCGATGAGGGTGGAGACCAGGGTGGAGCAGTCCACCGCGATGAAGGGGCTGTCGGCGCGGGGGGACATCTGGTGCAGCCGCCGGGCCAGGATGCCCTTGCCGGTGCCGCTTTCGCCGGTGAGCAGCACGGTGGCGTCGGTGTTGGCCACCCGGTCGATGACCTGCAGCAGCGAGAGCATCACCGGCGAGCGGGTAATGACCCTGGCCGGTGGTTGGACGCTGGTCACCTGGGTGCGCAGAAAGGCGTTTTCCAGCCGCAGCCGCCGCTTTTCCAGGGCCCCGCTCACCGCGCGGCGCAGCTCGGCCGGGGTGAAGGGCTTGGCCAGGAAGTCGGTGGCCCCCAGCTTCATGGCCTGCACCGCCGTCTCCACCGAGCCGTGTCCCGTGAGGATGATCACCGTGGACTCCGGGTCCTGGCTCATGATGCGTTCCAGGGTGGTCATGCCGTCCAT
>Ga0256835_1001588_pt1 | contig 13466 bp, 10 predicted proteins | sample PIR30metaG_FD_185972 | JGI IMG/M metagenome (GOLD analysis project Ga0256835, IMG submission 185972) | Hydrothermal vent microbial communities from East Pacific Rise, Pacific Ocean - PIR-30 | ecosystem: Environmental > Aquatic > Marine > Hydrothermal vents | place: Pacific Ocean: East Pacific...
AGGGCGCAGGGGCGCAGGGGTGCAAGGGGGGGCGGGGGAGAACCCCGGTCACGGCCCGCCGCCGCCGGAGCCGATCTCCGCTCGCCGTCGCCGCCATCCGCCCCCGCTCACCGTCACGTGCACGGTCACGGACACGGACAAGGTCACGGTCACGGTTAGGGACACAGACACGGACACGGACGGGATCGGGTTCAGGGTCGCGGTACCCGGTGCGGGCAGGGCGCAGGGGTGCAAGGGGAGCGGAGGAGAACCCCGGTCATGGTCCGCTGACGCCGGAGCCGGTCTCCGCTCGCCGTCGCCGCCATCCGCCCCCGCTCACCGTCACGTGCACGGACACGGACAAGGTCACGGTCACGGCCAGGGCCGCGGCCAGCGTCACGATCGGGTGCATGGCCATGAACGGCCGCACCCGGCCACCAGGCCCCCGGTGACGTGGCGACAACGAAGGTGCGGCACCCCTCTGCTGGAAGTGCCTCATTCGTTTCACGTGAGCCACTTGCAAGACTCTCCGAAGGTCATACCCATCTGCCCGGCGTTACATCGTACGGATGTCCGGGTTTTTTCTATCTCTTCTTAATCCAATACATCCGTGTAATCCGTGGTTCACTTTCCCGGGTGGGTGGGGGCCGATATCGCAGGAATCCACCTCGATCCAGGACTCTTGCAACAGGCTCACGTTTCACGAACGGTCGGTCGGGCGACCGTCGCACGGAGGAGCGGGTGGGGGAACCACCCCCGCACCCGGTGGGCGGGGGCTGCGCGGGCGGTATACTGGTCTCATGTTCTTCCCGATCCGAGATTCCATTCCCTCCCGCATCTTCCCGGTGGTGAACGTCCTCATCATCGCGGCGTGCTCGATGGCTTTCCTCTACGAGCTGCTGCTGGGCCCGCACCTGGAGGGGTTCTTGCAGGTGGCGGCCTTCATCCCGGCGCGGCTCTTCGACACGGTGCCACCGGAGCTGATGACCTTCCCCGACTACGGCCTCTGGGGCAACGCCCTCACCATCCTGATCTCCATGTTCCTCCACGGCGGGTGGATGCACATCATCGGCAACATGTGGTTCCTCTACGTGTTCGGCGACAACGTGGAGGACGCCCTGGGCCACGGCGCCTACCTGTTCTTCTACCTCGGCGGCGGCTTCGCGGCGGCCCTCCTCCAGGCCGTGATGTCACCCGGATCCACGGTGCCCAACATCGGGGCCTCGGGGGCCATCGCGGCGGTGCTCGGGGCGTACATGGTGTGGTTCCCCCACTCGCGGGTCCAGACGCTGGTCTTCCTGGTGTTCTTCATCGACATCTGGGAGGTGCCGGCACTGCTGTACCTGGCGTACTGGTTCCTCATCCAGTTCCTGGAGGGGACCATGTCCCTGGGCGTCACCTCGGCCGGGGGCGGCGTGGCGTGGTTCGCGCACATCGGCGGGTTCGTCTTCGGTTTCGTCGTGGCGCGGCTGCTGCTGCGGACGGGGAGGGTTCGCCCGGCGGTGCCGCGGATGGTAGTCTGGCACCGCATGTGACCCGGCCCGGCTCCCGCCGGGTCTGTACGGGGAAGGAGAGCAGCATGGCGGTACCCCTGCTGGACCTGAAGCGGCAGTACGCCCCGCTCCGCGAGGAGATCCGGGCCGTGATGGACCGGGTGTGCGACGAACAGCGGTTCATCCTGGGACCCGAGGTGGAGGCCTTCGAGAGGGAGTCGGCGGAGGCCCTCGGCGTGGGGCACGCCATCGGTGTGGGCTCGGGCACCGACGCCCTGCTGGTGGCGCTCATGGCTCTGGGCGTGGGGCCCGGCGACGAGGTGATCCTTCCGGTCTTCACCTTCTTCGCCACGGCGGGGGTGGTGGCGCGCCTGGGGGCGCGTCCCGTCTTCGTGGACGTGGACCCCGAGGACTTCTGCCTGCGGCCCGCCGAGGTGGCCGGCCAGATCACGGCCTGCACGAAGGCCATCGTCCCGGTCCACCTCTTCGGGCAGGCCGCGGCCATGGACGAGCTGGCCGGCGTGGCGGGAAGCGTCCCCCTGCTGGAGGACTGCGCCCAGGCGTGGGGCTGCACCCACGGGGACCGGATGGTGGGCGGCGTGGGCCGGGTGGGCGCCTTCTCCTTCTTCCCCTCCAAGAACCTCGGGGGCTTCGGGGACGGCGGGCTCGTGACCACCGACGACCCGGAGCTCGCCGGCCTGATCCGCCAGCTCAGGATGCACGGGCAGTCGGGCGTGTACGAGCACGCCCACGTGGGGGGCAACTTCCGGCTGGACGCCCTCCAGGCGGCGGTGCTCCGCGTCAAGCTGCGCCACGTGGACTCGTGGGTGGCGGGCCGGCGGGCCAACGCGGAGCGCTACGCCCGGCTCTTCGCGGAGGCGGGCCTCGAGCAGGTGGTGCTGCCGGTGGCCCGGGAGGGGCGGGGCCACACCTACAACCAGTACGTGGTGCGGGTGCCGCGCCGCGACGAGCTGCGCGCCTTCCTCGCCGAGCGCGGCATCGGGGCCGCGGTGTACTACCCGCTGCCGCTCCACCTCCAGCCCTGCTTCGCGGGGCTCGGCTACTCCGAGGGGGACTTCCCCGTGGCCGAGCAGGCGTGCCGGGAGGTCCTGGCCCTGCCGGTCTTCCCGGAGCTCACCGCAGAGGAGCAGGAGGAGGTGGTGGCCGCCATCGCCGACTTCCACGGCGCGGCCTGAGGCCGCCGGGATCCGGAGGAGCCCGGGCCGAAGGCGATGCGGATCCTGCTGATCACCAGCCGCTTTCCCCTCCCACCGTGGCGGGGGAACCAGGTCCGCACGCTGGAGTGGCTGGAGGCGCTCGGCGGGCACGACCGGATCCTGGTGACGCCCGCCCCGGCGGAACCCGGGCTGGTGGCCGAGCTCGAGGCGCGGAGCGGGGCGCGGGTGGTGGCCTTCCGGAGCACCCCGTCTGCCGCCGCGCGGGGCCTCCTGGGCGCCCTTGCCACAGGGCGTCCGCTGCAGGAGGGGATCTACAACGTGCCCGGGGCACGAGCCGCGCTGCAGCGCGCCTTGGCCGGTGGACGGCCCGACGTGGCGGTGGTGCAGATGCTGCGGTGCTGGTGGGCGATGGAAGCTCTCGGGAACAGCTGCCCGGAGGTACCCGTGGTCTTCGACGCCATCGACGCCATGGGGCTGCACTTCGGGCGCGCGGCCCGTCTCCGGCCCTGGCCCGTGGCCGCGGCGTTCCGTGCCGAGGCGCGCCGGTGCCGCACCCTGGAGCGCAGGCTCACCGCCGCGGCCGCCGTGACGGTGGCCGTGGCCCGCCGTGACCTGGAGGCCCTGGAGCCGCCAGGCGGCAGGGGCCTGGTGGTCCCGGTGGGGGCGCCGGAGCGGGAAGAGACCGACCTCGCGTCGGCGGACTCGGTCCTGCTGTCGGGAAACCTGGGCTACCGGCCCACGGTGGAGGGCGCCCTGTGGTTCGCCTCGGAGGTGTGGCCGGAGCTCCGCCGGCGGGCCCCCGGGGCGCGGTGGGTGCTGGCCGGGGCCCGGCCCGCGAGGGCGATCCGCCGCCTGGCCGCGCTCCCCGGGGTGGAGGTCCACGCCGACGTGCCGGACCTGGCCCCGTACCTGGCGAGCGCGAGGGTGGCCATCGCACCCATGGCCTCGGGCTCGGGGGTTCCCATGAAGGTCCTCGAGGCCTGGGCCTCTGGTGTGCCCGTGGTGGCCCGCAGGTGGGCTGCGGAGGGGCTCTCGGAGGCCGCCGGGGAGGCTCTGGTGGCGGACGACGATCCCGCGGTGTGGGTCGCCGCCCTGCTGCGTCTGCTGGAGGATCCCGGGGAGGCCCGGCGGCTGGGCCGGGAGGGACGGAAGGCCTGGGCAGCCGCGTACCACCCCCGGGCGGTGGCGGCCGGGATCCGGAACGCGGTGGAGGGTGGGGTGGACCGGGACGGCTTCTGAGGGGCGCCCTTGCGAGCTCCGCCCACCCCTTCACCGGGTGGACTGGCGGAGAGATTCTCCCTGCAGCCGAACAGCGTCCACCGGGCATGATTCCAATGACCGAACTGGAACGGCTGTCGGTGCAATCGGCGCCGGGAGTCACGTTGTCAGCAACGGGGCGAGAATCTGTCCGATCGTCTAGACCGGTTCCTGCCGGGGGGCAAGACCGTACTTCTTGATCCTGTAGCGGAGCCAGTGCCGGGGTACACCGAGACGGCGTGCGGCCCGGGCCACAATCCAGGCTTCCTCCTCCAGGATTCGGCGAAGACGATCCGGCTCGTTGCCGACCCGGTCCGGGGACCGAGGGGGATTGACGTACAGATCGAGATCGGAGGGTTGAATGGTGTTGTCCGAGCCGAGAATCAATGCCCGCTCCAGACGGTTCCTGAGTTCCCGCACGTTTCCCGGCCAGTGGTGGCGTGCCAGCGCTTCCTCGGCTGCATGACTGAGTTGCCGGGGGTCCTTCCCGATCTCCGTGGCGATGTCCCGCAACAGGTGATAGGCGAGGGGAACGATGTCCTCCACCCGGTCCTTCAGAGACGGAATTTCCAAGGTGAGGACGGCCAGACGGTAGTACAGGTCCTCACGAAAATCCCCGGCCTGAAGCATGATTTCGAGGTCACGGTTTGTGGCCGCGACGACGCGGCACCGGACCGTGATCTCGACCTCGCCTCCCACCCGGAAGAAGCGTTGGTCGTGAAGAAAACGCAGGAGCTTGGCCTGGAGGGCGACGCTCATGTCACCGATCTCGTCGAGGAAAAGAGTGCCGCCATCCGCCAGCTCGGCGAGCCCCCGCTTTCGCTCCGTGGCACCGGTAAATGCCCCGCCTTCGTGACCGAAGAGCTCGCTCTCGAGGAGCTCATCGGGAACCGCAGCACAGTTGACCGGAACGAAAGGACCCGGGAGGCCGGACAGCCGGTGCAACTCGCGAGCCACGACCTCCTTGCCGACTCCGGTCTTCCCCAGGATCAACACTGGCGTGTGCGGGGAGTCGGCGATCCTGGAAAGTTGCATCCGGATTCTGTGAATTCTGGGGGTGGTGCCCCAGAAAACCGGGCCTTCGTCATGCAGGGCCCGTGCCTGCTCCACGTGGACCACCCGGACCTCACGAGCGACGACGAGGAGAAGTTCCTCACGGTCGCATGGCTTCACGAGATAGTGGCGGGCACCGGCCCGCAGTGCGCTCACTGCGGTGGGAACATCATCCTGGCCCGTGATGACGACAATGCGCGTCAGGGGCGCCACCGCCAGCAGTTGCGGGATGAGTTCCAGGCCATCGGAATCCGGAAGACCCAGGTCGAGAAGGATCACATCCGGTGGTGCCTCGCGGACCGCTCGAAGGGCCTCGAGGCCACCGGCCACGCCCACCGTGTCGTGGCCTTCCGCATCGAGAGTTGCCACCAGCAACTTCCGCTGCCCGGGGTGGTCCTCCACCACAATGCATGAGCCCATCTATGCCTCCGGCATGATGATCGAGAAACAGCAACCCGAGCCATCGGCCAGGTTCTGCCACACCAGGCGTCCACCCCCGAGCTTGCAGATTCGCTGCACGATGTTGATGCCAAGGCCAGTTCCCCGCGTGGAGGTCGAGAAGAAAGGATGCATGATCCGTTCTGCCACGGACGGTGGTATTCCACCGCACGAATCGCTGACGTCGATCCGGACCTGGTGACCGGTCTGGACCTTCCACCGAACGCAGATACGGGAACCATCCGGGGAAAAATCGACCGCGTTGCCGACCAGCTCCGAGACCGCCTCGATCATCTGTTCCGGGTCCGCCAGCATGCGCACGAAGGGATCGCCCTCCTGAACGATCGAGGTGACAGAGGCCCGCGTCTCCGACGTGCACCTGGAGAGCCCCGCCTCGACGATCTCGGCAACGAGGATCGCCCGTGCGGGCACCGAGTCGAGACGGATGACACGTTGCATGTCCGCCACCGTCCTGTTGATGCGCTCGACTTCCACCAGAGCAGCCTGCAGATAGTCCTCGACCTCCGCATCTGGTGGTAGAAGGTGCTGGACGAGTTGAATGCCCGACTTGATCGTGGCCAGAGGATTCCGGATCTCGTGCGCCAGTCGCAAAGCCATCTCTCGGAGATCGTACTGGTTGAACTCGTTCACGATATCTCCCCGGTCTGGCCGGTGCCGCCGTCCAGTACCTGGCGAATGGATTCTGCGATCGTCTTCAGTGAAAAAGGTTTCCTGATGATCATGGCGCCTGGCATGACATCCTGCTGGGCCTGTGTGCTTCCATGATGATAACCTGAAATGAAGACCACGCTGAGCTCGGGGTCCAGTTCGAGAAGCTGCCTGGCCAGTTCCGAACCAGCCATGTTGGGCATCACCTCGTCGGTCAGCAGGAGGTCGATCTTCCCGTCGTTGGCGTGCCAGAGATCAAGAGCCCGAGTGCCGTCGGTCGCCTCGATCACCCTGTAGCCAAGGGCCCGGAGCGCCCTTGAGACCGCCCGTAGGAGCGTGGTCTCATCTTCCACGAGAAGAATGGTCTCCGTTCCGGTGGGCATGTCCTTGATCGCTTCCCTGTCACCTTGCGGTGCTGCCTCCTCACCGGCAGGAGGCAGAAAGACCTTCATCGTCGTTCCGTTCCCTGGTTCGCTGTCCACCACGATATGACCCCCCGCCTGGGTCACGATCCCGAAGCACGTGGAGAGACCCAATCCGGATCCCTCCCCGACCTCCTTTGTGGTGAAGAAGGGTTCGAAAATATGTTCCTGGACCTCCCGGCTCATGCCGACACCGGTGTCGCTCACGGAAAGAACGACCCACCGGTCCGTGCCAGGATCTGCAGCATCGTTCTCCAGGGTGTCCACCGTGGAGGTCTCGATGATCAGGGATCCTCCCTCGGGCATGGCGTCGCGAGCGTTGACCACGAGGTTGAACAGCACCTGTTCCACCTGCGATGGGTCGGCAAGAACCGGCGGAATATCCGTTCCAAGTCTGGTGATGAGGGAAATGTGCTCACCGATCAGCTGGCGAAGCATTCCCTTGAAGTCGGATACCAGCCGATTGAGGTCCAGGGGGCGCTGGACCGTGGACTGGCGACGGGCGAAGGCCAGGAGCTGTCGCGTCAGGCGAGCGCCGGATTCCGTTGCGGCGAGAATCTCTCTCAACTGGTCGCGGTACGCACTGTCCGGTCCCATTTCGAGGTGCATGACCTCGGCATACGCTCGAATTGCCCCCAGCAGGTTGTTGAAATCGTGGGCTATGCCCCCCGCCAGGCGGCCGATGCTCTCCAGCTTCTGGGCTTGAAGGTACCGTGCTTCCAGCTCCACGCGGGAAGTGATATCCCTCAGATAGACAACGATATTGGAGATCCTGCCATCGGGACCGCGAACCGGTGCAACGGTCTGGCCCTGGACGTATACCCTTCCATCCTTGTGGCGTTTCCGGACACGACCCTGCCACGTCTTGCCAGAGGTCACGGTCTTCACGATCTGGTCGAAGAGCCCCGGCTCCTCGTAGTACTCCGAAAAGAATTCTGCGGAACGTCCGACGATCTCCTCGGGATGATGTCCTGTGATCCACCCAAATGCGGGATTTGCATAGACCACGATTCCATCGATGCTGAGAATGACCAGACCCATCTCGGCCTGTTCGATGGCCAGTTGAAGACGCCGGCGTTCCTCGTCCAGCTCGCGCTCCCGGGTCACGTCTCGCGCCGAGCCAACGGTCCCGATGAGCTGGCCGTTCCTGTCGAACAGTGGTGCCTTCCGGACGTCGAAGCACCGGAATCTGCCGCGGACGATACCACGCTCGTCGAACTGTCGTGGCCTCATCTCCCGAAGGACAAGTTCATCCGAGTTGGTGCAGGTCTCCTCGAGCGTGTACCAGTGTGGATTGTCAGGGTGTCTCGCCCGCTCTTGCTCGGCGAAGAACCGATCCGTCCTGCCGATGGGTTCATCGGTGTCTTCGGTGCCGAGGATGTTCTCGCACAGCGCCCGGTTCGCAAACAGGTACCGGCCGCTGCAATCTTTGGCCCAGAGCATGTCCGGAGCGTTGTCAGCCATCGACCGTACCATTGTGAGGAGACTCTGATAGCGGCTGTCGCTCTCCGTGAGAGCTGCCTCGATCGTCCTGTGGTCCGTCATGTCAAGACAGCACTCGATGACCTGCCTGACGCTGCCGTCGGCGTCGAGGACGGGATGCCCATGGACCTGCACAGAGTGAACTCCGCCGGAATCCGTGGAGACTTCGTATTCGACGAGCGCCGGTTGACGGGTCCTTCCGACGATCTCCAGGAGACAGGGCGGAGCGTGTTCCTCCGATCCTGATCGCGATGAACGTCGGACATGCACGGCTTCGAAATAGGAAGCGCCAGGCACGATGCCCTCGTCTCGGGCAGTGCGATTGGCATGCGTGATGGTGGCGGTGGCCCTGTCGGTGACGAAGAATGGATGGGGCAAGGCTTCAAGGATGTTGTTGAGGAAGCCAGCCTCGCCAGTCAGCTCAGGAACGTTGGTCCGGCGCTCGTTCATTTACCCGACCAGCAACGGGAAGATCGTGACCCCCGGGGAAGACTGGGCCGCGGACAGATTGACCTGTCCCCACGCTCCATCTTCCGGACTCCGGCAGTAGAATCCGGTCATTCGTCATCTCGACCTGCCGACCATCTTGACCGAGGTGCCCATCAGCCTCTTCTCCGTCACACACGTTTCCACCGCATCTCTCGGGTTTGCTGCCACTGCTACATGGACGACTCCCGGGGAGAATCTGTGAGTACCTCCACCAGGTGATGGCGCAACAACCCCAGTTCCACCGGCTTGCCGAGAATCGGAACACCTGGAATCTTGACACCTTCCGGATCGCCCGTCAGCACGATTGCCGGGATCCATCGTGCGCGGAGCGACTCCAGTACGTCCTCTGCAGTCTGACCTCCGAAATGCCAGTCAAGGAGCACGGCATTGGGTGAGTATTCCGAGAGATATTGTTCCAGTTCCTCGAGACTTCCGGCACCACGCACTTCCATGCCGAGGAATCCGAGCTGGCGAACCAGTGCGCGGCGGAAGACGGCAATATCGTCGGCAACAATGATCTTCCGACCGTTCAGAAGGCCGTTTCTGTCACGTGCCTGGTCATGCCCGCTCATTTCGTCGACATCATATCATGAGAGACCTGGCCAGGCAGAAGGGGAGCCCGTGTTCCGAAAGGGAGGCGCGGCGACGACCCTGCAACAGCAAGATCCACGGCGAGCTGCCTCACCAGGAACCGAGTCCGAGAGTACAGCAGGGACCCCACCGAACCAGTCGGGCGGTCCCCACCGATTGTTGTCTGACCCGTTCCCCTCTGCCCGAAAGCGGAGAGGTTTCAGAAACGTCTCGTGAACGTCATGGCGAACATGCCTCCCTGTGAGAAAGACACCATGCCCTTCGGAAAGGCAGGAGCAATGCCGGGGCCGACCACAGCTTCCGTTCCTGCAAGATTCCGCTCAGGCCAGTGCAGGAGGAAGCTCTTTCAGCAGATGAGGAACATAGACGTTGAGCAGCAGGCCCATCTTGACCTTGCTGGAGTCCATGAGAAGGCCATGGCGGAATTTTCCATAGGAGAGTACAAGGACCGCCTTGTTGTCCACCAGATCCAGGTAGTAGTACCTGTTGAGCGGGGGGAACCCGGCCCCCTTCAGAACCTTGCCCAGGTAGTCCGTCACCTCATTGAAGAGTGCAGACGCCTTGGGCTCGCTGTTGACCCCGGCGATGGACTGGCCGTCGTCCGCAGCGAAGATATCGGTTGCCAGAAGACCCGCTCCAAGCTCCTCCTTCAGGTAGTTCAGGGTTGCGTTGACCTTTGCGATATTCATTCCGTGCTCCTTTCCTGTGTCCCTTGATGGTTGACTGTCCTGGCGAGACGACGAGGGCCCGTGCTCCTGGATACCTTGAGACAGGCGCTCGGCTTCTTCATCCCGGTGGCGAGCGGCCTCGATCATGAGTTGGGGAAACGGCATCTTCACGTTCGGTGAGAGGGAGTCGGCACCAGAACGAGGAAGTTCCTCGAAGGTTCCCCCGGACCAGCGGGCCATCTCGAAGAATGCCTGTTCTCCCGCAAGTTCGCTGGTTGAAGCGTGCACCAGCCTGCCATTGCGGAATGCGAGGGTGCCGGAGCGGTCCCCGAATGTGACGTTCACGGCCATGGATCGTCCACTCATGGCGAGGAGCTGGGTGACATCGAAGATGTCCAGGCCTCCAACTCTCCCGGACCACCCGGTTCCTTCCGCCGTCGCCTGCTCGAGCAGGTTGCGCAGATCTTCGAGATCAACGGGCTTCTCGAGGAAGGTCAGTGCTCCTGCGGCCTTCGCTTTCCGTCTCAACGCGGCGGTACCATAGGCGGACATGACAACGATCGGAAGTTCGGGTCTGTCGGCCTTGACATGGCGGACCAGCTCGATGCCGTCGATGCCGGGAAGACGGACGTCGGTGACAAGGACATCGACGCCTTCTTCCCGGTCGAGGATTGCAAGGCCTTCCTCTGCACTGGTGGCGGTCAGTACCCGGAAACGATCACCAAATGAATGGAGATACCTCCGAAGGTTCTTCAGAAGAGGGACCTCGTCGTCCACAATCAGGACCGCCAGATTCATGATCTGAGACGCAAGCACGACACGTGCCAGGATGGACGCCTTGGTCGATGCCATGGAGTGGAGAACCTTGTGGAGAAAGTGGAGAATCGTGGAGAAAGTGGCTCCGATCACGGGCCTCGGGATGGTGCCACCCATCAGAGGGTGTTCGTCAAGCGGGTACACTCTGGATTGAGCCGGGCCGGGGTACCATGGAGTCATGAAGCAACTCCCACGGCGGGTCCTGGTCCCCGGAGTCATGCTGGCCGTGGCGCTCTGGGTGGGGCCGGTGTCGGCGCAGAGCTTCACGGTGGACGTGCCCGCCGACGACGGCACGCCGCTGGCCACCGACGTCTACCTGCCCCTGCTCGGCTCCTCCTGGCCGGTGGTCCTGGTGAGGACGCCGTACGGGAAGGGGGGCGTGCGCGAGCTCTGCCTGGCGTTGAACCTGGCGGGGTACGCCTGCGTGGCGCAGGACACCCGGGGGCGCTTCGACTCGGGCGGGGAGGACACGGTCTTCCGGGACGACGGCTCCGACGGGCGGGCCACGCTCCGGTGGCTGGCGGCGCAGGACTGGTGCGACGGGAAGGTGGGGACCTGGGGCGGGTCGGCGCTGGGCATCACGCAGTACCTGATGGCCCCGGGGGCTCCCGGTGTGCTGCGCTGCATGGTCCCGGTGGTGGCCACCCCCGACCTCTACCACCACACCATGTTCCAGGGGGGAGCGCTCCGGGAGTCGCTGGTGGTGAACTGGCTGGAGGGCCAGGGCTCCCTGGGGTTCCTGGACCAGGCCCTGGCGCATCGCCTGTTCAGCCCGTGGTGGGACCCCGTGGTGGTGCTGGACCGCTCGGACCGCGTGGAGGTGCCGGCGCTCCACATGGGCGGCTGGTACGACATCTTCGGGCAGGGGACGCTGGACGCCTTCGAGGCCTGGGAGGCGGCGGGTGGCGATGGTGCCCGGGGCCGCCAGTACCTGGTGATGGGACCGTGGACCCACGGCGGCTTCGGGGGACGTCAGGCGGGAGAACTCACCTACCCCTCCAATGCCGGGTTGGACCTGGTCGGCCTGATGCTCGACTGGTACGACCGCTGGCTCAAGGATGACGGGGAGGCCCTGGACGGCTGGCCCCGGGTGCTGGTCTACCTCATGGGGGCGGTGGGGGAGGAGGGGGTGCCCGGCAACCAGTGGGTCGGGCTGGACGCCTGGCCGCCGCCGCACCAGGTGGTGCCCTTCCACCTCGCGGCGGACGGGGGGCTCTCGCGGGCCCCGGCGGCACCGGGCGGGGTGGTGGTGCTGGCGGACCCGGAGCACCCCGTGCCCACGCTGGGCGGCGCGAACCTCTTCCCCGGGCTGGAGGTGGAGGGCCGTCCCATGGGCGCCGGACCGTACGACCAGCGGCCCGTGGAGGCGCGGGACGACGTGGCGGTCTTCTCCACGGCGCCGCTGACCCGGCCGCTCGCGGTGGCCGGGCGGGTGACGGTGAGGGTCTGGATCCAGGCCGACTGCCCCGACGTGGACGTGGCGGTGCGGCTCTCCGACGTCTACCCCGACGGCCGCTCCATGCTGGTGCTGGACGGCATCGCCCGGGCGCGCTTCCGCTGCGGGGACGACCGGGAGTGCTTCCTGACGCCGGGCGCGGCGGCGGAGCTCCAGGTGGACCTGTGGTCCACGGCGATCGTCTTCGCCCCGGGACACCGCATCCGCATCTCGGTGTCGGGCTCCAACGCGCCCCGCTTCGAGGTGAACACCAACGACGGTGGCGACCCGGCGGATGGGGGTCCGGGACAGGTGGCGCGCCTGGCCATCCTCACGGGTCCGGAGCATCCCTCGGCGCTGATGCTGCCGGTGGTGCCCCTGCCGGGGACACCGCTCAGGCCGGGGGCGAGGGTCCTTCCCTCCGTGCCCGCAGGCCTTCGAGGAGCGCCGGCACCCCCGCTGCCGAGTCCAGCACGGCCACCGCACCCAGCGAGGCCAGCTCCTCCCGGGGCGTGGTCCCGGTGAGGACGCCCGCGAAGGGGACCCCAGCCGCGGCGGCGGCCCGCGCGTCGGCCATGGAGTCGCCCACGTAGAGGGCCTCCCCCGGAGCCGCCCCCAGGTGGTCCAGCGCCAGGAGCAGCGGCTCCGGATCGGGCTTGAGCCGCTCCACCATGTCGGCGCCCACGATGGTCCCGAAGAGGGGGGCCAGACCGTCCCGTTCGAGCACGCCCGCGATGCGGTGGCGGCGCTTGGTGGAGACGATCCCCAGCGCGAGGCCGCGGTCCCGGAGTGCATGGAGCGTGTCCGGGACCCAGGGGTAGAGGTGGGTGCCGTCGGACATGACCTCGTCGGCCCGCTCGATGAAACGCCGGCGGAACTCCCCCGCCAGGTCGCCATCGAGGCCGGTGAGCCGCTGGAAGATCTCCACCAGCCCCAGGCCGATCCCGCGGTGGATCGCTTCCGGCTCGGCGGGGGACAGCCCCATGCCCACCAGGGCGTGGTTCACGCAGTCCACGATGGCCTCGGAGGAGTCCGCCAGGGTGTAGTCGAAGTCGAAGAGGACGGCCTTCACGCCGGGCATTGTAGCGCGGCGGCGGAGGGGGCAGGAGCGCAGGGGAGCAGAGGAGCAGGGGAGCAGGGGAGAGAGAGGTGCGACGGCCGCCCACCCGCCCGCCCGGATCGTGAAACGTGAAACGTGAAACGTGAAACGAAGGAGAGTGAGGAGGTCAGGGCGTGAGGACGCGAGGGGGTCGGGAGGTGGAACCACGGATTCTGAGGATTGGGAGGATTCAGAGGGGAGGAACTGGCGATCCTGGTGTAGGCGCGTACTTCAGTGCGCGCCTCCAGGCCGCTCGTACGAGGTGTGACGGCCGCCCACCCGCCCGCCCCATCCGTTTGTGAAACGTGAAGCGTGAAACGTGAAACGAAGGAGGGCGAGGAGGTCAGGGCGTGAGGGCGTGAGGACGCGAGGGGGTCGGGAGGTGGAACCACGGATT
>Ga0256835_1001589_pt1 | contig 13457 bp, 10 predicted proteins | sample PIR30metaG_FD_185972 | JGI IMG/M metagenome (GOLD analysis project Ga0256835, IMG submission 185972) | Hydrothermal vent microbial communities from East Pacific Rise, Pacific Ocean - PIR-30 | ecosystem: Environmental > Aquatic > Marine > Hydrothermal vents | place: Pacific Ocean: East Pacific...
GCCTTCTTCGACCTGATGCTGGGGTTGGCCCTCGAGTGTTTTCGGGTTAGTGGAGTTGCCTGGGTGGCGCTCGAGACTGGCGTAGGTGGGGCCAGCGACGCCACAATGGCCGTTGGCGACGCCGCGGCTGTCGTGCTGACCAACGTTGCCGCCGACCATCTACGCACCTTTGGCAGCCTGCAAGACCTGGCGCGCGACAAGGCAATGGCGGCGCGGCCGGGCCGGCCGCTGATTACCGCCGCCAGCGGCGAAGCTCTGGAGGTGGTTGAGCAGGTCGCCCGCAAGCGGGGAGCGCCGCTCTATGTTTACGACCCCGACGATCCTCTCTTTGTCCTGCCGCGGCGGCCGGCGCTGGCCGGTTCATTCCAGCGCGTCAACGCCGCTTTGGCGGCGGCGGCCTTGCGGCTGCTGGGGTTTGGTGAAGAGGCGGTTGCCGCCGGCGTGAGCCAGGCCCGTTTGCCCGGCCGTCTGCAGCGCTTGCGGGTGAATGAGGTGGAGGTCTACCTGGACGGCGCCCACAACCCCCATGCGGCCGCGGCGCTGGCTGCCGAGTTACCTGCGTATCACCTGCTCTTTGGCGCCCATGCGCGCAAGGACGTGGCGGCCATGCTTGAGCCGCTGCAAAAAAAGGCACTCTCACTAACCTTTACCTGGCCGCTCGAAGAAACTCCAGTTGGCTACAATGCCCCTTACGTCGCCCCGCCCGAAGAGGCGCTAATGCTGGTTTTGGAAAAAGCATCACTAAAAAAGGAGCCCGTTTTAGTAACAGGCTCCTTCTATTTATTGGGGCGGTTACTGAGCGGCGGCCTCCTGCAGTAGGTTGCCGTTTTGGTCGTAGAAGCGAGCCAGGCGCGGTTTGCCTTCAACGGCGATCAGTACATATGGGCTGGTCAAAGCCTGGGTAACGATTGAGCCTGCCCCGGGACGTTTTAGATATAGGTGGATTTCAAGCAGATCGCCGTTCAATTCGACGTTTGAAACCTCAATTGTATAACCGCCACTGCGTTTTAACCCCCAAAAGAAAGCCGCCACGCTTTGATGGTCAAAGTCTACAAGAGGCGGTTTTGGGCGTGGAAGACGATTGCCGGTGGCCAATGGCCAAACATACTGGTCAAAACTTTTTTTGCTAACCGCCAAAACGGCATATGGCGTCGCGTCTTTATAAGCGCTCATAACGCCCCGGGACAGAATTTTCCAGGAAAACTCTGGGCGGTCGGGTTTAGAAAAATCCAATTTGAACTCCTGTTCAACGCCATACTGCACGACCAGGCTAGTCTTACGGTAGCGAATTGGTGGTGGGCGAAAACTATATTTGGAGTAAATTGGATGGTCGAGCTGATAAACGATCACCGGTTTGTTAGGGTTTCGCGCCAGAATCTCCCGTAATACGACGGTTGTTTCATTGCTGGTTAGGTTTTTCAGCCGCGGCGACTCCTTTTCAGGTTCGGCTTCCGTTTGTGTTCCGGCCGATAGCGGCCCTGTAAGACGGTACCACGTTCCGTCGTATAGCCAGGCTGAATCCAAATCAACTTTTGTTTCTATATAAAAATTATCAAAAGGGAACCCCTCAACCGTCTTCACGGGAAGCGAAACAGCCGGGAGAACCTCCCTGAAGACTGGTTGTCCTGAAACCCAAAGGGCTCCGGGCACAGACCAGATGTTCTGATTGTCTGCGGCTGGTTGCAGCTCAAGCGTAGTTCCATCTAGATTGATTGTTTGGGGATCGCCATAGAAGTAAACCCAGCGTTCACTGGCATCAGCTGTGAGCAGTTCGATTTCGCTTACAGAATATTTAGGTCCTTGATACGATTGCACTACTGGCGCACAGGCGGCCAGAGTAAGAACCAGAAGCACAGAAACTAGCTTCTTCAATTTCATGCCCCCAGTCTAAGGGAGTTTCCTGATCAGAGTATTAGCCGCTGGCTAACGCGATGTTCTCGGATCTAGAGCGTCTCGCAATCCGTCGCCAAGCAGGTTGAAGCCAAGAACTGCAATCATAATGGCTACACCGGGGAAAAGGCTGATCCATGGGGCGCGGGTAAAATATAAAAAACCTTTGGAAATCATTAAGCCCCACTCTGGTTGTGGGGGTTGTGCCCCAAGACCCAAGAAGCCAAGGCCTGCTGCATCAAGAATGGCAGTTGCTATCGAAAGAGTCGCCTGGACGATTAGTGGCGAGAGCCCATTTGGCAGTATGTGGCGGAAAATCACTCTTAAGTGCGAGGCGCCCAGGCCCGCAGCGGCGGCAACGAAATCTTGTTCTTTAATTGAGATGACTACGCTGCGAGTTAGCCTGGCGTAGACGGGGATTTGTACTATGCCGACGGCAATCATTGCATTTGAGATCCCCGGGCCGATAACGGCCACGATGGCGATAGCTAACAAAATAGATGGAAATGAAAGCATGATGTCTACCAGCCAGCTAATCAGCATGTCTACCCGACCGCCAAAATACCCGGCCAGGAGGCCAAGCACCGTACCTATTACAACGGCAATGCCAACAGCGAAAACCCCGACGCGTAATGAAATTCGAGACCCGTGGATCACCCTAACGAAGATGTCGCGCCCTAGTTCATCGGTACCCATAATATGCTCAACCGAAGGAGGCTTTAAACGCTGGCGTAGATTGCGGTCTTTCGTGGCGTCATAAGGATATAAAAAGGGCGCCAGAAGCGCTAGCAGGATGAAGAAGCCGACGATTAGCATTCCTGCCTTGCCAGAGCTGGAACGTTTGAAACGGCGCCAGGCTTGTTGGGTGGGTGTTCTCATATAGGCTTCGGAAGTAGCCATTTCTTCTCCAATTACTGGTACTGAACCCGTGGGTCGAAGAAGCCGTAGGAAAGATCTACCAGGGCGTTGATTATGACATAGACAGTGGCTATGAAGAGGGTGCCGCCTTGAACTATTGGATAGTCGCGGGCACCAATGCCGTCATATAACCATTTACCAATTCCGGGCCAGTTGAAGATGGTTTCAGTCAGAATTGCTCCGGTAAGCAGAGTGCCGAACATCAGGCCAATGATGGTGATTACCGGCAGCATGGCGTTGCGCAGAGCATGCTTCCAGATAACTACCCTTTCGGCCAGGCCTTTGGAGCGGGCAGTGCGGATGTAGTCCTGATTCATTACCTCGAGCATCGCTCCTCGCATCATCCTGGCTATGACTGCGGTGGGAATACTTCCCAGGGCGAGCGCCGGTAAAATTAAGTGCTTCAAGGCATTCCAAGTGACGGCTAGATTTCCCCGTAGCAGACCATCGAGCACGTACATACCGGTGATTGGTTCGACGTGCAGGCCTACGTCAAGACGTCCGGATGGAGGCAGCCAGTGGAGGTTAACAGCAAAAAGATAAATTAACAAAAGACCCAGCCAGAAAATCGGCATGGATATTCCAACCAGCGCCGCAGTCATAACGGTCAAATCAATCCAGCTATTTTTGCGAACCGCAGCAATAATTCCTGCAGGAATGGCGACAACGATAGCTATTAACATTGCTGCTATCGAGAGTTCGAGCGTTGCAGGGAAACGAGCCCGTAACTCCGTTGCTACGTCGACTTTGGTGAAGATCGATTCCCCCAAATCTCCATGGAGGATACGGTTAGCGAAGGAAAAATACTGGCTTTCAAACAAAGCCGCGGGGTTTTTTTCTTCCAGGGCGGCTTCGAGGTTGAAAAACAGCGGCTTGTCTAGATTTAGCTGCTTTCTCAGTTTTTCTAGGGCTTCAGGGGTGGCGCGCTCGCCAAGCATTACCACCGCTGGATCACCGGGGATCATGTGAATAAAGGTGAATACCAAAAGACTGACGCCGAAGAGGACAGGGATGAGGCTGAGAAAACGCCGGATAGCGTAAGCGGTCACGAAACCTCCGGGAATAGGAAAAAGGGGTGCGGCTTAGGCCGCACCCCTGGTTGGTTGCTTACTTGTTGACCGTTACCAGGTTGAGGTTTTCGGAGCTGCCGAGCGGACTCGGTACCCAACCCTTTACGCCCTTACGAACTGCGTGGAGCGGGTTGTTGTGAGCGACAGGAATTGAGAGGGTTAGCTCGTGAACCATTCGCTGGACCTTGGCGTATAGCTCCTTACGGGTGGCCATATCGGGAGCAGTGCGCGCCTGAACGAGCATCTCGCCGATCTGCTGGCAAGCGTCGCTTTCGCAGCCGAGGTTGGTTTTGATCGAGGTTGGGCCGAAGAAGGTGAAGAGGTAGTTGTCGGGATCGGGGTAGTCGGGACTCCAACCGAGCATGTACATCGGGAACTTGCCCTGATCGTAGTCGGAGAGGTAGGTTCCCCAGTCTTCAGTCTTCAGGGTAGCCTTGATACCGACGTCGGCCAGGTAGGTGGCGATGGTTTCGGCGATTGGTTGCGGAGCCGGGAAGTACGGACGGCTGACCGGCATATACCAGATCTCGGTTTCGAAACCATTGGGGTAACCGGCTTCAGCCAGGAGTTTCTTGGCCAGTTCGGGGTTGTAGGTGTAGGCAGGAATGTTACCGTCACGACCCCACATGGCCGGGGGTACGAATTCGGTTGCCCGCTCACCGAGGCCGGCGTAGAAGGCGTCGACGATGGCGTCCCAATCTACTGCGGCGGCGATAGCCTTACGGACGCGGATGTCGTTAAGAGGTTTGTTTTGTTGGTGGAAGGCCAGGTAGCCAATGTTCAGGCCTTTTTGTACGACAGCCTGAAGGTTAGGATCGGCGTCGATGGTCACTTTGTCTTCCGGCGAGAGGTTGTTGGCGATGTCGATGGCGCCAGCTTTCAGTTCAGCCAGTCGCGAGGCGGGTTCGGGGATGCCGCGGAAGACGAGTGTATCGACCTTGGCTTTTTCGCCCCAGTAGTTATCGTTGCGCTTGAGGACTACCTTGTCGCCGATTACCCATTTGTCGAAGACGAAGGGTCCGGTGCCAACGGCGCCAACCTCGGGTGTACCGTATTTATCGGGATTGGCCATGACAGCTTTCGGAGAGTCGATACCGAAGTAGCTGGCACCAAGCATATTGGGGAAAAAGCCTACCGAGTCGGTCAAATAGAACTTAACGGTGTATTCATCTACTGCTTCAACGTGGTCGATGATCGAGCCATCGCCCTTGAAGCCGCCGAATACCCAGGTGAAGGGGACGAACTGCTTGTTACCCCGGTATTTGTTATTGGGGTCGTTCCAACGATCGATATTGAACTTGACCGCTTCGGCATTGAAGGGGGTGCCATCGTGGAACTTGACGCCCTGGCGCAGCTTAAAAGTCCACTCCTTGGCGTTGTTGCCGGCTTCCCAAGAAACCGCCAGGCCGGGAATTGGATCGACGGTGCCCGGCTTGAAGGTTACCAAAGTTTCGGTTATCTGGAAGGCAACACGCAGCGAGTTACCATCCTGGGCGTCAGACGAGTCAAGAGTCTTGGGGAGGTCGCTCTGGCCGTAGATCAAGGTCTGGGCCGAAGCGACTCCAAAAGCGAGGCTGAGCGCCAAAAGGCCAACTATTAAACGTTTCATATACTACTCCTTTCCGTCCGCGACGTTACGCGGCTTAAATGCGCTACAGTGCAAGTATACTCAATAGCTTGCCGTTTCATGAAGAGCGGGTGGCCGCAAGAGCCACCCGCTTGTTATTTGACCTCAGTGATTAAACCTCGCCCAGATAGGCTTTGCGCATTGCTTCGTTGTTGAGCAGCTCGCGGGCCGGGCCTTGCAGTACTACTTCGCCGGTCTGCAATACGTAACCGCGATCGGCGATGGACAGTGCTATATTGGCATTCTGTTCGACTACAAAGACGGTAATGCCACGATCATTAACCGTCTTAATAATCTTAAAGATGGTCTCTACCAACTTAGGCGCCAAGCCCATCGAAGGCTCGTCCATCAGAATCAGCTTGGGTCGACTCATCAGTGCGCGACCCATGGCTAGCATCTGTTGCTCGCCGCCCGACATAGTGCCGCCCATCTGGTTGAGGCGCTCTTCCAGGCGCGGAAAGAGAGAAAAGACGTACTCCATATCTTCTTTAATTCCCTTGGGGTCGTTGCGTAAATATGCGCCCATTTCGAGGTTTTCACGGACGGTCATTTTAGGGAAGATACGGCGATTTTCGGGAACCACCGCCATGCCCCGTTCAATGCGATAGGAGGTAGGTTTGGGATCAATCCTCTCCCCGAGGAAATATACTTCGCCTTCACCTACCTGCACTAGGCCGAGAATAGTCTTGAGAGTGGTGCTTTTGCCTGATGCGTTTCCACCTAGCAGGCAGACCATTTCGCCAGGATAGAGAACCATGTTGACGTTGCTCAGAGCGCGGATGGGGCCGTAATAAGCACTGACGTTTTTGAGTTCCAGGAGAGGCTCAGGCATTATTCCTCCCTCCGGCCCAGGTAGGCCTCGATAACTTTCGGGTCATTAACGACGTCCTTATAATCTCCTTCGGCAATCTTCTCGCCGTAGTCTAAGACCACAACGCGGTCAGAAATTTCGCCTACCAGGTTCATCTTGTGCTCTACCAGCACTATGGTGTAACCACCTTCGTCGCGGAAGCGACGAATGATCTGGGTGATTTCTTTGGTTTCCTTCGGATTCATGCCGGCGCTGGGTTCGTCAAGGAGGAGGAGTTTAGCTCCGGTAGCCATCGCCCTGGCCATCTCGGTGCGACGACGATTGGCGTAGGAGAGAACGTAGACTGGCTGGTGGAGGCGGAAACTCATCAGGCGGGGGCCGAAGAAAGAAAGTTTTTCCAGCGCAATCTTACGCATCTCTTCTTCTTGACGGCGGTAGGCCGGCGTGCGGAGCACCGCCGCTAGCCAGCTAGACTTTAACCGGTGGTGCTGGGGAATGAGGATGTTCTCGAGTACGGTTAAGTGAGTGAACAGACGCAGGTTCTGGAAGGTGCGGGCAATACCCTTTTTGGTCACTTGATCGGGAGTCAGACCGTTAATTCGTTCGCCTTCGAAGATGATATCGCCACGATCTGGCCGATAGACACCGGTAATGAGATTGAAGAGAGTAGACTTTCCAGCACCATTAGGGCCGATGATGCTGATAATTTCACCCTCCTCAACCGTCAGGCTGACATTGCTGATGGCCTGCAGACCACCAAATGCTTTGTATAAATTACGCAGCTCAAGCAGAGGCATTGTCGTCACCGCCTTCCTCTAACCCGGGATTCAGTTCGGGGTTGGAAAGCCAGGCGTCTTGTTTACGCTGCTCATCAGTGGGTATGTCTTCCCTCGGCCCAAAAATCATCTTCCAGGAAAATTCGGCTCGTCCCATAATGCCTTCACGTCGATAAATCATGATCAATATCAAAATTACAGCCAGAAGCATTTTGCGCATGCCGAAAAATTGCACCGTTTGCGTCATCCAAGGTTCGTTATGGAAGATGATTGCGACAAGCAGCAGGGCCAGCCCTATAGCGCCAAATATATAGTGTTTGGTTTCGATGATTGGGCGCAGACGGCGGGCTTTGCGAATGTAAGCAGAGAAAGCAAAGGCAGAAAGCATTATCAGCGCACCACTGAGGTAGCTAACCCAGGCAGGGTAAGGCATTTCCAGAAAACCGCCATAAACGCGCACGAGCACCACTACTGCCGTTCCGATCATCGCACCGGTAATCGAGCCCAGGCCACCAAGACTAATGGCTACTAACAAGAAGAATGTTACGAAGAAATTGAAAGTTTGGGTATCTACAGACTGTAAGTAGCTGGCGTATAGACCGCCGGAAACGCCCGCAAAAAAGGCGGAAATCGTAAAGGCTAAAATCTTGTGATACGCCAGGTTGACTCCCATGGCTTCTGCGGCAATCTCGTCTTCACGGATTCCCTCGAAAGCACGACCGTAAGACGAAAACTTTAGCCGGCTAAAAAACCAAAGAACGAAGAGGAGGGCAAAGAATGTCCACCAGATCGTTCCGGCGTTGCCGGGGATGCCCTTCAAACCTAATGGGCCATTAGTGAAAGCGGCGACTTCTCTCGTATTGGGGAGTAGGCGTAGAATTTCGCCCATGCCGAAAGTAACGATAGCCAAGTAGTCTCCCTTCAGGCGTAGTGAGGGAGCACCTACCAGCAGGCCCAGTAAGGCGGCCGCTAAGCCGGCAATGAATAAGGCAATGATGAACTTCAGGTCTACAGAGTTAGCAATAAAGTCTAGCCCTAGACCGCGCAGCCACTTGTCGAGATCCAGGTGATCTCGGGCCCAATCAGAGAGCAGTCGGGTACGGAAAGGGCGGCGCTCTTTGGCCGGAAGCATGAGTAAGGCGGTTACGTAGCCGCCAATTAACATGAAGCCGTGATGGCCCAGGGAAAGAATGCCTAGCTGGCCGTTAATTAAATTAAGGCTAACAGCGGCAATTCCCCAAATAAAAATTAAGGTTAGCGCCGATAATAAGCCGCTACTACCCTCAGAGGTGGTTAGTAGATAGAGGGCGAGTATGGCCAGTCCAACGGATGCGAGAGTTAAGAGATTGTTGCGCATCATACCTTCTCCGTAAGATCTTCGCCGATTAAACCGGAGGGACGGAAGAGGAGAATCAAAATTAATAGAACGAAGGCGAAGACGTCCCGATAAGCCGAAAGGGTAGGGAAGAGGCTGACCACGTAAATTTCAATGAAGCCGAGCAGCAGACCGCCAAGAACCGCACCGGGCAGACTGCCGATACCTCCAATCACGGCTGCGGTGAAAGCTTTGATGCCCGGCATCAAACCCATTAAGGGGTGTATCTGACCAAAGCGAATGGCATACATAACTCCGGCCGCAGCCGCCAGAATAGAGCCAATGAAAAAGGTTAGGGCGATTACCTGGTTAACATTAACACCCATCATCTGTGCAACTTCAGCATCTTGTGCAGTCGCGCGCATAGCTTTGCCCAATCTGGTACGAGTAACAAATAAATTGAGAACGAATAATAATAGTGCAGTAACTAGTGGAACTACGATTAAGATGCCGGTGAAGTATACGGTTTCTTGACCTATTTGAAACGTCTGTGACTTGTTTAAGATTGTTTCGGCGTTGAAGCCGCGAACTCGAGCGCCAAATAATAGCTGACCCAGGTTTTGAAGAAAGAAGCTGGCAGCAATGGCGGTAATCAACATGCTTTCGCGCGGCGCCCCGCGAAGGGGGCGATAGGCGACCGCCTCTAATAGAACGCCGGCGGCGCCTGTGGCGAGCATGCTAAGAGCCAGGGCTTCAATCCAGCCGAGTTTTCTAAAAGTTAGCAAAAAGAACGTACCAGCAAAAATTAACAACGCTAGTACGAACGTTCGTTTAGGTTCTTCAAGGTTAAAAAGGCTGCGCAACACCAGTAAAACCGCGCCGCCAAGAATGATAGTGACTAGCAGACTTGCCGCCCAGTTGAGCGGCGTGAGTGTCATGGCGTAAAAGGCGAAGTATGCGCCAAGCATGAATATTTCGCCATGGGCGAAGTTGATGAGGCGAATGATGCCGTAGACCATCGTATAGCCCAGCGCTATCAAAGCGTAAAGGCTGCCTAGCGTCAGGGCATTCAAAAAGTCCTGGACGATTCGCGCGAATGTGTAGTTTTCCAGGGAAGCGATGCGCATGCCCAGGAGCACCACCAAAACCGCGCCGACGAGCAGCGTGATGATAGTCGAGCGTGAAGGGTTTTTCGATGCGGTCACTGAGGTTCCTCCGAAGTCTTGCTGGTAACTGGGGGCGAGCCGGTCGGCCCGCCCCCGTCCGGACGCTGGTCAGGACTTACTGCACTTCGGCGGTCGACTTACCGAAGAGTTCGATCTTGGTCCAGTCGCTAGCGCTCTTGACCTGATACTGATAGAAGCCGATGGTCCGATCCTTGGGAGTGCCATCGGTACCCTTGTAGGTGATGTCGCCGGAGACACCAGGGAAGTGCTCCATATTAGCCAGGGCGTCACGAACAGCTTTAACGTCAGTGGTACCAGCTTTTTCGATGGCGGCTACCAAAACGTTGTAGCTGTCGGCGCCGGCCAGAACGAAACCGTTGAAGTCGCCCGGCTTAGCGTCTTTAATGGCCTCGAAGTACTTGGCCTTGAAAGCCTCGGCGCGTTTCTTGGCCTCGGCGTCGGGGATGAGGTTGGGGGTAGCGAAGCCGGTGAAAATGTAACCATCAAAGGCGGCGCCGGCGCCTTCGGGGCATTGCGGGTCGTCAGAAGCATCAGCGCCCAGCACCTGAACCTTGAAGCCCTGCTCGCGCAGCTGCTTCATGAAGGGGGCGCCTTCGGCGCAGAAGCCGGAGTAGTAGATCATATCGGGGTTGAAGCTGCGAATATTGTTCAGTTGAGCGGTGAAATCGACGTTATTCGCAACAAAGTCCTGAATTAGAGTCTTGGCGCCAAGCTTCTTGGCGGTGTCGTCAAAGAAGCCTGCCAAACCGTAGGAGTAGTCGTCGTCTATTTGACGGAAGATGGCTACACGATTGGCCCCTTTATCCTTAATGGCGTAGGCAGCAGCCAGCTTGCCCTGGAAGTCGTCGGTGTAGGCCATCCGGAAGATGAAGTCGCCGATCTGAGTAGTCTGCGGGTTGGTGGAAGAGGTGGAGATCATGATGATGCCCGCGTCTTGTAGCACTTCGGCGGCGGGGATAGACATAGAGCTGGAGATGGCGCCAAGCACGCCAATGACACCCTCGTTTACGAAGCGCTGGGCGCAGGCGATGGAGCCTTCGCGGGTGGTTTCGTCGTCACAGATGATCAGCTGGACGTCTTGACCGAGGACTTTAGGCATTTGCATGTGAGCCACTTTGATACCGTTGAGGGTCTGGTTGCCGATGGCGGCGAAGCGACCCGAAAGCTCGAGGTTGACCCCGATCTTCACTTGGGCAAAGGCGAAAGAGCCCAGAACAATCAATACTGCCAACAGAAAACTTTTTTTCATGCTTCTCCTCCCTTTCCTTCCCTGGTTCATAAATCGCGAGTTTGCCGTTTTATACTCGCATTTGTATTTTATATGCAAACCTTGCGTTTGTGTCAACATTCATACATCATGCACATATTTGCCAATAACGTGAAAAATGGCGATTGTATTTGCAATGTGCTCATTTGGAAATTAACAATTTATTGGTTAATCAATTTACTGGTCAATGCCGCATTTTCGTTCAGCTTGAAACGGGGCTGTTAAATGCAATCGTCGCGCCTCATTTTTTTTGAAGCGCGACGAGAGATTTATACAATTAGTATTCAGCAAGATAATGATCAAGTTCCCAGTCGTGAACAGTAATTCGGTAGTCCTCCCATTCAAGTTTCTTAGCGGTAACGTAGTGACTGAAAATATGTTCGCCAAGAGCTTCTTTGATTACCGAATCTTTTTCGAGTGCTTCAATGGCTTCGCGTAGCGTTCCGGGCAGCTCTTTGATTTTATGCCGGCGACGCTCCCGAACAGTCATAGAAAATATATTGCGTTGGATTGAGGGGGGTGGCATCAGATCGTTCTCAATGCCGTCTAAACCGGCTGCTAACATTACCGCTAATGCTAAATATGGGTTGGTGCTTGGATCGGGCATCCGCAATTCAGCGCGGGTACCTACTCCACGGCGAGCAGGGATGCGAATCATGGCGCTGCGGTTGGCTGCAGACCAGGCAATATTAGTGGGGGCTTCGTAACCTGGGGTTAGGCGTTTATAGGAATTAACTAGCGGGTTGGTGATAGCAACCATTCCTGGCGCGTGTGCCAAGAGGCCGGCAATAAAATTAAGGGCAGTGCGGGAGAGCTCATATTCGGCTTTGGGATCGTAGAAGACGTTCTTGCCGTTCTTGAATATTGACAAATGAGTATGCATACCCGAGCCATTTATGCCAGCGATAGGCTTAGGCATAAAAGTAGCATGCAGGCCATGGAGTAGTGCCACCCGCTTGACTACGAACTTGAATGAGGCGATGTTATCGGCAGTGGTCAAGGCATCGGCATATTTAAAGTCAATCTCGTGCTGACCGGGGGCGACTTCGTGATGGGCGGCTTCTATTTCAAAGCCCATTTCCACCAGAACGTTGACCATGTCGCGACGTGCTTCTTCGCCCTTGTCGATTGGGGCTAGATCGAAGTAGCCGGCCTGGTCCTGCGTTTCGACGGTTGGAAGCCCTTCCTCATCGCGGAGAAATAGGAAGAACTCGGGCTCGGGGCCAGCGGACATATAGTCAAAGCCCATCTTTTGCAATCGTTCGATTTGGCGTTTTAGTACGCTGCGGGGATCTCCTTCGAAGGGTGTTCCGTCTGGGTGAGAGACGTCACAGATCAGGCGGGCAACGCGACCACGGGAGGCATCTTCGAGGTCATCGGGGAAAATGACGAAGGTGTTGTAATCGGGCTTAAGGAGCATGTCTGACTCTTCTATGCGAGTGAAGCCTTCAATAGAAGAGCCATCGAACATGATCTCGCCATCGAGGGCCTTTTCAAACTGGGAGGCCGGCACCTCAACGTTTTTGTTTTTGCCCAATATGTCTGTGAACTGTAAGCGGAGGAAACGGACGTCGTATTCCTCCATGGCCTTTAGGATTTCTTTCTTGTTCATTCCCATACGGCAATATTATAACCTGTCTCCTTTTGCAATGGAAGCCGTGGAATATTTGACGCGAGTGCAATATTGCAATCCAACTTACTCGCATTTACGGAAAAATACGTTTTATGGTAGTAAATTATCTAACGAATTGCCAGATTTGCTTGAACGCTCATTCGCTATTATTTTATTGCGTAAATGTATAAATACACAAATATAATTTTTAATAATATAAAATATACATAGCCGAGAAGTCGGTGGCTGGTAGGCGAAGGGTGGTAAAAAACGGCGCCCCACAAAGGGGCGCCGTTTTTGCTAAATGGATTTACTTAACGGTCTTGATGCGACCTTCAACCTTGGGGGCTACTGGTGAATGTTTTTTGATGTAATCGATGACTACGTTGGCCAGCAGGTCGGCGTCGCGTTCGGAGATGACCCGCGGAGCGTCTTTGAACATGGTGTAGCCATCGCCGCCGTGGCCCATGTAGTCGTTAATGGCAACCACATAGGTCTTGTTGCAGTCGAGTGGTTGTCCGCCCACCTTGACTTCAACTATGCGCTTACCTGGTTCGGCCTTGGGGTTGTAGGTGAAGGTGATGCCGGAGACCTGCGGGAAACGGCCCTTGACGCGCTCGACCTGGCTAACGCCGTTCTCAAGGGCAGCCTTGAGGTCGCAGCCGCTAACTTTGACGCTAATGACTGAGTTGCCAAAGGGCAGAACGGCCAGGATGTCTTTGCGGGTTAGCTGGCCGGGGCCGTAAATGCTGTCGGTGCGGATGCCGCCGCCATTGGCGATGGCCGCGTCGGCGCCGGTGTGCTCGCGCATGGCGTCGGCGATCAGGTCGCCGAAGTTGGACTCCATAGTGCGAACGGTCTTGCGGCGAGCATCGAGCGGGACTTTTGTTTCGCCGATGGGAATGGCCAGCTCCTTGTCAAGCTGCTCGGCGTACTTGTTGACCACTTTGGCCATTTCCGGATCATCGGGGATCTTGTTGGTGA
>Ga0256835_1001590_pt1 | contig 13456 bp, 10 predicted proteins | sample PIR30metaG_FD_185972 | JGI IMG/M metagenome (GOLD analysis project Ga0256835, IMG submission 185972) | Hydrothermal vent microbial communities from East Pacific Rise, Pacific Ocean - PIR-30 | ecosystem: Environmental > Aquatic > Marine > Hydrothermal vents | place: Pacific Ocean: East Pacific...
TTCTCCCAAACCGAGAGTTTACAAAAAAAAGAATAAGGCTCAGGATGCCCACGAAGCAATAAGGCCTACGGATATAAAGCTTACCCCCGAAGAGGTAAAACCATTTTTAAGCAATGATGAGTATAAACTTTACAAACTAATCTGGGAAAGATTTTTACAATCTCAGATGGCCCCTGCAAAGATAAATGAGACTGAAGTCTGGATTAAAGCCAAAGATTATCTTTTTAAGGCAACAGGGCAGATAATAGCTTTTGACGGATTTTTGAAGGTAGTGGGGCACAGCAAAGACACTGTTTTACCGAAAATGGAAAAGGGAGAGGAGCTTAAACTTCATGAGCTTGAGCTAAAACAGAACTTTACACAACCTCCTCCGAGATATACCGAGGGAACGCTTGTAAAAGCTCTTGAAGAAAAGAATATCGGAAGACCATCAACATACAGTCAGATTATCTCCACCCTTCAAAATAGAGTCTATGTTACAAAGGAAAAGGGATACTTTCATCCGACAGAGCTCGGGATGTTTGTTGAAGAGCTTTTAGAAAAGAATTTCCCGACACTTATGACATATGATTTTACAGCAAAAATGGAAGAGGAGCTTGATAAGATAAGCGAAGGCAAACTCAAATGGAATGATTCCATCAGGGAGTTTTACTCCATTTTATCGGATGAGCTTGAGAAAGCTTACAAAAATGTGGAATATGTAAGAAGCTCAGGAATTAAAACAGAGAAAAAGTGTCCAAAGTGCGGAAGTGAGATGGTGCTTAAAAACGGAAGATACGGGCAGTATTACAAGTGTACCAATCAGGAGTGCGGATACACTGAATCCTATGTGGGAGCGGTTCAGGAGACAAATGAAAAATGTCCCCTTTGTGGCTCACCACTTGTGTGGAAAAAGGGAAGATACGGAAGATTTTTGGCATGCTCCAATTATCCGACATGTAAATACATAAAGAAGAATTCGGAAAAGACAAATTATAAATGCCCGAATAAAGATGGCGGTGTTTTAGTAAAGAGAAGGTATAAGAAAAGAAGGGGGTACTTTTATGGCTGCTCTCTTTATCCCAAGTGCAAATTCATAACAAATGACCAGCCGGTTGATGAAAAGTGTCCCGAATGCGGGTGGGATTATCTTTTAAAATCAAAGAAGGAAACCTATTGCCCTGTTTGCGGATACAAAAAGGAGAATAAAGAGGAAGAAAAGGATGAAAAGTAAAGAGGTTATAGTCATCGGAGGAGGGCTCGCAGGCTCTGAGGCAGCATATCAGCTCGGGAAAAGGGGCTTTGAGGTTCTTCTTTATGAGATGAGACCTAAAACAATGACTCCGGCTCACAAAACCGATAATCTTGCCGAAATTGTTTGCTCAAATTCACTTGGATCGGAGGATGAAGGAACTTCAGGCGGAGTTTTGAAAAGAGAGCTTGAAAGATTGGATTCTTTGCTTTTAAGAATAGCAAAGGAGAACAGAGTTCCCGCAGGCCATGCACTTGCGGTTGACAGGAAAAGATTTTCCGAGGCCGTAACCCGTGAACTTGAAAATTTTAAAAATATAAAGATAATAAGAGAAGAGATAAAAAAAATCCCGGAGGATAAACCTGTGATTATCGCAACAGGTCCTCTGACATCAAGGGAGCTTTCAATTGAAATAATGAAATTAACCGGAAGGCAGAATCTGTTTTTTTATGATGCTACATCTCCGATAGTTGAAGCATCTTCAATAAACAGGGATATAGTCTTCAAAGCTTCAAGATACGGTAAGGGAGGAGAGGATTATCTTAATGCTCCTTTTACAGAAGAAGAGTACAAAAGATTTTACAATGAGCTTTTGAATGCAAAAAAGGTTCCTTTGAAAGAATTTGAAAAGCATATATTTTACGAAGCGTGTTTGCCAATAGAAGAGCTTGCAAGAAGGGGAGAAAAGACCCTTGCCTTCGGACCTTTGAAACCGGTTGGACTTACTGACCCTCGAACAGGGGAAATGCCCTATGCAGTGGTTCAGCTGAGACAGGATGATATTGCAGCAGAGCACTATCAACTTGTGGGTTTTCAGACAAGACTTACATGGAGTGAACAAAAGAGAGTGTTCAGAATGATTCCGGGCCTTGAGAATGCTGAATTTGTAAGATACGGGGTTATGCACAGAAACTCCTATGTAAATGCTCCTCTGGTTTTAAACAGGCTTTTTCAGACAAGAAAGAGAAAGGACCTTTTCATAGTGGGACAGCTTTCAGGGCTTGAGGGCTATGTTGAAGCAATAGCCTCAGGACTTTTGGCAGGGATTATGATGGCAAACTTTTTAAACGGGCAAACACTTATAGCTCCCCCAAGGACAACTGCACTCGGAGCCCTTGGATACTATCTTGAAAATGCTAACTTTAAAAATTTTCAACCGACAAAATTCGTCTTCGGCCTTTTGGAACCTCTTAAAGACAAACCAAAAGACAAAAAACTCAGAAGAAAACTCCTTTCCGAAAGAGCAAAAGAGGAGTTTGACTTTTATGCGAAAGAGGTTTTGAAGATTTAAGTTTTTTCGGTTATGAGCTTTTTATAGCCCTGTTATACCTATTTTAGTATGACCAAAATTTTCATATCTAAATTATTTCGCAATGAGCATTTTTAGTCTATCATACTCAAATATTTGTTCCATTATTTCAAGTAAGCATTCTGTCTACCTATTAACATTATCAATCTATTTCTTTATAATAATTTTTATGAAACCCCCGCTTCTTTCATTGATAGGAAAATAAAAGTATATCTTGCTATCTAACTTTTATTATTTCTTTTAATAATAATGAATAATTTATATCACTTTCTATTCAATTGTTTCAACACTCACTATTGTAAGTTAAGAAACGGAATGTTATTCTTATTCACTCAAATATTTTTGTCGTGACTTTCTCTTTGTTGATTTCATGAATAATTAAATACAGGTAGGCTTCTCGTTCTATATAAGTCTAACTTATCAAGTTTGCTTTCGTTTGTCCTAATATAACCTTCCCCTCGCAATACTATGAAATACACTAAAAATCACTATAATCTTTTTCGGAGGTTTATTGGATTAAAATTAAAATTCTAAATCTTCCCATTTTTATGAAATATTAACTGAATATTTATACTAATAAATATGCTCTTTATTTGTTAAAGAATATATTGAATTTTCATAAATTGTCTCATTTTATTAATTCCACTAACAATTGCTCATCAATAAAAACTCAATTTCCCCTTTAATTATTATTTCTCAATATTGGTAAAGATGTTTTAACTTAGTCAAAATACTTTTAAGAGGTACTTTTTAATATTGTTTATTCTTCTTTATACAACACATTATTTAAACATAAACAACAATTGTATATTTTTGCTATGTTACTTATTCATTATTACTTCTAAATTTTTTATTGTATTATCCAACTTATCAATTAAATCGTTATATGTTAATATTTTTATGTTTAAATTTTTTTTAAGATCTTCAAAATGTTTTTTCCAAACAGCATCATCTTTTCTTTGTCCAATAACAATAATACACTCTGAAATAGATTTTTTTTCTGATAATCCCAAACTTCTCATTCTCTCTTCGTCCATTTCTTCATATCCTCTTTTGTAATGCAATATTTGAGGAATTGCTCTTGCTAATTCATCTGAAATTGAATATGTAGTTGACTCCCCTCCATTTCTATTTTTTATAGTTTCAATTTTAAAAATTTTTGCTTTTGGCGATTTTAACTCTATGATTATATGGTTTTCTAAATTTTGCTCAGCTAAAATGTCAAATCGCTTTCTCATTTTTATTTCTCCTTCTCGTTTAGGGTCCCTATAGTCTAATCCAAAAATTAAGCTTCTTCTTTCTCTATATTTTCCATTGTCTTCATCTAGCCAATCTTGAATAGTTTTCTCATTGGAGTTTAAATTATCTGATATAAATTTTTTAATTTCCCTTAAATACTCAATTTTTACTTTATTGATACTTTTTTGAAAAATTGTAAAATTTCTTTTATTATGTAAAAATTGAAATCTTATATTTTCTAAAATTTCTATTATTTGTTCATAAACATTTTCTTCAATCTTTCTTTCAGCCAATTTTTGACAATCTTTGCAAATATCTGCTGTTCTTAATTTGAAGATTATATCAGTTTTAATTTCACAAAAGTCATTAATACAACCCCTCGGTTTCTCATGTCCGACATTAATATAATCATTATAATTATCTGATATAAGATATTGAAATAGATTTTCAATTATTTGATATGCTAAGGGATACTCAACCTTGTCAATTTCAAAGATATTATCTTCTATCCATTCAACAGAACTTATAAAAATATTTTTATTCCAGTCGTTCAAACAAGCACTAAACCAGTTATTTTCATCTCGAACTCTTGTAATAAAAATAACAAATTCATTATCTTGAATACCATTTGCTTGTCTATATTGATTTATTTTATGTTTCAATTCATTTCTATCCCAATGATAAGTTGGTTCCTGAAATGTTCCTTTCTTAAAAATAAATTCCAATGGTTTAGAAAATGGATCTAAAACATTCTTTAATCTGTCAAATATTTCGTTATCTAAGTTTTCAGCTCTAAAAATATTTACTTTCATTAATTTCTCCTTTTTTGCTTATTTTTTTTGCTAATACACTATTAAACCTATATAACTATATAAAACTTAGTTAATTAACAATTTCCTAAGTTAACAGCATAGGCACAACTGCTTCTACTTTCTTTTACATTTAAAGATAATAATACCCGCTCTGCTTGAACCATTTGTTACTCATTGCTGCTATATATTCCATTCACTATTATCAGTTAATAAACTATTGTTAAAGAATTCAGAGTTTAGAATATCAAAAATTCTCATAGAGTTTTTATATCCACCACAATGCATAGGTTCTAATGCAATAGTAAGGCCTACTAACTTTGGGAAAATTGTAGACATAAGCGAATTTTTCATATTTAGTGTTTCCCGAATCAATTTAGAATTGACCATTTTTGCTGATCCCAACTGTTCTCCTCGATCTGGATAATAAGTAAAGTAATCCAGATCTATATCTAAGTAAAACCCCCCCTTGAGAGTTGATAATTTTTCTACAAAACTTTTAAGATTATGAAAATAATATATATTGTGTAATTTTGAATACCTATCTTTGTAAGTTCTATCACTTACCATAAGTTTTTTAGTGTTTAACACAAATACATCAGAAAAAAAATCAAGATATAGAGCAGGCAAAATATGTCCATCATTCAAAGGATTTAAATATGCCAAACAAAACAATCCCAATTCAGTATCATCATTAAGATTCAATTCCAATAAAATTTCAGGTCTACAGTCATTATCTGCACCTACATCATTATGATAATCAATAGTCACTAAAAAGGGTTTTTTAGGAAAATAATATTTACCTCTAGCAAAATATTCTTGATAAAATTTTGCCCAATAAAAAAAAGCAAAACGATGCTCGTACACAATACCAACGGTAACACAAAACTTTCGATTATCAACCGGGGATTCTAAAAAATCTTCAAAACATCCAGGAGGCTTCAATCCCCACTTTATATTTTTTAACCAATTTGTAACAAGTTTGATGTTCATATTCTTACCACAAAACAGCGATCAGATGGAGGAATTTGTTAGGCAGTTCCTTTAGGTCGCAATACATAGTTTTCAGCAAGATTTTCAAGAGCATTCAGCGAAATTCTTCTTTTGATTCGCATAATCCAAATCCATAATTCAACAGAAAAAACGAAGAGGAAAATACTAAAAGCAGGAACAAATTGTATTGATACAATATCAGTATACAACACTAAACGTGCTGGAAGATTCGTGTATAATAGAAAATTTATACCTCCAATCATAAATGCACCTATTACAAAACGCCACCATTGCCAAGGACCATCTATGTATTGTTTCACAATTTTCAGTTTTTCGAGTTCAATATAATTGATATAACTACTATATATATCATAAGAGATAGTGATTGGTTTTCTGAGTAATTTTATAACCAAATATCGCCAAGCAATTATATTTATAAACCAAAAAAAACCTAGTACAGCGGCAAATTGCCGATATGTATCTACGTAGCATAAGGCACCAAAAACAATAGCCATAGCAATCATCAGACCAATACCCTCCTTGGGTAGCTGCTCTTTATTTGGAGCCGTCAGGTAAACAAGGGCTTGATCTTTAGCGTCTAAAGAGGCACCAAAAACCCATGAAAAGTAATAAATAACCAATGAAGCTTTTAACAAGAATGAAGCAAAAGTGTCAGTAGTCATCGGACCTATTGCAACCCCTTTTAATTTTAACCAGCCAAAAAAAAATGCGAGAACTCCAGCTAAAAACTTTATCCAAAATCTCGTAGAGATCAAAACTTTCATAAGTTTATTCTTCTCTTTGCTTAATTTAAGATCTGATACTTTTTCTCTCGGCCGCTTCATATGAATTTCCTTAACAAAACAGGATAAGCTGATTCTTTATTTTAGCTGCTAACATTACCACAGTGAAATAGTAATTCAGTGTAACAAGTTTTCTATTAAACCTATTGCCAATGCCACCACATTTTCTTAGTTTCAATTAAATATTTTGAATCTAGTTGGACATCTTTTTTCAACATTTCACTTAAATATCTATCATATTCAAGCTCTTTTGGGAAAAATTTTGTACGTAATAAGAAAAGTAATAGAAGATACCCGATTATTTTTTTTTTAATGTTAGCACCACCTACCTTTGATTTATTTATAAAATCATAAAACACTTTTCTGATTCTAAGATAATCTTTATCCAATTTAGATTTTCTTAATCTCAGCATTTCCAGTGATAGTAATAAACTCTTAAAAAGGTTAAAAAATAATGAGACTGTATTAAATATACTAACAGTAGATAATGATTGGATAATCCTAAACAGAGTATCGATCAAATCATCAATATCTTTTTGGTTTATTTTTAATTTTTCCATTAGTAAGTAAGTCTTAAAAGTCAATATTCTATCAACATCGCTGATAAATACATCCGGCAAACGCTTTTCAAGGTTTAATTTAGATGCCAATCTTTGAATAATAAAATTTACAGAACATATTTCAGTATTCCAGTTTTCGGGTGGAATAAAAATATGTTGCCTTAGAAAATCATCCGTATATATCAATTCTAAAATTACTTTGTACTCATATGTATAGTAAAATATTATGTTCTTAGAATAACCAAATTCTTGAAAATAATTTTCAGGAAACAAAGATTTTTTTAATAGGTGCTTGTAAATCATGAAGACATTGTATTTTTCCGGTATTTTACCCTCTATAAAATGGTTTAGTGCATGCATTGTTTTATCCATATTTTTTTCAAATAATATTTTAGATTCTATATTTTTATGAGTTAGATAATTATAGTTAAAATAATCTTTTTTGTTTTGCAAGTATATGTAATAATCCTTCCAAATATGTTTACTACATTCAAAAAAAAAATCACTGGGTTTTACAATTTTATCTGCTAGTTTAAGGCTTTTATATTCACATTCACAATTATTAAGCTCTAAATATCTATAAAATAATAGATATTTAGATTGGTGCATATACCTCGCTATAATATATTCCGAATAATTAGAATAATCAAAGAATCTAGTTTTTATTATTTTTAAATAGTCATCGTACTCCATTAAAATTTTTGAAGGGACCATATGTTGAAATAATAATTTCTCATCGATTAAAAATGCTACCTGAGATTCTGGAGGAATTACCAAAATTTTTTTCATATTAACTCCATGCTCAATGTCATGGGATATCTCCCACTATCAATAGATAGCAGAATTGGCTGCTTATGTGAATAGTTTTATTGAGACTTAGTTTTACTCACATAAGCGGCTCAATACCCACACCCATTAGTGATGATTGTAGTTTTAGCATAAAAGAGCTTACACCATTTTTCTTACTTATAGGATGTAGAGCTTAGAGATTCTGTAACTTATTCACCACCTTCAGAGGATAAGATAGTCTAAGTAGTCTGGATTCTCTACAGCGTTTACCTATTTCCGCATATCGGATTGTATTGACTACGTAATTTCTGCTCGATCTTTTTTCGTCCTGCCTGCTTAGCATTTAGCGTGTAAAAAACAGATACAGTGAGTATGCCCGCGCAGTTGCGGGACCAACACTCCTTCCGATCATGGTTTTCAACTCGCGTCTTAACCGTAGAGGACTCACCTATATCAATAATGGAATACACATTGTGATGATAACAGTGGATTGCATACACTCCTGATTTGTCGCTTAACCTGCTCGTATCCATGTAAGGGCCCTCGAATACATACTGCCCCACCCTTATGCTCATAAATTCCTCCTTCCAAGCTCAATATTAAATTCGTTAAGCAAAAGCTGCTTTTCATAACAACATAACTTATGTTTCTTGTTAATTATTTTAATTGTGTATATTTTACTATTATTAAAGCAATATATTTCATTTCTCTCTTCATATTCATAATTTAGTTTTATCAAATCTCACCGCCTTCTATAATCAACACAGCTCAAAAAAGCTCGGAGGCTTGGAAGCTTTTGGCCTTCTTGCGCGCTACCGCCATCCCCTTTTCCCTGCATAATCAATATTTTATTGTTTCCCATAATATTACCAATGGAAGGAGGTTTACAAGAGGATTGCAATTGGTTATTCGGACTGTCCCTTTCCCCCTTCAAATATTATTCTTTACCACCATGAAAAAAGTTTGTCAAGTGATTTTGAAATTTTTACAATTATATTTATTTTAGGCTACACAATAATTATTACAAACTGCAGTACAGTAACCCTAATTAATAAGAGTATTAAAAGAGATTACAGTAGAATATCATAAATTTTTTCCACCTGTTCCCACTCACGGGAGGTGGGATTTTTCACTTCCTCATTTACTATTCTAAAGATTCGAGCAAGAGTTACCGTAATGGCACCAACCAGCAACGGCAGCTTCATTTCCAGTGTATCTGATAGTTTTTTTCGCAACGGAGGGAGAGTTGCCAGATGCTCAAGTATGGGAGCTAACTCAAGCTCCTGGTCAATTTCTTTAAAGTCATGGATAGCCATCTGTAATCCATTGGTTATAGGAATATCCTGATAATTAATTATATCACGCCCATTGGCGCCGGCAGTCACTTCTCCCTGAATAAGAAGTGTATGCAGACGCTTTCCGATAAAATCACTTGTTCTTTTCACATCACTCTTATCTATTTCCAGACCATTAACACGTCTAAATAACTTTTGTAATTTTTTAGATCCCATAATCATTTTAATATCCTCCCTGTTTTATTTTTATTCTTTAATCATTTTTTCTAATTTTCGTGCGGCAAGGGCGGTAAAAGTTAACAGCCACCCGTTCATGATAAGTTCAACACTGACAATCAAACCGATAACCCACAGACCTGATATCGGCCAATTGAGCACTATGACCAGAGCCAAAAGACAATCTACAAGACCGGCTATTACGGGAAGCAACCATCTCCAACCTCTTTTCCAGCAACGAATACCATAAGCAAGTCTCAAGATACCTATAAACATGAAAAAACCACCAATTACCAGAGTCAATGCAGCTGAAGCGGCTACCGGATTGATGAAAATCACAATACTCAGTCCGATATAGAGCAATGATACCAATATATTGGTCATTCTACCATGCCATTTTTTCTCTTTCACCTGAAAGGAATGAACGAGAGAAAGGATTCCTCCGGCCATCAACATTCCTCCGTAAAGTAGAACGGTTACAAGAGTCACCACGACGGAAATATACAAACCCATGATTCCGGCTATCACCATAAGTATCCCGAGAGCCATCATCAATTTCCACTTGCGAGGCAGTTCCTCCAATTCAACAATCACAACTTCAGCGGATGTTTGTTGTTCATTTTTTTCAATCATTGTTTTCCTCCGTAAATTTGCTAATGAGGCCGTATCCATATAGACATAAAAGACCTTCTTGCCTACATGAATCAATATCAAACCGCAACTGATATCTAAACACTTTCAGCCTCATTAATATAATTTCTTAAGTTTTTTATTATATCATGTTCAATTGCTTTTATTAAATAACTTCTATTAAATAATCGGTTAACCAATCACCCAACCTCTACCCTACTCCGGACTAACACATCCCCGGCTCCAGATGGGGGCTATAACCAAGTAATATGGGGCGTTGGGTTTTATTGCACTTTATTTTAAAATTACAGTGTCTATATATCATTTATTTTTATTCATTATTTTTATTTTTATTACTTTTGTCTGCATTACTTATAGCCGTTGTTGTGCAATGTTTATTATCCTAGTTTTTTTATTAAAAATTCTTTAATTCGTTTTTGTATATCTTTTTCATATTTTTTCTTTCTCTCTTTATATTCAGGATGAATGTATATTCTTAACCATTGTAAGTGAGAATCAAAATAATTATTTATACCTGCTACAATGCCAGAAATATCAATTAATTTCACAGCGGAACCATCGTATTTAATTACATTAATATCCTCACCCAATTTTTTATTCTTTTCAACGGGAATGTCAATTAGTATATTTATTTTTCCTTTTGAGAAGTTAAAAACATCATTTAATTCATTTTCTAGTGATACCCTCAAATTATCCAATTCTTTAGAATTCATTTTTGAAATTTTGTTACAAACTCCTGTTAATACGCTTTCTTCTTCAGATTTGTTAATCACGAATAATCTTTTAAAAATTCTAGGTCTTTTAGAATTAATTAAATTTATTAAATCCAAAACTTTATTATTATCAACAGACAATGCATTTTCTTTAAAAAAATCTAACATCTTACTCGGAGTAGAAAATAACATAAAATCTAATAATTTTTTTTGAAAATCTTCGGATTCGAGCATATATAGAATCTGCTTTAATATAGCTGTATAAGCTCTATTAGGTTCATTCCAATAAATATTTTTATACATCCAATATCTTGTTGCAATCACTTGTTCAACATAACTAACACCTCTGCTCGTTATTGCAACCTTATTATTAAAAATATCAAGAAAATCAACTAGGCTTTCAAAATCAAACTGAATTCCATTATTTAAACCTAAGTGATAAGGATCTCTTCTCAAGAAATCCAATACACGGACATCAATTGATGAATTTATAAGAGAATAAATAAATTGAATTTCATCACGCTCAAAACCATTATGGTCGACACCTCCAATTATATTTTTTATTGTTTCTAATGAGTAAAAATTAAAATATTTATTAATGATATCAGATAATGCTAATTTAAAATATTCATTTTCTTCTTTATAGTTAAAAAGTTTTTCTAATAATCCCTTTTGATTTATTAACTTGTATTTATCATTATCAATTGTTTTTATTTCGTGAATAGCAAAAGAATAAGGGAATCTTGTTATGTTAGACAATGCAGATGAAACTAATGCAAACTCTAAAAGTTCTTTGTCAAAAAGTTCTATGAATTTATCTTTTTTTAATAGTTGTGTCAATATGTATCTCATATTTTCATATGTTCCCAATGAGTGTTCGTATCTAGTGTGATTAGAACCGGGAAATATCTCTGACCCCATAAGTAATTGTGGAACTTTTTTCAATCTTAGAATTACAGGATGATTGAAAATCTTTTTCATTCTATATGTTAACAAAACATCTTTTATTGGTAATAATTTTTTCCATGTTCCACTATCGGATTCAGATAATTCCGTTAATCCTGCTGTCTTTCTATGATATGGTTGTATCTTCTCAATTACCTCTATTAAAGTTTCTACACTACTAAAATCTTTTTGTAGAATTGACATTAAAGCATTAAGCCATGAAAATTCTGTTTTTGCTCCATATTTAATTTTAAAAACTTTTTCAATAGTTTCTTTAAAAGTCTTTTTCAATGAGAATATATCCCAAGAGGGTTGAAGTTTTTCAAATTTTACTTTATCCACTTCTGAATCTTTTACATCTTGCACTTCTTTTGGCATGTATTCTTTTGTGCCTGTAATTTTATATTTTTTTGATTTGTTTGTTATTGATTTACCTACACCTAAATCTCCGATAATAGCATGAAATTCACCATCAAATAATTTTAAAAAAATATTTTTAGGGGCAATATCGCAATGGAAAAAACTTCGCCTATGTAGATATGAAACACCTTTTAAAATCTGTAAAAATAACTCTATAATCTTTTCTTTGTTTTCAAAAAATTTATCTAATTCTTCTTCATACTCAAAAAGCTCTTCTAAGGTTTTCCCGTCGACATAATCAGTTATAATGTAAGGTATTTCAAGATCTTTAGTTTCCGATTTATATATACCCCCATCTATTACCTTAATTAAATTTTCATGATTGAAAAGAGTAATATTTACAATTTCATCTTGAAAATTATCTGATGAAATATAAGCATCAAGTCTATCTTTTAGATCATCTCTAAAAATGAAGAATTTTATTGCTCTTTTAACTTTTGCAGTATTAGTAAAAGATTGTTCTGCTAAATATACTATCCCAGACCCTCCTTCTCCTAATGGTTCTATATTATCTGAATTAACTTCATCTTTATTAATTATAGTGTAATTTTTTAAATTAAAATTTTCGATATTAAGAATCTTTTCTCTTTTACTTTTACTATTGCTCATTTTTAATCTCTTTAAATATTGCATAACGTTGAGTATATGAGGCGTTGGGCGTTTTATTGCTCCAACTTTTCAATTTAATCACTTGTCGCCCAATGACTTATATACATTGGTAGGCAATGTATTTATTCAATTATTTCAATATACATACTATCTAATTCTTCTGTTACTAAGACAGGACAACTTCTCAAAGTCAAGATTTCACCAATTACCTTGCTTGAAGGATGTCCATATGAATTATTCTTTCCGACAGATATTGGACAACAATAATAATGGTCTTTCAGAACTTTCTTATTAAATGATTTTATATCTCCGTGATGTGGTATTTGAATTGTTCCAACATTCTCCCAATAACTCCTAAATATTGATTTAATATCTACAATATTTAAGTCTCCATCTCCCGTATAAATACAACCTACTTTATCAGAATGATTACAATGGTAGTATAAGTGATTATAAAAATGTCTATGCATATCACCTACAAAGCAATGTTTATGATATTTATTATTTTGTGTTGGGCCAGAATAAAGAAACATTGAATTTTGATTAACTTTTCCATTTAACCTATCGTATATTTCTTTGAATTTTTTCCCACCTTTTGATTTAGATAGAGATACATCTTTAATTATTTTATCAAGAGTGTAATTCGGTTCATTTGTTAATTTAGTTGTATCAAAACCTTCACTTTTTAATTCCTTTATTAAGTCGTTGTGGTTATTAGTATAGTTATTGTTATAAGGGATGAAAACCCAATTCGTTAATCCACTTATTGTGAGTTTAACCCCACTTTTTATTTCAAATTTATTCGCATCATTAGGTTTAACAATATCGTCTAAATTTTGTGTTTCAGTATTATCATTTATTGGACTTTCATTAT
>Ga0256835_1001591_pt1 | contig 13455 bp, 15 predicted proteins | sample PIR30metaG_FD_185972 | JGI IMG/M metagenome (GOLD analysis project Ga0256835, IMG submission 185972) | Hydrothermal vent microbial communities from East Pacific Rise, Pacific Ocean - PIR-30 | ecosystem: Environmental > Aquatic > Marine > Hydrothermal vents | place: Pacific Ocean: East Pacific...
TGAAGATCAAAATCCTGAAGAGATAAAATTATAATTTATTAAACAAAAGCAATGAAGTATTGGGAAGGTATAGGAAGAAGAAAAGAAACAGTAGCTAGAGTTCGTATTTATAAAAAAGGTGCTGATGATAAAAATTTAGTAAATGGTCAGGCAATTAGTAAGTTTTTTAGTAAACAAGAAATGTCTGATATTTTAAGTCCATTAAAGGTTGTTGATCAACTTGATAATTTTTATTTTACAGTTGTTGTAAAAGGTGGTGGTAAGACTGGATGGAGAGAAGCTATTAGATTAGGATTAGCACGTGCTTTGGTAGAGTTTGATAATGAGTTTAAATCTCCATTGCGTAAAGCTTCATTATTAACTCGTGATCCTCGTGTTGTAGAACGTAAGAAAGTTGGTCTTAAAAAGGCACGAAAAGCTCCACGATTCTCTAAACGTTAGTCATATATTTTTGTATTTTACTTAGTGATTGTATAGTTTTTTTAATTCCTGTGTATTAATATTTATTGGATGTTTGGTTGTTTGTAATGTTATTTTTATTGTTTGTTTAGACTGTAATTTGGGCTGAGTAGCTTGAATAAATGGTGCAATATTTTTTTGGAAGTATTTTGATATGTTTGCTTTTGTACAATAGCATCTATTATCACTTAGAAAGTTGCCACATGAACAGCTGTTTAAAATATGCACAAATAGCTTATTCTTTAATTCTGATTCAATCTGTTTTAGACATTTTATTTGATTGTAATTTATAATAATTTCTGGTAGATTTGCAATGTATTGTAAATTCGTACAATCAGATTTATCTATTATTTCAGTAATGTGGATGTATCCATATTTTTTTAATACTTTGGTGTTTAAATGTTTAGTTAGTTGTAATGGATCTAATAAATTCATTGTTTCATTAGATGTAATGTAAATCTGGGTTTGTTTTGATATATCGATGTTTTGTAGGTTATAAATCTTTGTATCTTTATTTAATGTGTTGACTGTGTTGCTTGTTAATATTGCAAAATGTTCTGATAAAGAAAAATCTTGGGATTTATTAGTCTGTGTATTTTGAATAAAATTTGGGTTATCTGTTTTATCGAGGAACAAAGTTTTATATTGTGTTATTCCTTGTGAAAAGAGTAGTAAATTTTTGTGTTTTATATTAATTGTGTTGTTAATTGTATTTTTGTTTGTTGAAGACGTTTTATTTTGTAATATAAATAACAAATATGTAGTTATTTCGTCTATATATGTAGGGTTTTGAAGTGGAACACTAAACCATGGAAATTCAATAATGATCTGTTTAAATTTGATTAGTTTATGTGTTTTTAGTAGCATGAAGATTTTTCTTGTATATTGTTTTAATTGTGAAGAGATGTTTCCAATAAATTCTACTTTTGGTATTCCTTGTGCTATTAAGTATTTGATTGGAAAGATTAATGGAGCATCTACTTCTTTTATTAAATGATAGCTTGTTAGTTTCATATGAGTATTATAATAGAGTAATTTGCTTAATCTGGTATAATATTTATACCCTAAGGTTAGAGGAAAATAACCTTGAATTTGCTCAAGGAGGAAAGTCCAGACTCTGGAGTAAAAAACTGGGAAACCAGTTGGGACGTAAGTTCTAGGAAAGGGCCACAGAAACTAGTCAGTTTTACTGGTGAAAAGCATCATGCTATAGGCAACCCCTTTTTAGAGCAAGTAGTTTACGCTAGGATAAATAAAACAGAATCTGGCTTATACTCTAAGCTTAGGGTTATTTGTGTTACATTTAATTATTTTGAGTTATTCTGTTGGAGGTGTTTGAAAGTTTAAGACTTCTGAAAATCTTCCTTTTAAAATAACAAATTCGTTTGATAATGGATTTATAACAAATGGATCTAGAAGTTTTTTTCGTTTAAAGAATTCTTTTTCATCAAGTACAGTGTAAACTAGTGTCATGTTTAGATGTGATTCAATATCTTGTACATTATTTGCAATTTTTTGAATTCCTTGTTTAGTTTTCGTAACAAAAAGAACATCGAAATCATAAGCATTTTTTGGTTTTTTATAAATAAAATGATGGGTTAGTAAGATTATCTGTATATTGTCAATAGCATGAAATTTTTGACGTAATAAACGCCCTGCACCATAACTTTTATGAAAGCATTGTACAAGTTGTAAATATAAAGGTGATTCAGGATTAATTGACACTAGTTTCGAAATACCAACCTTGCGTGCATTTACAATACGTCCTTTAAGTAGATTGTTGACTTCTTTTACAACAGAATTAATATTTAAACCAGTTTCTCGACTTAATTCTCGTATCGAAAATTCTTCATTAGGGTGGGTGATTAAAAACTCTAATATGGCTCTACGTGATTTGCCTGTAATTATACGTGCAATTGAGTTTTGTATAAATGTCATGGTAAATTATACCATAACACAATTAATTAGTAGTTTTTTTGACTTATTATTGTATGAGATGTGTTTGTTTAAAGCTTAAATATCCGTGTTTTGCAACTATAATATGATCATATAGTGTTAGACCAATTAGTCGTCCAGTTTTTTGCAAGTTTCTTGTAATCTGTATGTCATAACTGCTAGGCATATAATCGCCTGAGGGGTGGTTATGTACTAGCAAAAATCCAGGAGCTTGTTTTTGATAAGCATAAACAAAGATTTCTCTGTTTGCAATATATATTCCATTAATGTTACCTTTATAAATTAATCGATGATCTATGTATTCTAACGCAGTGTTTATTAAGACAACGTACAGATGTTCTTGTGATTCTTTTGTTAGAAAATAGAACCATTCATAAATTATGTTGGGAGTTACAACTATTCCTCTTGGTGCAATTAGCCGTTTATTTAATTCAAGTGTTGCTAATATTTTTGAAACTTTAGAAGGTCCAACACCAGGAACTTGTAATAGTTTTTCCCTTAGGTTTTGCAGGCTTGTATTTGTTGTTTTATATTCATATAAGATCTTTATGATTTTTGATGCAATATTGTAGACTGAAATGTGTTTGTTACCACTTTCTAAAATAAGTGCTAAAAGCTCTTCATCTGATAGATAGTTTATGCCTAGTTTCTCTAATTTTTCTCTGGGTTGTAGGTTGTTTAAATTTAAGTTATTGGGTAATTGCATATTGGTTACATTTATTTTTAAATACTCATATATGCACCTATTTGATGCTTAACTAGTTTGCGTGCGCCTTTATTCATTGGATGTTTAAGTAAGATTTTTGGAAAGATTATATCTCTACTTAATGAAAATGCGTGGAATAGTGTTATGTTTGTTCCACTTTGTAGTGGTGTTTGAAGAGATAAAACTGTTTTAGCATAATATGCAATATAAAAGTTTCTTTTTACTAATGCTTGTTTAAATCTAGCAGAAGATACTTTAAGCCTAGTAGATATGACTATACTCTTACTAGAGTTTACACTTGTTATGTATTTTGTTGGTGTACATGTGTCTGCATATAAATGAGCTGGGGCAACTTTAATAAAATTAATATTGTTTTTATATGCCCAATTTTCTGCTAGTGAGTCACAGCCTTTTGCACCACCACTAATTATGTATTTGTATTTATTGTTGTTCCATGCCTTGTGAATAATTGTGTCTGCTTTAAGTATTGTTTCAGGCAAGGGAGATCGTGTGCCAATTACAGCTAGACCATTAGCCTCGTTTAGTAGTTTGAGCCAGTATTTTAATGGATATTCTGATTCAAAAGGCACGAATATATATAAGTTTTGTTTTTTAGCATAATAGATAGAACCATATGCTATTGTATTGATTTTTTTTATATTTGATTCTTTCATATTGTTATTGTTGCACAACAATGTTCTAAATGTGGATTGTTATAATCTGCTGGAAATATCGAGAAAAAGATGTTGAATTTTATAAAGTTGGCCTTAGAAGGCAATTAAAGTTTATGAAATGTCTTGAAGTTTATATTGAGATCTGCCCAAAGATGCCGTCATATCCAGGAGTAACTTTAATTTTGTGGTTTCGTAATTTTTGAATGGTTGTTGCTAGTAATTTGTCGTAATTAGCAATTGAGTTAATATTGATATTATGGAGAATATTTATCTCAGGCCCCAAAGTGTTAATTGTTTCAAAGTATTTTTGTTGTATTGTTTTTGAAGATTCGCCTTTTTTATAAGTTTTAGATAAAAGTGTAACTAGTGGTATTGAGTAAATGGTTGGAAATTTATCAAGAAGTTTCTTATTAGGTTTTGTTCTTGTACTAAGTTCAGAGACTCTGTGTAATACGCCTTTTGTTAGTGGTTTTTTACATACTGGACAATGTGTAAGTTGTTTGTTTTGTAGTGGATTTATTGCAATATTACATTTTCTATGTCCTGAGTAATAATATTTGCCTTCTTCTGGGTAAAATTCAATTGTGCCATAGAAGTTTTTTTGTGTTTTGAATGTATTAAAGAGTGTATTTATATTATTTAGTTTAATATGAATATTTGCTTCTCTGGCTAGTTTTTGTGGGGAATGTGCATCAGAGTTTGATAATAATAGAGTTGTGTCTAGTTCTGCTATATGTCTGTTCATTTTTGGATCTGAAGATAAGCCTGTTTCTACAACTGTTATATAACTGGATAGGTCTTCAAAAGCTTCAGATATAGAATTGTATCCAGATTTTGCGCCAAGAAGGGAGAACCATGGTGTCCAGATGTGTGCTGGCATTAAGATAAATTGTGAAGAGTCTAATCTTTCAAGGAGTATTTGCAAGTAGCTTTTTACAGGCAATCCGAGAATTGGCCTGCCATCACTATGCAGGTTAAAATCGTTGCTTTCTAAATAATTTGAGATTTTTTTTGCAGACTCAAGGGTATCAAATATTGTTACTAAATGAATTTTTCTAACTTTATTATTGTGTTTATATATGTGTGATGTTTCTACTGTTGGAATAAAAAAAGGGGGATTATCTAGTATATTTTTATTTTGAATATTAACAGATTCGTGCAATGATTGAACTTGTTTTAATGTTTTTTGGTTTGGTTTATAAAAGCCTGTAGTATTATCATAAATCAAAGAGTCAGAAAATTCTTCTTGCCATTTTTTATGTAGGATGTCGCCAGTTCCAATTAAATTTAAGCCTTTTATACTTCCCCAAAAAGTTAAATGTGTGTAATCTAAAAGTTTACTTGTTGCTCTAGAATATTTAGAGTGTATGTGTAGATCACTGTAATAGTAGCTCATTATTATATTTATGACTTGCCTAAATTTAAGTTGCGGGGCTAGGATTTGAACCTAGACGAACGGTTCCAGAGACCGTCATCCTACCATTAGATGACCCCGCATTTTGGATTATTGATGAATTATACTATAATTAGTTATGAGATTAATAGAAAGTATGTTTTGGGGTAAAGTGTTTTTACGTTTTTTCGTGATCGCTTTTTTTGGAATTGTTGCAATTGTTCTTATAATGTCTAGTTTTTCTAAGCCTGTGCCATTAGCATCTGTTTTTAAGGCAGATAATATGTGTGGTCAGTTACCAGAGTTGCAGTTTAATGGGTTAGAGATTAATTATTCGAATGCAGATATTAAATTAAATGTACAAGAACAGTTATACCAAGACATTCCACCAATAGCATATGTTTATAAAGTTAATCTTATTGGTGAGACTTTTACAACAAAAGAAAAAGCATTTAGAATTGCAGAGATTTTTGATTTTGAGCCAAACACTTATAAAAAACCAGAAGCTACTGTTTATGAGTGGAGTGATTATAAGCGTTTTTTAAGATTTAATACAAATACATCTAATTTTTATTATACATTAAAGGATGTTGCAATGCCTCCAATCCCAAATCCAGACATTCCCCCAGTTGTTGAAGCAAAACAATTAGCATTAAATGTGTTAAATAAGTTTGAGTCTTCATCAGAAAGTCAGATTTATACGTTTATGGTAGATTTTTTGTCTGAGAATGAAGATATTGAAGTTGATTCTTTGGAAACTGCACGTGCAGTAAGGGTGGATATTCAGAAACATATAAATGTTTTAAAGTATCCAACTGTTTTGTTAGACGAACAGTATAGAAAAAAACATTCTAATGTTAAAATCGATTTTTTGCAATATTTTTCACTCGCAGATTCAGAAAATTTAACTAATTATAATACTCATACTGTTGCAGAGGCCCCATTCCTTGGTGGAACTCAGATTTATATTATTTCTAGATATAATGATGATATTAAGAATGTTGGTCGTGTTAGGTATTCAAATTGGAAGTTAGAAGATACTCCTTGTGGTACATATTCAATTATAAGTGCAAAAGAAGCATTTGTTAGTGTACAGAGGCATGAAGCAAAGATTGTTTATGCATATAAATGGGGGCAAGATCGATTAAATGTGGTGAAAACGGGTACATTAAAGAGTCTTAATATTTTTAATATATATTTAGCATATTATCAGCCTAAAAAGCAGTTATCATATTTGCAACCAATATATGTTGTTGAGGCTGATGGATATTTAGATTCAGGAGAGCGTGTAAGTGTATTCTTTTATGTTCCAGCTGTGAAAAAGTTGTGATATAATAATACCGTACCTTTAAATGGAAGATTTGAAGTGTAGTTATATGTGGGCCGTTAGCTCAGCCGGTAGAGCAACGGGCTTTTAACCCGGTGGTCGGGGGTTCGATTCCCTCACGGCCCACATTCGTTCCTCGGTAGCTCAGCCGGTAGAGCAAGCGGCTGTTAACCGCTGGGTCGCAGGTTCGAGTCCTGCCCGAGGAGCAGGTTTTCTAGATTTATTATTTTTTTATTTGTTCTCAGGTAATAATATTTTTGGATTGTTCGTATATCCTAATTGCCAATGGTCAATGTCTTTTAAGAGATGTAGTTCTGGATATTTGAATTTATATGAATGACATTTATCTACAATAAGTTTACTTGATGCAGTGTATGGAACATTGATGTCTTTTGTTCCATGAAAAATGGTGATTTTTGTTTTGTTGAGGTTTTTGCAACTATCGTAATTTAAGATATCAAATGGTAAAGTGCCTGCTAAAATTGTAACCTCATGGAACATTTTTGGGTTTTGAGCTGAAATTTTATACGTTAATAAACCTCCCATTGAATAACCAATTAAATATACTTTTGAAACATTAAAATAATCTGCATAATATCTAATTTCGTTAGATAACAAATCTAGTGCTTTTTGACTTCCCCAGTTATTTCCGTAAAGGTTTGGAGCAATAAAGATGTAATTATTGTTTGCGTATAATTTTCCCCAATCTTGTAACTTTGATCTGAATTTTTCGTTATTTGAGATATGTGTGTTTATTAGTTCGTCTTGTCCATGTATATAAAATATTAGTTTGGGTTTATTTTTATTTGTATAAGTTAATGGATGAGATAAAAAAATAGTGTCGTTTTTATAAGTTTGGATCTGTTGACATAAATTTTTTGCATCTTTTGAATTTGATACCAGATTCTTGTTACATTCGATAGGATAGGTTATTGTGATATCTGGAATTGTATTTATATTTTGTGTATTGAGTTGAAAATGGAACTTTTGTGGAACATTCTTTAATATTGTGTAACTAAAAAATAAGATTATTAAAATAGTGATAGCGAGAGTTAAAAAAAGTTTCAAAAAGTCTCTTATATGTTTAGTAATTTTCATTGTAGTGTAAATTTATTTTTTTATGGGTTTCCAATCTTGCACGATATTAAATGTTTTCATTCCAAGTGACCCTATTGCCCATATGAATACACTTGACTGTGATTTAATATAATTATTTAATTTTTTTAATAAAGAACCTTGGTCTTCAGAATAAAACACATGTTTTTTGTTTTTTAGTTCATTATAAGCATGTTTCATAAGTGGTCCTTGCAAAAATATTGTTGTATTGTTTAATTTTTTTAATTGTTTGCCAATCTGTTTATGGACAGCCTGGCTTTGGTTTCCAAGTTCTAATATATCTGCTATATAGAGTATTTTTTGTGCATTGGTTTTTATGTCTTGTATTGTTTCAATAGCATTGGTAATTGAAGCATCATTTGCATTATATGTATAATTAGCAAATGTTATTAGAGTTTTGTTTAGTTTGTAATACTCTATTGAGCCTCGTTGTTGTGCAGGCACAAAAGATTCAATGCTTTTTATTAATTTATCAGAATAAACATTTGCATGAATTAATGTGCCGATTATTGCACTGATATTTTCAAATATGTGCTTATGATAAACAGGAATATTTAGCGTAATCTGTTTTTTAATGGGTTTAATGTTGACATTTCCGGTCGTTCCATTTTGTGTTATTTTAACGTTTGCTATTACAATATCTGCACTGGGGTTATAACCAAAAGTAATTGTGTTAGATTTGTTTAATATGGATTGATAATGTTTTAATAGATCATATGCAATTACATTTTTCCCAGTTGGATTAAGAATTTCTCCTTTTTCTTTTATTACGCCTTTAATGTTTTTTAAAAATTGAGTATGTGCATGAGCAATTTTAAGTAACACACTAATATCTGGAGGAGCTATTCTTTTTTGCAGATTGATTTCTCCAAATTTAGCAGTTCCGAACTCTAAGATTGCAAAATCAAAGGTATGGTTAAGGTTTGCAAGTGCTAGTGGAGTTCCAATATCACCATTTAAATTGCCAGGAGTAAAATATACTTCAAATTTAGATTTTAATATATGGGCAAGCATATATTTAGTAGTTGTTTTACCAGCTGAGCCAGTAATTGCAATTGTTTTTTCTTTTATGTACTTTTTGTGTTTATATTTTGCAATAAGAAGTAGGGCTTCATAAGGATCTTGATCTATCAATATGCATAATGAATCCTCTGGACATTTATTAGCTTTATTAATATGAGCTAAAGAACAGATAGCATTATTTTCAAATGCGTTCTTTATGTAATTATGCCCGTCAGTATTTTTGCCTTTTAAGGGGATAAAACAATCTCCAGTATTAACTTTACGTGAATCTATCTTGAACTCAGATATTTTTATGGAGTTAGGATTTATATTTTTAGATAATTTGGCATTAAGAGGTTTTAAAATTGTTAACAGGGTAGACAACTTCATATTTAATTATATAATACTTTTATGTTGACACGAGATATTGCTCAAAAAAAACTTGATGAATATATTTCAAACCCAAATTTAAAAAAACATTGTTTGGCAGTGGAAGCTTGCATGGCTTATTATGCTAATTTATTAGGATTGGGTGAGGAAGATAAGGAGAAGTGGGCTTTGACTGGGCTTATACACGATCTTGATTGGGAGAAATATCCTAATTTACATCCTCGTAAGGCTGTAGAATGGTTAGAGTCAATACAAGCAGATGCTGATATTATAAATGCAGTTGCAGCTCATGGTTTTGAATTTGGCGTAGCTCCTAGAACATTAATGGCAAAAGTATTAAGAGCTGTAGATGAACTTTCGGGGTTTATAGTTGCAGTTGCTTTGGTAAAAGGCAGGTCTTTGGAGGCAGTTTCGGTTAAAAGTGTTAAGAAAAAATTAAAAGATAAAAGTTTTGCTAGAGGAGTTAATCGTGATGATATTTATAAAGGCGTGGAAGAATTAGCTCAGGAGATTAATATTGATTTTGATTTACATATTGAAAATGTTATAAAGGCATTGCAAGGAATTTCTTCAACATTAGGGTTATAGTTTTATAATGATTTTGTTTTGTAAGTTTTTATGTTAGCTTGCCTACTATTCCTCTTGAACCACCATCAATAACCTGTATATTGATAAATTGATTTATTAGGTTATGATCAAGTGGTTTTAAAAAGTCTACATATTGATTTCTAATAGTTAAACCTTGAGTAGGAGATAATATTAGTGTTTTAAATGTTTTGCCAATCTGTTTTTTGTTATTTTGGGCAAATATTTTGTTAGCGATTTTTTCTAATTGAGAGAATCGTTTTGCCATTATTTTCTGGTGATTATAATCGTGGGCTAAGTTGGCATGTAGGTTACTTCTTGGAGAGTATTTAGCCATAAATATTTTATCGAATTTCAGTTCTTGTACGATTTTAAGTGTTTCTTGAAAATCAGTTTCGTCTTCAGGTGGAAATCCTACTATTAAGTCAGTTGTTAGATATAAATTAGGGATAAGTTTTTTCGCCTGAGTGGCAATATCTTTGTATTTTTCTATCGTGTACTTGCGGTTCATTGCTTTTAAAACACGATTGGAGCCAGATTGTAATGGAAGGCCTAGATGTTTTGCGATTTTAGAATGAGTTCCTATTAATTTTAGAGTTTCCGTGGTTATATAATTGGGGTGTGGACTTGTAAAGCTTAAAATAAAATCATATGGGAGATTTGCAACATCATTTAATAGATCATGAAATTGCTTATTTTTTCTGTCATCTTTCCATTTATCTACTATCTGTCCTAAAAGATAAATAAACTTCTTGCCATGTTTTAAGTGCATAATAACTTCTTCCATTATTTGATCGTAGCTTCTGTATTTTTCTTCCCCCCTAGATTTGGGAACAACACAATAAGTGCACATTTCATTACAACCTATCATAATTGGTATTGTTGCGATTGGAGAGTCTTTTTTAATAACAGGTTTTATTTCATCATAATAAGTGCTTGCATGTGGTCTGTTTAAAAGTAGATCTTTTTCAAGTTTTTCTCTTTCTTTATTTGTGGCATTTATTAAAATGGGCAAATTCGCAAGATTAGTTATATCAAATATTGTTGTATTAGGAATAATCTTTTTAAGACGTTTGAATCTTTTTTGAGTTTGGGTAGCAATAGTGTCTTTAAAATCTCTTCTTACCATACAGCCAGTTAAAAATGTTTGTTTACCTTGTTTTGCCATTCTATTTATAAAATATATAGCACGATGTTCTGCTTTTTCGCGTACACTACAAGTAATGGAAATAACGATATTTGCTTGATTTGGAGTTGTTACTTCAATATAACCTTGTGCATTTAAGGTTGCACGAATTCTGTCTGCATCACTGTAATTAAACAAGCAACCATATATTTTTAAGAAGTATTTTTTATATTTTGTATTGGACATGCTTTATTCTACATTATTTTCTGGTATAATAAAAGCATATTGGGGTTAAAAACAACCCCCTTAGACCTTCTTGCCTTTATGGTAGGTTAAGGGGAATTAGATATTAAAAAGAAGGAGACGTTATGGCAAAGTCAAAAACGCAAGACCTTTTGGTCAAAATAGAACTTTCTTCAAAAGAAGAAATAGAAGGAGTAAAGATTCCTTCAGCAACAGATATCTTAAAAGCTGGTGGACATTTTGGGCACTCAGCTAGAAGATGGCATCCTGCATATAAACCATTCTTATATACTAAAAAGAAGGGAATTTATATTATTAATGCTGAAAAATCTGTTGAATCATTTAAACAAGCAATAAAAGCATTAATTGATGCTGTTAAACAAGGTAAAAAAGTTTTGTTAGTTGGGACTAAGAAACAAGCATCACCATTGGTGAAGGAATTTGGTGAAAAATATGGCGTTTTTTATTTAACTAAAAAATGGCCAGCAGGCTTTTTCTCAAATTTTGAGCAGATTAAAGCTTCAATAGATAAGCTTTTGGTGTATAAAGAGCAATACATTAAGAGAAAATACTCATTAACTAAAAAAGAGTTGTTAGATTTAGAGCGCAAGATTCAGAAACTTGAAGATAAATATGGTGGAGTAACATTTATGAATCAATTACCAGACTTAGTGATTATTATTGATATTGTTTTTGAAAAAGTGGCATTAAAAGAAGCACGTTTAGCAAAGATTCCTGTGTTAGCTATTGTTGATAGTAATGCAGATCCAAGACTTGTTGAATATCCAGTATTAATGAATGATGATGCAATTAAAGCATTACAAGTCTTTTTCACTGTTTTAAGTGATGTGTTTGAGAAATACGGAGATAAGACATTAAATAACACTAGAAAGAACTTTAATGAGCATTTAGCAGAACTAGAAAAAGAGATGGATGCAACCTATGGTAAAGCTGGTCCAAAAGTTAGTAAAGAAAAAGCATCTGCTAAATCTGATGATGTTGAGGTTGTACGTGTTGTTGCTTATACACCTATTGATGATGTAAAGGTTTTACCAAAGAAATTAAGAGAATCTCTTAAACTTGCAGGTATTCAAAGTAAAGAAGCATTAGAGAGATTATCGTTTGAAGAACTGGTAAATATTCGCGGAATTGGGCCAAGAACTGCAAGAAGTATAATTAATAAAATGAAAAATTTAAAATAAATTAGATAAATTAAGGTATAATATAAATATGTCAAAGTTAGATTTAATAGTAAAATTAAAAGAAGAGCTTCAAGCTAGTTTGTTTTTGTGTAAACAAGCTGCTGAAAAATATCCTGATGATTATGAAAAGGCCAAAGAGTTTGTTATGCTCAAAATGAAAGAAAAAGGCGAAAATCAGAAGGAAAAAGCAAGTCAAAATGGTATTATTGAAGTGTATTCTCATGAGCCAAATAGAAATATTGGGGTAATGTTAGAGTTAAGATGTCAGACTGATTTTGTAGCAAGAAACGAAAGTTTTCGTGAATTAGCACATGAGTTGGCTTTACAGATTGCGTCAATGGCTCCTGAATATATTGATGAAGATGATATTCCAGAAGATGTTCGCAAAGCAACATTAGAGCATATGACTAATGATCTTGGTGAATCATTAAAAGGAAAACCAGAGCAAGTAATTCAAAACATTGTAAAAGGAAAATACAAGAAATGGTTATCGCAAGTTTGTTTAATGGAGCAAGAGTATTTTAGAGATAGTAGCAAAAAAGTTCGAGATGTTTTCTCAGAATATGTTGGAAAATTAGGCGAGACAATTAAGATAGTAAGATTTGTACGATGGACCTTAGGCCAGGATTAATTAATGAGTTAAAAGAACTCGGGCAAAAAGTTGTTGCAAAATTTCAAGAGGAATTAAAGCACATTAGGCAAAGTTCAATTGATTTGGATGCTATTAAGAATATAAAGGTTGAGGCATACGAAGGTGTATCTAATGATCTTTACCAGATTGCAACTGTAAATGTTATAAATGCTTTGTCTGTACAGATTAGTCCTTGGGATAAAAATATTATGTTAAAGATTGAACAAGCTGTTAAAGAAGCATTTCCACATGTTAGTTTGGTTTCAAAAGATGGTAGTGTTTATGTTAATTTTCCTCCATTAACTGAAGAAAGTTTGCAAAAGGTAATTAAGCAGTTAAGAGGTATAACCGAGGATTATAGACAGAATTTACGTAGAGTACGTAATAATGTAAAGAGCAAACTTGATGAGGCAAAGAATTCAAACACTATTTCAGATGAAGAATATAGAAAGATTTTAGAAGAATTAGACAAAGTTACTAGGGACTTTAGAACAGAAATAGAGAAACTTGCAAAACAGAAGGAACAGAATATATTAGGTAAGTAGTATGTTTGTTACAGCGTTGTTGTTTATTCTTGTATTAGGTAGTTTGATTTTTGTGCATGAACTTGGGCATTTTCTAATGGCAAAAAAAGCTGGTGCTTAT
>Ga0256835_1001592_pt1 | contig 13455 bp, 8 predicted proteins | sample PIR30metaG_FD_185972 | JGI IMG/M metagenome (GOLD analysis project Ga0256835, IMG submission 185972) | Hydrothermal vent microbial communities from East Pacific Rise, Pacific Ocean - PIR-30 | ecosystem: Environmental > Aquatic > Marine > Hydrothermal vents | place: Pacific Ocean: East Pacific...
GACCAGGGTGCCGCTCTGGGGCATATCGAAGATCGGCAGGATCACCTGGGCGCCCTTGGCGCGCACCTTCATCAGGCCCGAGGAGAAGTCCGAGGTGCCGGTGGGGTAGGCCTCGTGGCCCACGACCTGCCAGCCGGCCTTGTCGAAGTACACCTTGGTCACGATCTCGGCGGTCTTGCGCGCCCAGGCCACGTCCTGGTTCATGATGAAGACCTTGTTGAAGCCGAACTGTTTTTGGATGAAGGCCATGGTACCGGCCAGGTACTTGACAAGGAAGCGGGCGTCCAGGCAGGTGCGGAAGATGTACTTGTACTTGTCGGGCGCCTTTTTGATTTTGGCCTCGGAGGCAGGTGACATGGCGATGGTCCCCAGGAAGGGCATCTTGTACTTGGCGATGATGTCCATGCCCGCCATCAGCGCCTCGGAGCGGAAAGGACCCACCAGCAGGGCGGCCGGTTTCTTCTCCAGGATGATCTTCTCCAGGCCCAGCAGAGCCTCGGGCACCGGCACCCCCGGTGCGGCGTCACGGATGTCCAGGGACTCGATTTTAAAGGGCCGTTTGACCCCGCCCACCGATACGCCGCCTTTGGCGTTGATCTCGTCGGCGGCCATCTGGACGGATTTGAGGCACTCCCTGCCTTCCAGGAAACCCGTTGAGGTGGGCACGCCGATGACGATCGGATCCGCGGCGTAGACGCCCTGGCCCCATACGCTCCAGACGACGGTCATGGTCAAAAACATCAGCGGCAGCCACATTTTTTTGATCATTTTGTTCCTCCTTTGCGGACAGTGCCGGCGGGTGATACGCCGTGCGGTTGATGGGCCCGGGGGGCGGGCGCGGTTCGCTATTCGTTGACCATCACGGCCTGGCCGGTGGCCTGGATGACGTTTTGCCACAGTTTGCCGCCGGGGTCGACCTGCTTGCGCCGGCCGGCGGGCAGCGACATGGGCACGTGTACGAACTGTTCATTCCAGTAGCCTACCAGCAGCTTGGTTCTGCCGGTCATGCCGGCGTGCACGGCGTCGCGGCCCAGAAAAGAGCAGAAGACGTGGTCCTTGGCGCAGGCCGGCAGGCTGCGGATGATGTAGCTGGGGTCGATGTACTTGAGGCTGATTTCGATGTCCCTCTCCTTGAAGTAGGCCAGAATCTTTTCCTTCAGCAGCAGGCCGATGTCGCCCAGTTTGACGTTGCCCGAGGGGTCGTACTGGGGGTGGGCGGTGTCGAAGAATTTCTGCCCGGCGCCCTCGGCTACCACGATGACGGCGTGATGCCGGGCTTTGAGGCGGTCCTCGAGGGTCTTCAAAAGCCCGCGCGGCCCGTCGAGGTCGAAATCGATCTCCGGGATCAGTACGAAATTGACGTTCTGCTGGGCCAGGGCGGCGGTGGCCGCGATGAACCCCGAGTGGCGGCCCATGAGCTTGATCAGACCGATGCCGTTGGGGTAGCCCTGGGCTTCGTTGTGAGCGCTGATGATGGCCTCGGTGGCCACTGCCACGGCGCTGTCGAAGCCGAAGGAGCGCGACACCATGTAGATGTCGTTGTCGATGGTCTTGGGAATGCCCACCACGCTGATGTGCAGGCCACGGGAGAGGATTTCGTCGGCGATCAGGTTGGCGGCCTGCAGGGTGCCGTCGCCGCCGATCATGAACAGCAGACCGATGTCCATGCGCTCCAGGGCGTCGACGATCTCCGGGATGGGCTGGGGGCCGCGCGACGAGCTCAGGATGGAGCCGCCCATCTCCAGGATGTCGGTGACCACGTCGGGGCATAGGTCCATGACCTCGTGTCCGTACTTGGGGATAAAGCCCCGCAGTCCGTAACGGATGCCGTAGATGTTGCGCACGCCGTAGCCGTAGTAAAGCTCCAGCACCACGGCACGGATGATGTCGTTAAGGCCCGGGCACAGTCCTCCGCAGGTGACCAGGGCACACTTGAGCTTGCTGGGATCGAAGTAGATCCTGCGCCGGGGGCCGGCCAGTTCGAAAGAGGGAACCGGTTGGCCGGCCTCGATCATGGCCTGCAGCCGGGCAGGGTCGACCTCGATGGCTACGTGCCGGTCTTTCTCCACGAAAGTACGTGCATGGGTGGCGCGATCGGCCATGGTCAGGGGGGAGGGGATGGTCGCCGGGCCCAATGTGACGATGCGGGTGTCAAAGGATTCGCCGTTCATGCCTGCTTCTCCTGTCTGGTGGATAGCGGTTGGGTGCCGGCCGCGCCTGCCGCCGCCGGCGGGGTGCCGCTTGCGTGGGCCGCCCGTGCGGCTCACGAACCGTTGAACTTGAACTCGCCCTTGCCCAGGATGTCGTGCAGGTGCAGAATGCCCAGGATGGCGCCGTTGGCCGAAACCACCGGCAGCACCGTGATCTGAAACTGCTCCATGATGTTCAGAGCGTCGTAAGAGGGCGTCGCCGGCCCGATGCGGCGCGGGTCACTGGTCATGACATCCGCGGCGCACAGCCCCTGCGGCGAGCGGCCGCGGGCCAGCAGGCGGCGCAGGTCGCCGTCGGTGATGATCCCGGCAAGTCGCGATCGCCGGTCGGTCACCAGGGTGACGCCCAGCTGGCAGCGGTCCATCTCGGCGATGGCCTCGGCCAGGGACACGTTTTTCGCCACCACCGGGACCTGGTCGCCGGTCAGCATGAGGTCTGTAACGCTGCTGGCCAGGCGCTGGCCCAGGTTGCCGCCGGGGTGGATCTTTTTGAAGTCGTTGGGGTTGAAATGGCGCTTGCTGATGAGCACCACCGCCAGGGCGTCTCCCATGGCCAGCAGGGCGGTGGTGCTGGCCGTAGGCGCCAGGCCCATGGGGCAGGCTTCTTTCTCGACGCCCACGTCGATGACCATGTCGCTCTGCCGGGCCAGGGTAGAGTCCGGGTCGCCGGTAAAAGCCACCACCGTGCAGCCGATGCCGCGCACCGAAGGGATCATCAGGTTTAGTTCGTCGGTCTCACCGCTGTTGGAGAGCGCCAGCAGGATGTCGTCCTCGCTGACCAGCCCCAGGTCGCCGTGCATGGCCTCGACGGGATGCAGGAAAATGGCGCGCGTGCCGGTGCTGTTGAGCGTCGCCACGATCTTGCGGCCGATGATGCCGGATTTGCCGATGCCGCTGACAATGACGCGGCCCCGCGAGCGGTAAATGAGGTCCACCAGGCGGCGGAAATTGTCGTCGATGCGGTCGATCAGGCCGACGATTCCCTGGGCCTCGATGTTGAGCACCCGCACGGCCTCGGCGGTCACGGAATCGGCTGCCGTTGGTGTTCGGTGGTCCATGCCAGTCTTTTAATTGAACTTTCCGGTTTGAGCAAGCCTTATATGAGTCCGAGGCCGGGGAGAATAAAAAAATGTCGGAAGAGCTGAAAAATTTCATTGACAGAGATAGAGTATTTTTTTATAATGTCAGTTTAAGAAAATAGCCTGGCATACAGAGAGCCTGGGAATCCTCCCGGGCTCTTTTGTTCATTATTACTTTCAAGGGGGTGATTCCGATGATTTGTACAACCATTCGAGAAGGGCAGGAGTGTCCTTTCATGACCGCCAGCGGGTGTTCTTACAACGGCGGCAGCTGTCACCAGGTGGTCGAGAGCTGCAAGGGCTGCGGGCGCAGCATGGAACTGGCCTCTGGCTGGTACTGCAGCGCGTGTCCCGAGCCTTCCCTGAAGTGGAAAAACGGTTCCTGCAACCTGGCCACTCACGTTAGCGTGGCCGTGGCTTCCAACGGCACCAAGATCAATCCGCTCAAGGCTTCCAAGCGCGGACAGCGCTGACAAGCCGATAGATAGGCCGGTACCCGGACCCCGTGCCCCCGGCACGGGGCTTTTCATTTCCGGCGGCACCCCAAATCCGATCCTCTCTTGACACACATGCGCCACAGGCGGTAAGAGTCGGTTTCAACGCGCGATTTTTGCGCCTGTGCGGCAGCCCGGCCGGCGGGCGTTCACCATTACCAGGAAACCGCAATGAATCCGCTTGCCAAGGAACTCAACGAGATCATCGCATCGGCAAATCCCGAGGCGGCCCGCATGCTCTCCGAAACGGGACGCCAGCTGTTTTTTCCCAAGGGCATTCTCAGCCAGGGGGCCGAAGCCAAGGAAAAAGCGCACTACATCAACGCCACCATCGGCATCGCCAAGGAAAAGGGGCACACCATGGCCTTCGATTCGGTCATGGCCAATATTTGCGATTTGCCCGCCTCGCAGTCGCTGACCTATGCCCCCTCTTATGGCATCCCGGAACTGCGTAGGCACTGGCAACAGGCCTTGGTGGAGAAAAATCCCAGCCTGGCCGGAAAGGATTTCAGCCTTCCGGTGGTGACCTGCGGCATTACCCACGGCGTCAGCCTGTTCGGCACCCTTTGGGTGGATCCGGGAGAAACCGTACTGCTGCCGGACATGATGTGGGGCAACTACAACCTGATCCTGAGTGTCATGCGGGGCGTCTCCATCGGTCACTACCCGCTGTTTTCCAGCGACGGCGGCCTGGACCTGAGGGGGCTGGAGCGGTCCCTGGCCGAGGCCGCTGCCGAGCGCGGCAAGGTCAACCTGATCCTTAATTTTCCCAATAATCCCAGCGGTTACGCTCCCACTACAGCCGAGGGCGACGAGATCTGCGGCATCCTGCTGAAGCTGGCCGAGGCCGGCACGCGCGTGGTGGTGGCCCTGGACGACTCCTATTTCGGGCTCTTCTACGAGCCGGAGACCATGAAGGAGTCGCTTTTCGCCCGGCTGTGCGGCCTGCACCCGCGCATCCTGGCCGTCAAGCTGGACGGCGCCACCAAGGAGAACTTCGTCTGGGGCCTGCGGGTGGGGTTCATCACTTACGGCACGGGCGTGGACGGCGAGGCCGGCGCCTTTTACGAAGCCCTGGAGAAGAAAACCGCCGGTGCCGTGCGCGGCTCCATCTCCAACGCCTCGCACCTGAGCCAGTCCATCGTGCTTAAATCCATGCAGAGCAGCGTCTACGCCCGCGAGAAAAAGGAGAAGTTCGACATCCTGGCCGCCCGCGCGCGCCGCGTGCGCGAGGTGCTCTCCGACGAGCGCTATGCCGACGCCTGGGATGTCTACCCCTTCAACGCCGGCTACTTTATGTGCATACGGCTCAAGCGGGTGAATGCCGAGAAGCTGCGCCGGCACCTGCTGGACAAGTACGGCATCGGACTGATCTCCATCGGCGAACACAACCTGCGCATCGCCTTTTCGTGCGTGGAAGAGGATCTCATCAAACCGCTGTTCGACAGTATCCTGAAGGGTGTCCGGGAGCTGGAGACCTAAACCACAGAGATCGGACGACTTTGAAAGAGTCCAAGTCAGAGAAAAAAGCGTCCCGACGGGCCAGGCGGGAAAAGCGTGAAAAGGAGATGCTGTTCGACGTTGCTCTCGCCAGCCGCTGGGCTTTTTACTTCCTTGTCATCGGCCTCATCGCCGGGGCCGGCTCCATCCTGTTTCACTACCTGTGCCAGCTGGGCATGCACTACTTCATGGACCTGCTGGCCGGCTACCGCCCGCCGCCGCCGGCCGGTGAGCATCACCTCATTCCGCGCAGCACCACCCCCCTGAACCGCACCTTGCTGCTGCTGCTGCCGGCCATTGGCGGCATCTTTTCCGGCTGGATAGTATACACCTTCGCGCCGGAAGCCGAAGGGCACGGCACCGATGCCGCCATCGATGCCTACCACAACCACGGCGGGTTCATCCGCGCCAGGGTCCCCTTCATCAAGACCATTGCCTCGGCGATCACCCTGACCACGGGCGGTTCCGGCGGCCGCGAAGGGCCCATCGCCCAGATCGGCGCCGGCTTCGGATCTTTCCTGGCCACGCAGCTGAAGCTTTCCGACCGCGATCGGCGCATCATGATGGCGGCCGGTGTGGGGGCCGGCATCGGATCTATTTTCCGTGCGCCAATGGCCGGCGCGCTGTTTGCCGCCGAGGTGCTCTACCGCGACCCCGAGTTCGAGTCCGAGGTCATCATTCCGGCCGGCATTTCCTCGGTGGTGGCCTACTGCCTGTTCTGCCTGGTGTTCGGCTGGGGCAGCCTGTTCTCCTCTCCGGATTTCGTATTCCGCAACCCCCTGGAGCTGGGGCCCTATATCGCCATGGCCCTGGTGCTGGTCGCCACGGGTGTGCTGTACGTCAAGGCCTTTTACGGCATTACGGCGATGTTCCGGAAATTCAACATCCCCAACCACATCAAACCGGCCATCGGTGGCCTGTGCACCGGCATCATCGGATTCTTCCTGCCCCAGACCCTGGCTTTCGGTTACGGATACATCCAACAGACCCTCACCATGGAGAGCCACGTGACCATCCTGTTCCTGGTGGCGCTGGCTCTGGGCAAGATCTTTACGACCTCCTTTTCCATCGGTTCCGGCGGCTCCGGCGGCGTCTTCGGCCCTTCCGTCGTCATCGGCGGCGCCATGGGCGGGGCGGTAGGCAAGGTTTTCCACAACCTGATGCCCACCGTCATCAGCGAGCCGGGGGCCTTCGTGGTGGTGGGTATGGCCGGCTTCTTCACCGCGGTTTCCAACACCCCCATCTCCACCATTATCTTTGTAAGCGAAATGACCAATTCCTACCACCTGCTGCTGCCCAGCCTGCTGGTGTGCTCTATCACCTACATGGCCTCTAAGCGCTGGACCATTTACGAGAAGCAGGTCAAGAACAAGGTGGCTTCGGCCGCCCATGCCGGCGAGTTCTTCGTCGACATCCTGCAGGCCATTCACGTCAAGGACTTGATGCCTTACGTGCACAAGGTCCAGCTGATCCCCGAGGACATGCCCTTCCAGGAGTTCAAAAAATTTTTTTCCGAGACCAAGCAGCACTACTTTCCGGTGGTGGACCGCGAGGGGCGCCTGACCGGCATCTTCTCCAGCACGGACATTCGCAGCGTGCTCTTCAACCGGGAGATCGAGCCGTTGGTGGTGATGAAGGATATCGCGGTCACCGACATCATCGTCACCACGCCGTCGGACGACCTCAACACGGTCATGCAGAAGTTCACGCAGAAGAACATCGATTCGCTGCCGGTGGTCAAGGATGACGATTACGGGGAGCTGCTGGGAATGCTCAACCGGCGGGAAGTCATCGCCTATTACAACCGGCGCCTGGAGGAGATCAAGAAGGGCGCCGCCGAAGCCGCGGCGCGCTGAAACTCAGACGGCGGCCCGCTTCTCCCGGAAGACCCATTTCTCCAGAAGATTCAGCACCGTTTCGCGTTTGATGGGCTTGGTGGTGTAGTCGTCCATGCCCGCCTCGATGCAGCGTTCGCGGTCGCCTTTCATGGCGTGGGCCGTCATGGCCACGATGGGCACGTGCCGTTGGGCGCCGTTGACTACCGTGCGCTGGAACTCGCGGATGGCGCTGGTGGCTTCGATGCCATCCATGTCCGGCATCTGGATGTCCATGAAAATGAGATCGTAGTCATCCGGCGCGGCCGTGTATTTCTCCACCGCTTCGCGGCCGGTGCCGGCCACGTCCACGTGGTAGCCCGCCTTGGAGAGCATCAGCTTGGCAAGCTTCTGGTTGACGGGATTGTCCTCGGCCAGCAGGATGCGTACGGACCGCTTCATGTCTTCGCGCGCACTGTAGTGCGTGATGATCTCACGCTCCCGTTGCGGCGCGCCTTCGTCCGGTCGTGGGGAGAGGGTGCGTTCCAGCAGGCTGCAGAGCTTTTCGCGCCGCACCGGCTTGGTCAGAAAGGCGTCGAAGCCGGCCTGGCGGCACTTGCTGGCGTCGTCCTCCATCATGGAGGACAGGGCGATGAGGGGCATTGCGGCAAAGGCGCTCCCGGCCGCGCGCACCTGCCGGGCCACCATGTAGCCGTCGGTGCCGGGCATCTGGATGTCAGATATCAGGCAATCGAAAGGTTTGCCGTCTGCTTCGGCCGCCTCCAGGGCCCCCAGCACCTGGTCACCGGCCGAGAGACTGACGACCCGCATTTTCATGGCGTCCAGGATGCGCGCCAGGATCTTGCGGTTGGCCCGGTTGTCGTCGACGATAAGCACCCGGCGTCCCGCCAGCGGTGCGGGCGGCACGCACGTCCGGCGCCGGGTTTGCGCTTTTTTGACCCATGCCGTGAAGTGAAAAACGCTGCCCGGACCGCCGGCGGCCGACCGGTTTCCCGCCGGGCTCTCTACCCACACCTCCCCGTCCATCAGGTTGGCGATCTGTCGGCAGATGGAAAGCCCCAGCCCGGTGCCGCCGTATTTGCGGGTGGTGGAGCCGTCTACCTGCTGGAAAGGCGAGAAGATGTGCTCGAGCTTTTCCTCGGGGATGCCGATGCCCGTGTCGCGGATGGCCACGTGGATTTTCAGTCCGTCGGAGTCCTCATCGGCCACATCCAGGGACAGTTCGATCTCGCCGGCATCGGTGAACTTGGAGGCGTTGCCCATCAGGTTGGTCAATACCTGGCGGAAGCGCAGCGGGTCACTGATTACCCGCGAGGGCACATCGTTGGCGATGCGGCACAGAATCTCCACGGGCAGGTTGTCGACCTTGGGACGGATCAGTTCACACACGTCGTAGGCCAGCAGTTCCAGGTCGAATTCGATTTCCTCGAACTCCAGCTCGCCGGCCTCGATCTTGGAAAAATCCAGGATGTCGTTGATCAAAGACAGCAGCGCCTCGCCGCTGCGCCTGATGGTCATGGTGTAGTCGCGCTGGGTTTCGTCCAGGTCGGTATCCATCAGCATGTCGGTAAACCCGATGACGCCGTTTAGCGGTGTGCGGATCTCGTGGCTCATGTTGGCCAGGAACTGACTTTTGGCCATGCTGCCCAGTTCGGCTTCCTGGGCCATCTCGTTGGCCCGCGCAATGGCCTCCTCCAACTGCTGGTTGACCTCCATCAGTTCCTGGTTGGCGGCCTCGGTTTCGGCCTTGGCGGCCTGCAGTTCCTCGCGGGCACGGATGCGGTCGGTGATGTCGTCCATGACGGACACCAGGCCGATGATTTCCCCGGCGGCGTTTCGCAGCGGCGCTCCGGCAGCGTTGACCGTGATCTCGGAGCCGTCCCTGCGCCGGCGCACCAGTTGCAGACCTTTGAGTGTTTCACCGTTCATGATGCTGTCGAACACTTTTCGGTGACGGACCAGGTCCTTTTCGGGGACGGCCGGGAAGGTGCGGCCGATGACCTCTTCCTGCTTCCAGCCGAAGATGCGTTCGGCCGCCGGGTTCCAGCTGGTGATCCGGCGGTCGCAGTCTAAGCTGACGACGGCCGCGGGCGAACACTCGAAAAGGGCCTGCAATACCTCGTTGGTCTTGCGCAACGCCTCCTCGGAGGCCACCATCTCACTGATGTCCTCCATGACAGACACCAGACCGATGATTTTCCCGGCAGCGTTTCGCAGCGGCGCTCCGGCGGCCTTGACGGTGATCTTGACACCGTCCTTGCGCCGGCGCACCAGCCGCAGGCCTTTGAGTGTTTCACCGTTCATGATGCTGTCGAACACTTTTCGGTGACGGACCAGGTCCTTTTCGGGGACGGCCGGGAAGGTGCGGCCGATGACCTCTTCCTGCTTCCAGCCGAAGATGCGTTCGGCCGCCGGGTTCCAGCTGGTGATCCGGCGGTCGCAGTCTAAGCTGACGACGGCCGCGGGCGAACACTCGAAAAGGGCCTGCAGTACCTCGTTGGTCTTGCACAGCGCCTCCTCGGAGGCCACGATTTCGCTGATGTCCTCCATGATGCCGTCGATCCACAGCAAATTTCCCTGCGCATCCCGCTTGACCGCTGCCGTGCAGGAGACCCACAGGGAGCTGCCATCTTTGCGCCGCAGCCGAAGGCGCTGATTGCGCAGCAGTCCGTCGCGCTCGAGCTGTTCGATGAAAGCCTGCCGCTGCTCGGGATGACAGTACATCTGCGCCACTGGTGTGCGCATGAACTCTTCGGGCGTATCGAAACCGAAAATTTCCAGCATGGCGCGGTTGACCTTCAGAAAACGTCCCTCGGGACCGCCCGTGTTGCGGTAGACCCCCACGCTGAGATTTTCCACCAGCGTGCGGTACTCCTCCTCGCTGCGGCGCAGGGAATCCTGGATGCGCTTGCGTTCGGTGATGTCCTTGATGAGGGCCAGCAGTACCGGCTTGCCGAAAAGTTCGATGCGCGTCAGGGAGACTTCGGTGTCGAAAGCGGTGCCGTCCAGGCGGGTGTGGCGCCACTCAAAGAACTGGGGTTCGCCGGTGGCCAGGGCCTGGGACATTTTCTGCCTGGCACGGGCCAGGGATTCCACGCCGTCGCACTGGCAGGGAGGTGAAAAGCGGTCCGGGCGGCTGCCGATGATGTCTTCGCGACGGCAACCGAACAGCTCCTGGGCCTTGGGGTTGCAGTCCACATAGCGGTCATTTTCCAGCAGAAAAATGGCCTCGCCGGCATTTTCGAAGATGCGGCGGTACTTCTGTTCGCGTTGCCGCAGGATTTCGCATTCGTGCTGGCGCCGCTCCAGTTCCTTTTCGAGAAACTCGATGCGCCGTTCCAGTTCACTGTACGTGGGCGTGCTTGCCATGGTCTCTGTTCCGTTTCTGTTTTGTTGCCTGCGCCGCTCAGCAGGGGCTTGTCGTCCCCGAAGAGAGCATCTCGCCCACCGCCTGCCAGACCTCCTCGACACCGATCAGGTCTATGCAGGTCCCGTCGGGGCGCACGCAGCGCTCCTGGCGGCAGGCGCGGCAGGGGACTTCCTTGAAGATTACCCGCCCTTGGGGACTCAACGGCCGCCACATGTGGGGCCAGGTGGGCCCGAAAAGGGTCAGGCTGGCCGTACCCACGGCCGCAGCCATGTGCGCCGGCGCCGAGTCGTTTCCGATGAACAGGTCGCAGCGGCGAATGAGCGCCGCGGTCTCCAGCAGGCCCAGCGATGTGGACCGGAACGCCGCCGGGACCCGCATGTGAGCGGCCACCCGGTCCACAAGCGCAACGTCGCCGGGTCCGCCGATGAGCAGCACCGCCGTGTCCGGCCGCTGGCCCAGGCGCGTGGCAATGCATCCGAAACGATCCGGGCGCCACTGCCGCAGGGGGCCGCCGGCGCCCGGGTGGATGACCACGCGGGTCCGGTTTCCGGCAACCCCGGTTTCGCGCAGCAGTCGGTCCACCCGCTGCTGCACCTCCGTCGGCACCGTCATCTTCAGGGTGCGGTCGAACTGCGTTACGCCCAGCAGCTTGAGTGCCTCCAGCTGGTAGTCCACGATATGGAAATCGATGGGCTCGGCGTCCACAACGCGGTTCATCAGCAGGCGCGACAGCCGGCTGGCATCCCGGTAGGTGACCCGCAGGGGTGCGCCGATGAGAAAGCACAGAAAGGCCGCCCGGTCCCCGTGGGTGTAGTCCAGTATGACGTCGTAGCGCCGGGGCCGCAGCCTGCGGAAAAACGCGAGGTGGTAGTCGACGGACGACCGCAGACTCCCCTTTGCCCGGCGGCGGTCATAGGTCCACAGCCGGTGGATGTGGGGGTCGTGCGCCAGAACCTCCTCGGTGCCGCGGTTGACCAGTACCTCGATGCGCACCCCGGGCGCCGCGCGGGCCAGGCTGGCCGCCACCGGGGCGATGCTCAGCGTGTCACCGATGTAGCGCAGCTTGACGATCAGCACCCGTTTGCTGCTCAGATTGTTCATCGGCAAACTCTCGTCAATACTTTACCCGCAGCAGGAAGAGGCCCTGGGGCGGGGCGGTGATGCCGGCCAGGCTGCGGTCCCGGGCATTGAGGATGGCTTCAAAGTCGTCAGGGGTTTTCTTGCCCTGTCCGACGTCCACCAGGCTGCCCACGATATTGCGCACCATGAAGCGCAGGAAGCCGTCGGCTTCGATCTCGAACACCAGCAGTCCCGAGGCGGCCTTGCGCCATTTGGCTTCCACCACCGTGCGGATGGTGTGTGAACGCGGGCTGCCGGTGCCTTCGAAGGCCTTGAAGTCGTGCTTGCCCAGGATGCGGCTGCCGGCGGACTCCATGGCCGCCACGTCCAGGGGCTTTTTCAGGTACCAGGCGTACTGCCGGCCCACGGCGGCCGGCGTGGGCCGGTTGAGGATGCAGTAGCGGTAGCGCTTGCCCACGGCGTCGTAGCGCGCGTGGAAACTCTCGTCCACCTCGCGGCAGCCGCGGATGACGATGTCTTCGGGCAGCAGGCTGTTGAGCCCTTTCTCAAAAGCCTGGGCCGACATGCGCGTCCGGCAGCGGTAGTTGGCGATCTGGCCCAGAGCGTGCACCCCGGCGTCGGTGCGGCCGGAGCCGATCAGTGTCACCTTCTGCGAGGTCAGTTTCTCCAGGGCCTTTTCGATTTCACCCTGGATGGAGCGGCGGTCCTTCTGCCGCTGCCAGCCGTGGTAGCCGGTCCCGTCGTACTCGATGGTGATGCGGAAATTGCGTTCGTTCGTCTCCATGTTTGCGTCCATAGGCGTCAGACTCCTAGATCAGCAGGGCAATCGATAAAGAGGCAAAGGAAACCAGGGTAGACAGCATGATGGCCGCCGATGCCAGATCGGTATCACTGTGAAGCTGCGACGACAAGACATATATGGCCGTGGCCGCGGGCAGCGTGAGAAAAATCATGACGGTCCTGAAAGGCAGGCCGCCGATGTGCAGCAGGCGCAGGAAGAAGTAGCCGTTGGCGGGCAGTACCAGCAGTTTGAAGAACGCACCGGTGGCCGCCAGGGAGAGGTTTTCCCGCAGTCCGGCCAGGGTCAGCGATCCGCCCACCGAAAGCAGTGCCAGGGGCAGGGTAACGTAGGTCATCAGCCGGAAGGTGTTGTCCAGAAAGATCGGAAAACGACCGGCAACGCGGGCGTAGAGCATGCCGGCCAGGCAGGCGATGATCAGCGGGTTGGTGCCCAGGGCGCGCAGGGTGACGGCCAGGCGCCGCCGGCCGTCGGCGGGCTGCCCGGAGTACCAGATCAGCACGCTGACGGCCATGACGTTGATCAGCGGGATCAGCAGGCCGATGAGGATGCTGAAGTAGAGCAGTCCCTCTTCGCCCAGGGCGTTCATGACCACAGCCATGCCGATGTAGGTGTTGAAGCGGTAGCAGCTCTGGGAGAAGGCGCCCGCCGCGAAGTCCCGCACCGGGCGCAGGCGGATGTAGACACTGCTCAGCACGAAGGTGGTCAGCAGGGCGAGCAGGGCCGCCTGGATGTACCCGAAGTCGACGTTGGCGGCCGCCGGGGCGCTGCCGATCTTCCAGAAGAGCATGGCCGGGAAGAAGATGAAGTAGACCAGGCGGTCGGCGGTCTTGAGAAAGACCGTGTTGGTCAGTTCGAAACGCTTGAGCACCGCCCCCAGCAGGAGCATGAAAAAAACCGGAAAGAGACTCTGCAGCACGATCACAGCGGGCCCCCGGTCGCGTACGCTTCCGCCGATCCCAGCGCCCGTGGGACTGTGCGTTGCGGGCAGTGGCGGGGAATGTCGTCGACGGCGCTGGCCATGGGCAATACGGGCTTTATTTTTAACCGCTGTTGGGGTAGTGATATGGTGTTTACAGGCGGTCGCA
>Ga0256835_1001593_pt1 | contig 13454 bp, 15 predicted proteins | sample PIR30metaG_FD_185972 | JGI IMG/M metagenome (GOLD analysis project Ga0256835, IMG submission 185972) | Hydrothermal vent microbial communities from East Pacific Rise, Pacific Ocean - PIR-30 | ecosystem: Environmental > Aquatic > Marine > Hydrothermal vents | place: Pacific Ocean: East Pacific...
ACGGGCTTTTACCTTGACGGAGCTGATCTTTGTGCTGGTTATCGTGTCAGTCCTGTCCGTAGCCGCCTTCAAAGCCCTCTCTTTGCTGGGGGTTAGAAGCTTCAAAGCCAAAGAGCTGACCCGGCTTACTTTGCAAAGCCAGGTGGCGATAGATCAGATCTCTTTGCTTCTGTCACAGCGTATCCCGGCATCTGCAATAGGTTACGATATGAAAAGCGGGGATTTCGACTATATAGGATATATAGCCAATTTTGACAAATATAAAATTTTTGAGTGGCTAAACAGGCCCAAAGAGGAGTTTGACAAAGGAAAATACAGCTCCTTTGCGGATATGGTTCCATCCATAAACGATACCGGATACAGGCTTAAGACCCCTATGTTGGATATGAGCGGTGATGGGTATAATCTCATCTTCGCAGGCAGTTTCGATATAGCCTACTCAGACACTGGGGATATAAAAGATGCCTTTGGGTGGCACTCCCACCAAAGCCGAAACAGCTTCGACATCTCATTTGACAGTGCGAACGACATCATAAAGATAACCGATCCTGTCAAGCCAAAAAGGATATATGAAAAATACTTTTTAACCAACGGCGCCTTCGCCATAGCCAGGGGGGTGGATATCGAGAAAAACGCCGAGTGCATCAAGGATTTGGAGCTAAAAGATATTGACAACACGCTTTTTCTTTTTTATGGTTACAGGCCCTGGAAGGGCGAGAGTTTCTGCGCCGACGCCAAATCGCAGAAAAAAAGCGGCAAAGCCACGGTTTTGATGGAGTATGTATCCGGATTTGCCATAAGGGAGCAGGATCATACGATAAGGGTTATAATGGATATAAACAGGAGCGTTAAAGGCTCCTCGCCCATACACTTTTCCAAGATGAAGGTTGTGTTTTGAAAAGAGCGTTTAACCTGATAACGGCTGTTTTTATGATTTTGCTGGTAAGCGGACTTGGTATTTTGACAGTAAAATATGTAAAAATCTCCGCCAGACATTTTGCCGATAGCTATGTAAGGGAGCAGGCGGAGCTCTTTTTGGACAGCGTCATAGAGAGCACCCTGCTAAAGATTGAGGGGATTCGCAGGCAGCCGGGCCGCTGCCCCGAAAAGTTCACCTTTATAAGCCCAAAAGGACGGTTCGAGGCAAATGTGACTATCGTGAAGTATTTTATGTATCAGGGCCTTGACAATGAGGGCAAACCCACATGCGACAACGTGGAGGCCATCTATACCCCTGAGAGCCATGGATATCTGCTTTTGGATATAAATCTTAGCACCATATCCGGATCACAGGTTGTAAACCCGCTTTTTATACATAAAAGGACACTGCAAAGACCATGAAAAGAGCATTTACAATAACGGAGATCATTTTTGTTCTTGTGATTACGGCCATTATAGCGGCTACCGCCTTTTACGGCTACAAAACCGACAGGCTAAGAAGAGACGCCGATTTTGTATTTATGCAGCTGCAGCAGGCCAGATACCAGGGGCTAAACGGCCTTGGCATAGGGGGACTTGGTGATAAAAACAGAAGCTGCGTCGATCCGGACAGGATCAAAGAGATTGCCAAAAAAGAGGGATATGATTTTAGAAGCGAGGTTTTGGGTAAAGAGATCTGTTTTGACAACTACGCCAGGCCCTATGCGGATATGGTGGAGTTACAAACCCCCCAAAATCTCAGGATAAGTTATAAATCCCGTGAAAAGGTTATAAAAATATTGCCAAAAAGCGGTTATGTTATAATTTCACAATAAAAAAACGAGGGTTTTATGGGAAAAATCGTTCTTATATATAAAAACAAACTTTTTTCTTACGACGGGAATAAACTTGACTCCATAACCGTCAAAGAGGCGAAAAAATACCGTGTTGGCGCCTCTTTTAACAGCAAAAAGCTGATAACCCTCTCCTTTAAACTCCCCAAGAACCTCTCCAAAGAGCAGCTCTCACTCCAGGTTGAGCTGAAGCTTTACAAAGATGGTGGCCTAAACCCCAACGAAAACTACAAAATCGACTTTGTAACATACGATCTTGAGAGCGAGCGAGAACTTATCGTAGAGGCCTTTGCCGTAGCTTATGAGGATTTGAGCGAGTTTGAGGAGTATGCGAAAAAGATCGGATACATAGATATACTTTTTCCAAGATTCATAGCCTATGCGGCGATCTATGAGAATATAAGCCACACCAACGACCTGATCGTTTATCTGGGCGAGGATGAGGCTTTTGGCGCTATTTACAAAGAGGGCAAATATATAGGATACAGAATCATAGACGATCTTGCCACGATCTCAAAAAAGTGCGGGCTTGAGCTGGCAAAGCTAAAATCCGTTCTAAAGGAGCGTGGGCTTGTCAAGGAGAACTACCCTCTGGAGGAGATGCATCTTTACGACGCTTTGGTGGAGGTATTTTCCAAAAATATCGAAAAACTTATCTATGCGGTGAATTTCAAGCGCACATATTTTGGTTTTGACAGGATCGACAGGGTTTTGATCGATTTTGAAGGCTCAAATATTAAAGGCATAGAGCGCATCTTTTACAATCTGGGCTTTTATGAGGATGCGGTGTTTAAGCTTTTTGAGTGTTGTGGAAAGAAGGAGCACAGCTCACTCTATGTTCTGGCACACTATATATACCTTTACGACAATCTGCCATACAGGCTCAATTTCTCCATTTTCAACAGAAAAAAACCCTTTTACAAATATGAGTCCTTTAAGATCCTGGCCGCCTTCGCAACCATTTTGGCCCTGTTGGGAGGGACATATATATATCTGGACCAGAAAGTTAAGAGGCTGGATGGGATGATAGAGGGCAAAAAGAGGGAGCTAAAAGAGCTTGAGAGGAAAGAGAAAAAGTTCGTGGAGCAGATAAAAGGGCTTAAAAAAGAGAAAAAAGAGCTGCAAACTACCGCCTCTAAACTTCGTGAAAGCGTTGATACGCTGGAAAACACGCTAAGTTTCATACCTTTTATACAGCAAAATAGGCTGGAGAGGGAGAAATTTATCAACGATATAGTCGAAGGGCTTTACAGATATGGCCTAAAAGCCGATAAAATAGAACAAAACGGCACGAAGGCGGTTTTGGTGGATATAATATCTGGTTCAAACCAGCGTGAAAACATCGCCTCATTTATGAAATTTTTATACTCAAAAGGATACAAAAGGGTGGATACGAAAGAGATTGTAGGGCAAGAGGGCCTGTATAAAAGCGTTGTGAGAGTTCAAAAATGAGCCTGGATTTTTTTGAGGAGTATCTGCAAGGTATAGACAGGGGCAGAAAAATACTCTATCTGTCGGTTATCGTTATATTTACGGTTCTGTTCTTCTACTTTTTTTTGATCGAGCCAAAGATCGAGGAGCTAAAAAGCAGAGAGCTTAGTTATGAATCCCTTTCCAAAAAGGTGGTTGAAAAATCCCCCAAAACCCATATTTCCACCATAAAAAGCCTAAAAACCCAGATTGCATCGCTTAAAAATATGATAGACAAGTTAAGCGCTCGGGAACTGACATTGAAAACCCGTCTTCAAGAGCTAAATTCCGTATTGATGAGTGAGAAAAACTTTCCCCAGATTCTTGAGAAGATGCTCCAGCTCTCATCGGACCACTCCATAGCCCTAAATCAGATAGAGATAGAGGAGCGGGAGAAAAAGTATTACGAGAAGATAAAAGTAAAAAAGCGGGTAAAGGTAAAAGGCAGCGGCAGGTTTTTAAATATCGTGAAATTCGTCAGAGGGATAGAGGATAGTCCCGTTCTTATGAAAGTGGATCGGTATATCGTCGAGACAAACGGCACCCGTCCCAGTTTCGAGCTGGTTGTAGATTATTTTGGAGTATGATATGAGGATTGGCCTTTTTTTACTTTTTACTGTTCCGATTTTTGCCGGGGTTTTGGAGCTTGGCGTTAAATACGACCCCTTTGAAAGACCAAAGGGGCTTAAAAGCCCGGCTTTTTCTTCAGGCATCCGGACAGAGGAGCCCGTTTTGGATCTGGTGGCCGTTTTTAACGATAAAGCAAATATAAATGGAAGATTTTATAAAATAGGTGATTACATATCCGGATATAAAATCGTAGCCATTAAAAGAAAGTATGTGATTTTAAAAAAGGGCTCAAAGAGCATAATTTTGCCAATAGTTAAAAAAAGGGTTTTAGCATGGGAAACACGATAAAGAAGTTTTTGATATTTTATCTATTTTTAATGACGCTTTTTGGGGCGGAGTGTGACAACAGGCTGTTTAACCTTACCGCATACAGCGAATCGGGAAACGCTATCCGGATAAAAGATGTGTTGATGGATCTATCCAACAGCTGCGACATCACCGTGGTTTTTAAAGACAGAGAGGCCAAAAAAAATATATACAGGCCACTGGACTTTGTTAATATAAAAAACTATACCCTAAACGAGCTTTTGGATTTTTTGCTGGGCGAGAGCAACCTTTTTTACGACTATGACTCAAAGAGGCGGCTGCTTAAGATCTCCTATTTCAGGACAAAAAACTATATCATCGACTACATAAACCTCACATCGATGATAAGCGAGAGTAAAAAGTCGATCACCCTGGGAGCCCAGGGCAGCGAAAACGAGAACTCCTACTCAAACTCCGAGGAAGAGGGGAGCAACGGGCAATCTGTGGACTACACCACGATCATCTCAAAAAGCGAATTTACCTTTTGGAAGAACCTGCAAAGACATCTAAACGCGATGATGCAAGAAGAGGGTGAAAAGGGGCACAGCGTCTATATCAACAAAGATGCCTCGCTCATAACCGTCACAGGCAATAAGCGGCAGCTAAACAGAGTGGAAAGATTTTTAAACAGGCTTATGGGAAGGATGCATAAACAGGTGCTTATAGAGGCCAAGCTTATAGAGGTTGTATACAACGATTCCCAGACTACCGGTATCGACTGGAGCAAGTTCAGCCTCTCCATCAGTGGCAGCAGGGATGCGGCCACCATGAGGCAAAACGGCGTCAGTATAAACAATTTCTCCACCCCCAACTACTTTTTGGGATACAACTTCAGCGTAGAGGGGCTTTTTGACTTTTTGAAAAAATATGGCGATATAAAAGTGCTTTCAAACCCCAAGATTTTGACGCTCAACAACCAGCCAGCCATCATCAACGTAGGAGATCAGATATCATACAGATACCCCACCGGCGAGGTGGTTTACTCCACATCCGGACAGCCCTATACCAGCTCCACATACAACATCGGATCCTCTTTTGTAGGGATCACTCTTTATGTGATACCGGAGATCACCGAAGACAACCAGATCATTATGAAGATAAACCCCGTTACCAGCGAGCTTTTAAAAGACAGCAACCAGAGCCTTCAAAGTATCGACCGCTCCTTGCCTCCGGATATCAAGATAAAGCAGCTCACATCCATCGTGAAGGTAAAAGACGGCCAGAAGGTTCTAATAGGCGGGCTTATTAGCAAAGACTACTCCACACAGCATAACAAAGTCCCGCTTTTAGGGGATATGCCCGTGGTTGGCAAACTCTTTCACAGCACGCAAAAAAGAAAAAAGAGAAGCGAACTTTTCATACTTATAGCGCCAAAAATCGTCAAAGAGAACAGTATGCCAACCATCGACGAACTTAAGATATTTAAGGAATAGGCTTGGCTGATTATAAAAAACTGGCCTCGGTTTTTGAGGAGAGGGCGGATATCTCCCGCTGTTATGAGACCAGAAGTTTTATGAAATTAAACAACGAGCTACACTTCATACTTCAAAACGAAACCAAACAGATAATCTTTTTGATAGGCGAACCCGGATGCGGCAAGAGCGTCTTTTTAAACAACCTTAAAAACCACACCCCCCAGGGAGCGGAGGTGATAAAATTCGACACCCCCTTTTTTGAGCCGGTGGATTTTATAAAGACGCTCATTACCAAAAAGGGCGAGGATATAGATAACTACTCATTGGAAGAACTTATAAAGCAGGCGGTTAGGTTATATGGCGACGGCAACACCGTTATAGCGATCGACGAGGCCCAGCTTTTGTCAAAAGAGCTGATAGAGCTTATAAGGATACTTTCTGACAGCAAGGCTTTCTGGTTTTTGCTGGCGATGCACAGGCATGAATCCAAAGAGATTTTGAACGAGCCGCAATTTAGCTCCAGGCCCCACAGGATTTTACAGTTTGATCCGCTTAGCTTCGAGGAGGTTAGGGAGTATCTTTCAAAAGAGCTTATAAACAGCGGCGAGTATATGGTAGATGAGAGATTTAAAAGAGGGCTTTTGAAACTGATATTCAAGCTTAGCCGTGGAAACTTCAGAGATCTTAAAAAGATTTTAAACAGGCTCTTTTTGATAATGGATCAAGGCAGGAGAGTGGGTAAAAAGGGGTATGAAAAACCGAACCGCTGTTTGGTGACTATGGCGGCGATAGATGGAGATCTAATTGATATATAATCTGGAAGAACTTGAAAAAAAGTGTAAAAAATATCGCCGTAAAAAGCTTATGAAGGCTTTTTTGGTTTTAGGCCTGTTTGTGGCTGGGGCGTTTTATCTTTATAACTCTTTTAAACCCTCAGCCACGCCCCAGCTCCAGCAGCGGGCAGATATGGTTAAAAAGAGCGTAAAAAGGCCTCCTGTGGAAGAGGAAGCCTCTTTAAAAAAAGTGAATGAAAAAAAAGAGAACAAGGTAAAGCCCGTTAAGAAAAGCGGGGGCTGTTTTGCGGTGCAGGTGCTTTACAGCTATGACAAATATCTTGGCAGAGCCCAGGAAGAGCAAAAAAGATTAAATCAAGAGGGGCTTGATTGTTATATAAAAAGAAGCGAAACCCAAAAGGACAGGATCTACCTAAGATGTAACGCCGCGTATACGAAAGCGGCCCTAAATCCCTTTTTGGATTATTTGAAAAAGGGCGGCATAGGCGACTTCTTTATCGTAAACGAGGATTGCGTCTATGCAAAAAAGGGCTACCGCCTGCCGGCTTTGGCGAAAGCGAAGCCCGTAAAGCAGGAGCCTAAAAGCAGTAAAAAGGATGTGAAGGTTGTAAATGTGCTATCATCTAAAAAGGCTGGAGTGGAAAAACTTCTGCAAGTTTACAAACGACGGCCAAATTACGATATAGCGTTAAAAATAGCAAAAGAGTTTTATGAGAAAAAAGATTATCAAAAGGCGCTGGAATGGGCCAAAAGGGCCAATCGGCTAAACCGGCAAAAAGAGGGGGCCTGGCTTCTATACGCCAACTCTTTGGAGGCCCTTGGAAAGAGGGATAAGGCGGTGGAGCTGTTGAGGCTATTTTTGAATTTTCAAAATTCCAAAGAGGCTCAAAAACTTTTGACGAAGTGGAGTAGGAACTAAAATGATAAAACAGAAAATCAAACTTGGAAACCTTATCGTAAACCAGGGGCTAATAACCAAAGAGCAGCTTGATAACGCCCTAAACCTGCAAAAAGAGCAAAACTACACAAAAAAGCTGGGACAGATACTTATCGACGAGGGTTTCATTACCCAAAAAGAGCTGCTTCAGGTTCTCTCAAGCCAGCTTGGGTATGAGTTTGTTGATCTTTATGGAGAGAAGATAAATTTCGAAAAACTTGCCAAATATCCTCTACAGGTTCTTAAAAACGCCAAAGCGATACCTTTTAAAGAGGATGAGGATTTTATCTATGTTGCCACATCCGATCCTTTGAATTACGAGGCGCTTGAGATTTTGGAAAGAACCCTTGGAATGAAGCCTCTAAAAATCTATCTTGCTTTGGAAGAGGATATCGAGGCCATCTTTCACAGGCTCTCGATCCTCGAAGATACCAAAACCATTATAGAAGAGGTGAAAAAGGAGCTTGGAAACGAGGAGGTTATAACCCACTCCGAAAAGAGCGCAATTTTAAGACTTATTCATCTTATCATCAAAGACTCTATCTTAAGAAGGGCAAGCGACATACACTTTGAGCCGGATGAGAAAAAGGCGGTGGTAAGAGCCCGGATAGACGGCGTGTTGCACGAGACTTTCGTATTTGACAAAGATATTTACAACGCTATCAATACCCGGATAAAGCTTATGGGAAATATCGATATAAGCGAAAAAAGAAAGCCTCAGGACGGCAGGTTCAGCCTTGAGGTGGAGGATAAGCTCTATGATTTCAGGCTCTCTACCTCCCCTACCATTTTTGGAGAATCTATCGTTATGAGGGTTCTTGACAGGGAGAAGGTGCTGCTTAGGCTCGAGGAGCTTGGATTTGAGGATGAGAACTTAAAGGAGTTTAACAACCTTATCCATTCCCCCTATGGGATCGTGCTGATAACCGGGCCTACGGGCAGCGGTAAAACCACCACGCTATATGCGGCTTTAAATGAGATAAAGAGTATTCATAACAAGGTTATGACGATAGAGGATCCCGTGGAATACAGGTTGCCGCTGGTGCAGCAGGTGCAGGTAAACGAAAAGGCGGGACTGAACTTCGCCGTGGCGATAAAGTCCTTTTTAAGACAGGATCCAGACATTATGCTTGTTGGAGAGATCAGGGACAAGGAGACTCTTGACGCCGCGGCCCAGGCCTCTTTGACCGGGCATCTGGTCTTTTCCACCCTGCATACCAACGACGCTCCAGGAGCCATATCAAGGCTGGTCCAGATGGGCCTAAAACCCTATATAGTCGCCGACGCTTTGATAGGAATAGTAGCCCAAAGGCTCGTTAGAAAGATCTGTCCTTACTGTAAAAAAGAGCATAAGCCGCCAACGGCTTTACTAAAAAGAGTGGAAAAATACCTGCCAAAGGAGTTTAAGTTTTTTAAAGGGGAAGGGTGCAGCAAGTGTGATTTTACAGGCTATTTTGGCAGGACGATGATATCCGAGATTTTGGTTTTGGATGAGGAGCTTTCAAAACTGGTATCCGCCGGTGCGAACAAATTCGAGATAAACGAATATGCCCAAAAGAGCAAAAATTTCAAGCCGATGATCCTTGATGGAATAAAAAAGGCTCTTAATGGCGTAACGACACTTGAAGAGATCTTGAGAGTCACCAAGGAAAAATAGGTGAAGTTTTTTAAAATTGTCTACAAAAGAGGAGATAGAAGAGGCTCTTTGGTATTGGAGGCAAAAAACCGGATAGAGGCCATAGAGGAGTTTTTGAAAAAAGAGATCGGAGTTTTAATCCATATACGGGAGATAAGCGAGCCTTTAAGCGTAAAAATCAAAAGGTTGGCCGAAAAAATTACCAACCCAATCAGAAACAAGCAGGTTGATATGGAGAGGCTTATAGCTATTTTAGAGCAGCTCTCTGTGATGCTTGATGCGGGCCTGCCTCTCAATTTTGCCCTGAGCGAGGTTGTCAAAAACGAAAAAGATCCGATGCTAAAAGCGATCTTTGAAAATATTTTATCTGATATTGAGAGCGGAAAGAGTCTTTACGAGGCGGTGAGGCGGTATAAAAAACAGCTTGGAACCATAACCGTATCTATGATAAGGCTTGGAGAGGAGACGGGGCAGCTGGCCGAGGAGCTGGGGCACTTGGCAAATGTGTTGCAGGAGATTCTGGATAACAGAAGAAAGTTCAAAAAGGCCACAAGGTATCCCATCTTTTTGATTGTGGCAATGGTTGTAGCCTTTGTCGTGGTTATAGTGCTTGTGATTCCCCAGTTTGAATCCTTTTTCAAAGAGTCCAACCTTGAGCTTCCGCTGCCTACCAAATTCCTGCTTTGGGTGGAACATGCAGCGATAGAGTATGGGCCTTTTATTTTGATAGGAAGTTTTATCGTTATGGTTATAATCTCCTATCTTTATATGAAAAACGAGAGAGTCAGGATCTTTTTGGATAAGATGATGTTAAAGATATATATCCTTGGGCAGGCTACATATTACGCTATGATAAGCAGGTTCTTTTATATTTTCAAAGTTTTGCATGATGCGGGAATTCCTATGATAGAGGCTATAAATATCGCCCTGGAGATCGTCGACAACAGCTATCTTAGAAAAAAGCTTAAAAGGATAGTGGTTGCGATCTCGGAGGGGAAATCTCTGTATCAGGGGTTTGAGGAGACGGGACTTTTTGAAAATATGATAGTCCAGATGATACGAAGCGGCGAGATCGGCGGAGGCCTTTCGAGGATGCTTGAGAAAGCCAATAAAATATACAAAGACAGATTCGACTATATAGTTTCCAACATCGCCACGCTGATAGAGCCCGTTTTGATAGCTGCGATAGCGGGATTTGTGCTTACACTCGCACTTGGGATCTTTCTGCCTATGTGGAATATAGTTGAAGTTACGGGGTAAAAGATGGATTTTGATATAGAGAGCGGAAGTATAATCATAGCTATAATCAGTATGATTATTTTGGGTTTTGGTTTTTGGATAATCAGTAAGATAAGCGAGCTTTAGCCCCTGCTGCAGTTCTCATCGAGGCTGAATGTCCCTACCATAGGATCGTATATCCAGCAGTCGTTGCTGTCCGGCTTTCCTTCGTTCTCATTGACGCCGCTATGTTTGTTGGAAGCGGGACCCCGGTAGATAAATTTGCCGTTTTTTTCCTCACAGCTCCATCTGGCATCTATGGTTGATGAGTTTTTCAAAATCCAGTTAAAAGCGGGATCGCAGTCGCCAAGTTGATTTGGATATCCTTTGTCGTTTATATCATCTTTCCCTTTTGAATTGCCCCATGTAAAATTCCCTTCGTTTACCACCCATTCGCTGTGAACGTCTTCTATGGCACTTTGTATGGTGGAGGCCGTTGCAAGTTCGGCGGATACTTTGGAGTTTTTGGTAAGACCTCTGAATTTTGGCATCGCCACCATGGCAAGAATGCCTATGATGACGAGCACTATGATAATCTCGATAAGAGTGAAGGATCTCTTATTCATCAAAATGTAAATTTAAATATGTGGTATTTTTATCTCCATCAAAAATTAAACCTAGCTTTTTATTAAGAACTTTTTGGAAATGTTCTTTATTTTTACCACTTATATAAGTATAGATTCTTACATTTCCTGCATTGGTACCAGTTTTATAATATGTAAATTGCATATATTTTGAAGGTTCTGCATAGTAGTAGATGTTAGTTTCACTAGTTTTTCTCCATCCTCTACCTGTATCAGAATTATAATTATATGCAGGAACCTTTAATATGTTGGTAAGATTTAAATCATCAACTGGAACTTCATTTAACTCTGTTTCATTCAGTAAAGAAACTGCACCATTTTGCATTAAAGTCGTATATGCCGCAATCATATTCGAGATATGAGCGTTCTCTTTTAGATATCTAAATTTTGGCAGCGCAACAGCTGTCAAGATACCTATAACTATCATCACGAAAATCAACTCTATAAGAGTAAAACCTTTTCTGTTCATAATCTGCTCCTTAACAGTGATTTCTATTCCGGTCTTCCGGATAGATATATTATAACATAATCAAGAGAAAAAATATTTAATTTTATATTAAATTTTCTTTATATTTTGATTGTGGTTGTTTTTATGATATAATTTTTATTCCCCTCCCCCTATATAGCAGCGGGGTTTTTCCCGCTGTTTAATTTAACGCTTTTATCTTTATTAAATAATTCTTTTGATAAAATAACGCTCCAAAATATATTATGACAAGGATAGTGTGATGAGAAAAGGTATTCATCCCGAATATGTAGAGTGTGCGGTAACCTGCGCCTGCGGAAACCATTTTGTAATTTACTCCAACAAACCCCAGCTTAAAATCGACATCTGCAACAAATGCCATCCTTTCTTTACGGGAAGTGAAAAGATAGTCGACACTGCCGGCAGGGTAGACAAGTTTAAGAGAAAATACAACCTGAAATAGTTTGCTCCGCTTAGTCCCAACCCCCATCGGCAACCTGGAAGACATAACCTTTAGGGCTTTAAAGGCCCTAAAAGAGGCGGATATTCTTCTTGCCGAGGATACGAGGGTTATAAAAAGACTTCTGCATCTTCTATCACAAAAATACGGCACAGAGTTCAATCCCAAAAAAATCCTCTCTTTTCACGAACACAATCAACACAGGTTTTTGGAAAACATAGAGCCCTCTTTTTTCGATAGCAGCGTGGTCTATGTGAGCGATGCGGGAATGCCAGGCATTAGCGACCCTGGAAGCGAGCTTGTCAGATACGCCCAGACCCACGGTATCCCCTATGAGGTTTTGCCAGGCCCGAGTGCCGCCATAGCCGCTTTTGTAGCAAGCGGTTATGAGGGGGAGTTCACCTTTTTCGCATTTTTACCCCACAAAGGGGAACAAAGGGCGGTTAAACTAAAAGAGGTGCTGAGCCACCCTTATCACTCCATTCTCTACGAGGCTCCCCACAGGCTGCTGAAGCTTTTAAAAGAGATCAGGGATATCGATGAGAACAGGGAGCTCTTTTTGGCGAAGGAGCTTACGAAAAAGTATGAGAGATTTTACAAAGGCGGCGCCGGGGAGCTTTATGAGAGGCTAAAAGATGAAAATATCAAGGGCGAGTGGGTCGTCGTGATAACACCTGCAAAGAAGGAGGCGGATATAGAGGCTATATTGAAGCTGGATATCCCAAAGAAAGAGAAGGCCAAGATGCTGGCGAAAGTTACCGACAAAAGTATCAAGGAGTGGTATAAAAGTTTGATATAATGCTATAGATAAAGAAGGTTGGGGGTAAGTGGCATTGATAGTCTATGGCAAGCAGATATTTCTGTATATTTTGAAAAAACATCCACAAAAGATAAAAAAAGTCTATCTGGCAAAGGATATCGACAAAGAGCTTTTTTTAAAACTCAGACGCCTTGGGGTGGAGATAGTCCGGGTTGACAGCAAGAAGGCCCAGGCTTTAAGCCGTGGCGGTAACCACCAGGGGTTTATACTGGAGATAGAAGATATAGAGTTTATGGATTTAAATCAGCTAAAAGATGAGAAGTTTTTGGTTGTTTTATATGGCATAACCGATGTTGGAAATATCGGCTCGATTATCCGGACAGCCTACGCACTTGGCGTGGGTGGGGTGGTTGTAAGCGGTATAAACTCTTTGAAGATGGAGGGCGTTGTCAGAAGAAGCAGCGGTGCCGCGCTGGATATGCCAATAGCCCTTAAAAGCAATATTTTTGATGTTTTAAAAGAGCTTAAAGATGTGGATTTTACCCTCTATGCCGCCGATATGAGCGGCGTTGACGTGAGGAAAAAGAGATTTGAGGGCAAGAGGGCCCTGGTTTTGGGCAGTGAGGGTGAGGGAATTCCAAAAAAGGTGCTGCAGCGTGTGGATGAGACGCTGAAAATCCAGATGGTAAGGGATTTTGACTCTCTAAACGTCTCTGCGGCGGCTGCCATATTTATAGACAGGATGAGAGATGAGTGATTTTGAAAAGCTAAAGGGGCTCTCTTTTGAGGAGATTCACAAACGAACCTATATCTCCCCTAAAATCGTAAAATACATCATCAACAAAGAGTTTTCCAAAATCGGAAACAGGGCCAAGGTTCTGGGTTTCATATCGATTTTGGAAAGGGAGCTTGGGTATGATTTGAGCGATTTGAGACAGGAGGTGGA